>Ga0272443_10004237_pt1 | contig 15906 bp, 16 predicted proteins | sample SSMAcet12_FD_193581 | JGI IMG/M metagenome (GOLD analysis project Ga0272443, IMG submission 193581) | Marine sediment archaeal communities from Little Sippewissett salt marsh, Falmouth, MA, United States - SSM-Acet-12 | ecosystem: Environmental > Aquatic > Marine > Wetlands > Sediment ...
GTTTAAGTATGTTGAGCGCCTGTAGCTCAGTTGGATAGAGCATCCCGACTTTTTAATGTCGGGGGGGGAGAAGGTTTCAAAGGGGGGTTTAAGTATGTTGAGCGCCTGTAGCTCAGTTGGATAGAGCATCCCGACTTTTTAATGTCGGGGGGGGAGAAGGTTTCAAAGGGGGTTTAAGTATGTTGAGCGCCTGTAGCTCAGTTGGATAGAGCATCGGATTTCTAATCCGAGGGTCGCAGGTTCGAATCCTGCCAGGCGTGTCGGCCGGGGGCCCGGAAGGCGAATTTCCTTGCCCCGCCCGGTTTCTCCTGTTTTAATTGCTCTGAGGTCTGGCGCGGAAGGGTGAGTGTCGTTGGCGACGGCGTCCCCCGCCGCCCGGGAACACGGTGAGCGTAGCTCAGCTGGTTAGAGCACCTGGTTGTGGCCCAGGTGGCCGGGGGTTCGAATCCCCTCGCTCACCCTTTGCCTTGATCCTGTTGGTCGATTGCGGAACCAGTCGAGATCAGGACTTGAAATGAAGCGATTTCTCCATCCCGCTCTCATCTCCCTGCTGATGATTACGATCTTCGCCTGCGGGCAGTCGGAAGAGGATAAGGCGGTCAATGACCTGGTCCGGGAAGCCTCCGAACTGGTCAGGCTGGCGGAAGGGGAGCAGAAGGTCACCGAAGCGGAATACCTGGAACGCGAGGCGCTGGACCGGCTGGAACGGGCGGTGAGCGATTACCCTTCCTCCCCGCTCACGGCGGGGCTGCTGGAAGGCGAGACGAAGATCGGGCCGTATACCTACGAGGAATTCAAGGCGAGAATCACCGCCCGGGAAGAGGCGCTGGCCCGGGCGAGTGCCGGCGAAGGAAAGGGCCCGGTCGAGGAGGTCCTGGAGCAGGCCGGAGAGCTGGCCGGCCGGCCCGGGCCGCTCTATTATCAATCCGGCCTCCTGGCCCGGATCGCCGCCGCCTATTCCCGGCGAGGCCACCAGACCCTGGCCGACGAATTCTTCGTCCGGGCACTGCTCTCCGCCCAAGCGGTGGAAGCCCCCTACTACAAGATTCTCGCCTTCTCCGAGCTCGCCGGGCAATACGTTGCCGCCGGCCGGGAGAGCGAGGCCGCGGATTTGCTGCTCGAAGCCGTCGCTCTGAAAGGGGAGATCGAGGTCCCGTTTTTCCGTTCCGGGGCGGCGTTCGTGATCGCTTCCCGCTACCTTGAGATAGGGTGGGACGAAGAGGCGATGGCGATTGTCGGGACGATCGAAGAGCCTTACTATCGGGCCCGGTCCGCCCTGAAGCTGGCCGAGGGCCGTCTTTCTCCGGAGGGGGCGGACCAAGCCCCGGTTGTCCGGGAACTGCTGGAACGGGCGCGGGGGGAAGCCGACCAGATCGAGGATCCGGTTCTCCGGGTCGAGATCATCATCGATTGCGCCGGCTGGGCGGCCCGGCTGGGGGATCCGTCGGCCGAAGAACTTTTCCGGCAGGCTCGCGCCCTGGCTGAAGCTCTTGATGACACCGCTCCCCGGGCCGGGGCCCTGGTCCGGATCGCTTCCTGGTACGGCAAGCTGGATCGCCGGGAGGAGGGGGAAGCCCTCCTCGAACGGGCGACCGAACTCGCCGGGACGATCGAAAACAACATCTTCAAGGACCTGGTGCTTCTCGACGTGGCCGAAGTCCTGGCCGAATTGGGAGATTACGACCGGGCATTGGAGATCGGCGACCTGGTCGATTCCCCCCGGTTCCGGGCCCTCTGCCTGACCGCCGTCTCGGAGTGCTATCTGGCCGCCGGTGAGGAGGATAAGGCGATTGATTTAGCGGCCCGGGCCCGTCTGGACTCGGAGCTGATCGAGACCCCCCACTTCCAGGCCGATATTTTGATCCGGGCGGCCGATTGCCTCCACCACCGGTACGCCGTCCCGCTCGCGACGCCGGAACCGCCTGCTCCCCAGTTCGAAGAACCGCCGGCCGCGGGCCCGACGGATGAGTCGGTCGGAGTTTCCGGTTGATCGGCCGGCGCTTTGGGTTCATAATTTAATCGACCCCTTCCGGGGACGGATTTCGTCACCGTTGAGCCGGGTCCCGGGTTATGCCGTTACGGGGCCTTAGCAACCTCAAAGCCAAGGAGGCGATTATGGCGGTTAAAGAGCTCAAGAAGCTGCTGGACGACAACCAGGTTAAGTATAAGGCGATCAGCCATTCGGTCGCTTACACCGCCCAGGAGATCGCGGCGGCGGCGGACGTCCCGGGGCAGGAACTGGCCAAGACCATCATCGTCAGGATCGACGGCGAGCTGGCGATGGCCGTCCTCCCTGCTTCCTACCGGGTGGACACCGGCAAGCTGGCCAGGGCGGCCGGGGCGAAGAAGGCCGAGATCGCCGGCGAGGACGAATTCGCCGACCTCTTCCCGGGCTGCGAGCTGGGGGCGATGCCTCCCTTCGGCAACCTCTTCGGGATGAAGGTTTACGTCGCCGAGAAACTGGCCGCCGACGATGAGATCGCCTTCAACGCCGGGACCCACCGGGAACTGATCCGCCTCGCCTACGCCGACTTCGAGCGCCTGGTCAAGCCGGTCAAGGCCGCCTTCGCGGTGGCCTGATCCCGTCCCGCCCCCTGTGCAACCCGGAACACAGGTAACAGAATAATCCGGGCGTTGAGGGCGAGGAGACCAGGGAGAGAAGGGAGGCCTCTCTCCCCTCCCGGCTGCGGAAGGTCCGCCGGGCGATGGAGGAGCACCTCACCCCCCGCCAGAGGGAATGCCTCGAGCTCTACTACCTCCGGGGCCTGAGCCGGAATACGATCGCCGGGATCCTCCGGAACCGCCAGACCGCCGTCTCCCAGCATATAGACTACGCTTTGAAGAAACTCCGGAAGGTTTTCCAGGAGTGACCGCCCGAGGTTTTCCGCTCCCCGCCCGCCGGCTCTCTCCGCGGAGGCGGCTGCGCCGCCGAACGCTCGTTCGCTCCGCGTCCGCGTCGGCTTGGATTCTCCCGTAAATTTATCTTTGCTTATTAAAGGATAATGAGGTAAACTTTAATAATGAAAAACCTGATTTAAATTGTTTAATTAAGATGAAAAGGGAAAATACAGGTGAGTATATTGTGATCAGCCGCGCCGGCGGTGAAGTCTGTCGCGCGTTTGTGCCAAAACCATTGCCGCCGCAGCCACCCCTGGAATTGACGGGAGAACTGCGCGAGAAGACAGATCAAGCTTTAATCTCCCTGGGGCGCCTGGACGGCATCTCGACACTCTTGCCCGACCCTTCGCTCTTCCTGTATATGTACGTGCGGAAAGAAGCCGTACTCTCTTCTCAGATAGAGGGTACACAGTCCTCTCTCTCCGATCTTCTCCTGTACGAATCTGATGAAGCCCTCGGTCTCCCGCTGGAAGATGTCGGTGAAGTTTCAAATTATGTCGCCGCCTTAAATTATGGCCTGAAGAGAGTGGCCGAAGGTTTCCCTATTAGCAACCGTCTTTTTCGGGAGATCCATCGTATTCTCCTCCGACGGGGCCGCGGCAGCTGTCAGGCAAGGGGAGAATTCCGAAGAAGCCAGAACTGGATCGGGGGCAGCAGGCCGGGGAATGCTCTCTACCTCCCGCCGCCGGCCGATCGTGTTCCCGATTGTATGAGCCGGTTGGAGAAATTCCTCCATGATCAACCCTCCCGGACGCCGGTTCTTATCAAAGCCGCTCTAGCCCACGGTCAGTTCGAGTCCATCCATCCCTTTCTGGATGGAAACGGCCGGGTAGGCAGGCTGTTGGTCACGTTGATCCTATGCGCCGAGGGCGTTTTGAGGCAGCCGCTTCTCTATTTAAGCCTTTACTTCAAGCGACATCGGGAGGCGTATTACAATCTTCTCCAGGGTTTGAGGACGGAGGGAGAATGGGAACGGTGGCTGGGCTTCTTTATGGAAGGATTGACTGAAACCGCCGAGTCGGCCGTGGCCACGGCCCGGAAGCTGGAGGCTATTCTGGAACGAGACCGTCGCGTCATTCAGGGGGCCGGCAAAGCGGCTGGCTCTGCCTTGCGGGTCCACCGTGTGCTCGAGAAATCTCCGATTTTGAGCATCGGCACCGCCTCCCGCAAATCCAAGGTCTCGGTTCCCACCGCCACTTCAGCGCTCAAACTGCTGGAGAAATTAAAAGTTGTTAAGGAGATAACAGGAAAGCGGCGGGGCCGCCTTTTCGCTTATGCGCGCTATATCAAACTGCTTAGTGAAGGGACTTGAGCAAACTGAAACTTTTTTTGCTTGATAGATTCGTATATACCCGGGTAGCTGATAGCCATGGCTAAACATCCCAGATCATTAATCTGCGAAAAATGCGGCGCTCGCCTGAAGTGGGAAAGATTCAAAAAAAACGGCGGACGCTTCAGGAAATACTACTGTCCGAAGTGCGGTTTTAAGACCGTTTATCAGCGGACGGATGACTACGGTTACAGATAAGCGTTTCGTTCCGCTTCCCCCCTCACATCAGTTCCCCCCGGTCCAGTTCCTGTCGCTCCCTCGCCCGCCGGCTCTCTCCGCGGAGGCGGCTGCGCCGCCGAACGCTCGTTCTCTCTGCGGCCGCGTCCGCTTTGTCCCGATCCTTTCCCTGTTCAACTCCCACAGGTTTTGTTAGGCTCTTCCCTGCTGTGTTTTCTTGGAATCGGTCAATAACGTTTCCCAATCCGATTTCTTGATAAACTTAATATTCGGGGTGTGACCCTGAGCTTTCTCGGGTCATTGAGGAAGAGCTGGCGCGGCGAATCAATCTGATTTATCTCCGGAGAATTGAGCCTGCTTCCCTATGGCCGCAGTGATATTTATACTCGGGAGACGCACCCTGGGGATCTAACGAGAATAAGGAGGTCATTATGCGTCGTTTGATTTCTGTATTGGCTGTATTCTTCCTGCTTGCCCTGAGCGCAATCGGTGTGGCCGAATCGGAGATCCCGGACCTGAAAGGCGCCTGGGTAATAAAGGCTTCCGGTCATATGGTCTTAAAACCGGAGGCGCCCCATCTTCCCGACGTCGGCCCCGGTTTTCACGAACTTGAAATTCCACTGGTCATTGAAGGACAGGACGGTTTCCGCTTCTTCGGTTACAAGCAGGTGACCAAGAAGTTCAGAAAAGAGATCTCCGGGGTAATCGGCTTCGATAACAAAACCATCTATATGACCGAAGAGAACGCCATAACTATGGGTACGCTTGTTTCACCCGACCGTATGGAATGCGTCTTTCTTGAGTCCGGTAAATCCCTCTCAATAGCCTCACGGGAGATCATCACCCGGAAAAAGTGACCGCGCGCCCGAGGGCCGATAGACAGAATTTTCGGCTGATCGGAGAGCCCTCCCGCCAAAATCCCCACAACCTCGAAGGTCGAATGGTCCTCCATCAGCGCCGGCGGCGTCCTCTCGACGTGCAGTTCCCCCCCCTGGCCGTCGGAATCTGCTCTTCTTTCCGCCTTTCTCCAGCCAGAGCTTGACCCGGAGCCCCCGGACCGCCGGGCTGCAGACGGTCTTTCTCCGGGGATCGATGACGTGAATGTAATCCTCTTCGGAAAACCCAAGGAGAAACTGGTTGACTAAACTGCCAGTCCTGCCGCAGGACTGGCAGTTTAGTCAGGTATTTTCAAGGTTCCTATCATACTGCTGTCTAAGCGATAACAAGTATTCTGTAATTTCGCAGTGTTGTTTCGTCTGTTTGTTCTCTGATTTTTTGTTTAGGAAACGCTGCACCTCTTCTAGCAGTATCCTCTCTCCTGCAGCCACGAGGGTTCCAGTCCAATTTTTGGTTGCCCCCCCCAGCATTTATGCCCCGCACGTAAGATTATGGAGGTCCGGAAGGCGATGGACGAATATCTAACCCCCCGGCAAAAGGAATGCCTGGAGCTTTACTACCTCCGGGGCCTCAGCCAGAAGACGATCGCTACAATCCTCCTGATCCACCAGACCACCGTCTCCCAGCATTTAACCTATGCGCTGAGAAAACTCCGGCAGGTCTGAAAGCAGTGAATCTTAATTGAGATCAGGCTTTGAAGATTACCTGGGATGGGAAAGAGAAGCCTGGAGACAAACTGAAGCCACCTGTCCTGGACTTACCGTTTGCCCCGATTTGCTCCATTCTTTGGACAATTTTTCCAGTTTCTTCCAGGACTCCCTGGAAAACCGGATCTTTCGGACCACGTCCCATTCCGGGATGGTCGGCCGCCCGCCGCTAGATTGCAGCTTGTGCAAAAGTTCGTCTTTAAGAATGTCCAGAAATGGCGGAGCATAATAGAAAGGTATTTTAATATCCTCGTGACGGGAGGAGCCAGTGATCTCCCTGATTTGTTTCGGAGAATAAATCTTTTTGCTCATAATCCACCTCCCTCATTTTGACTCGATGTCTATGTAATGCATTTGATCGTCTAAAGCGAAGGCCACCGTTTCCTGCTTGGTCTTTTTCCCGAAATCTTTCAGGAAATCAGAGAAACTTTTTAAAGCTTCCGGAGTTAGTTCTTCTTCCTTGACGTATGAAAGAATAGCCTTGGTCTCTTCGATAAGTATTTTTCCTTCCGAAGTTTTGTAAGATCCCCTCGAAGTAATTGTCTGCGGATAAGAAGTTGCTCCTCGAAAAAGTTCAGCTTGTAATTTTAACGCCCTGGTTTCCCAGACCTTGTTGCTGAATTTTTTACCCTGTTTATCTCTGTCCGGTAAAAATGAAATTAAAATGTGATCGTATTCAATGGATCCGATCCCAAGGTCATCGAAGATAGGCAATCTCATTTTTTGCCTCCAAAATTAATGTAGGACTTTCTGCCCCGAAAGTCAAGGGCATACTTTTTTCCCCGGGGATCAAACACCGGGTAATTCCTCCCTCTTGGGTATGGTTATGCCGTATTTGTGGTTGAGGCGGCCGCCCTTGTATATCTGGCGTTTGCCCTTGCCGAGATCGATCCGCGATAAATCCAGGCGGTTAAACCAGGAATGGCCGGCCGTCTCCGCGCTCCAGAGGAAGACCCGCTTGACCTTGACCGAACGGCAGCTCTCCAGCAGTTCCTGGACTGTCTTCGGCCTGAGAGTGGTGAGCCCTTCCATCAGCTGAAGCACCTGTTCTATCTCATCATTGCTCCCGGCCAGATGGATCTGCTCCATGATCGCGCGCTCTGCGCTTGACATCGCCACCTTAAAGCCGCCGCAGTCCAGCTGGGTGGTAGCTCCTTTGGGAACGTTTTCAAATAGAGACAAGCATCGGTGCTCCACGTTGTCTTTCCACTGATGCTTTCTGAACCAGGCCGGCAACTGTTCCGGCCGATCGCTGATCAGGATAACCCTCTTTTTCTCTCCCAGCGGTATAAAGTGAGACCTCCCCTGCAATTCCAGGGAAGTGACCCCGCCGGCGTGGACGGTCATCCCGAGCTGTGTCTGCAGGGAGTATAAACCTCCCTTCCAATCAACCCGATCATCCGGTTGTATGAACGCCCTCGCGCCGAAGCGCTCCAACCATCCCGATCCCACGTGCCAGGTTGCCAGCTTGCTCGATACCCCCTGTTTGCTCAGCCATGCCTGGGTAGCAACGGTTCCCTTCGGCCATTGCCGGAAAACCTGGTTTATCTTGGAAGGCTTCCGACCAGTGTTCCTGTATGTTTTCATGGATTTCTAAACCTCTATTTCTGAGCCTGGTTTAGATTTATGTCCAGTATTCCAGTAATACTATCCATTTGTCAATAGAAATAAACCAGTGGGGGAAAATAAGCGTTGTCCCTACTTTCCGAGCGGGGGGTGGGACCGACGGACCCCACTCGCCGGTATGTTCCGGGAAATGCTCTGGAATGAGAAAGAGCTGTGACAAGCTGTGACAGGCTACTGTGACGGGCTATGACACGGAGCTTCGACAGAGACTCGCGCCTTAACGCAGTGAAGACACTGCAGATGTAACAAAACGTCGGTAGATATTAATAACTACCGACGTTTTGCAACATATCTATCCACGGGATCCTGAAAGGGCAGGGGGGGCTATAGGTTTCTGGCCTTCTCCTCCTGGCTGAACCGCGAAAACCTTACATTAAGTGTAAGCTTTATGCGGAAGAGATCTGAAATATCCGACGGAGTTACCTTTGATCGCAGAGTCCCCTCGCCAAGATCCCCACAACCTCGAAGGTCGAATGGTCCTCCATCAGCGCCGGCGGCGTCCGCTCAACGTGTAGCTCCCCTCCCGGCCGGCGGAATCTGCTCTCCTTTCCGCCTTTCTCCAGCCAGAGCTTGACCCAGAGCCCCCGGACCGCCGGGCTGCAGACGGTCTTTCTCCGGGGATCGATGACGTGAATGTAATCCTCTTCGGAAAACCCAGGTACTCCTGGATGAGGATCGCCATCAGCTGGGTGGCGTCGTAGGCGGTCCCCTGAAGCAGTTCGATCCCGGAATAGATGACCTGCCGGTCGGTCGCCGTCTCGACCCTGAAGTCCCGGTACCGGCAGACGGTATAGACCTTGTCCGGCTTGAGCTTACCTTCCTCCAGCTTCAGGTAATCCGCCTTCGGTGCGGTGACGTTCCAGCAGATGTCGTCCATCAGGTGGATGATGGAGTGGGTGCTGTAGATCAGGGGGGAATTGGGATACTTCCACCGTTGGAAGGCGATGATCCCCCTCTGGGCCGCCGCCTCGGCCCAGTTCGCCGCCGGCCACCAGACCGTCCGCCCGGGCGTCCAGTAGATGATGTCCCCGAACAGGAAATCCCGGATCCACAACCGGGGAAATCCGGAATACGCCCGGACAATCTCTTTTTCCTTGTAAATCCCCATCGGATATTTTCCTCCCCGCCCCTCCACCAAAAGGAGATTTCAAGGGCAGGGATTCAATATCCGATTCAATCAGGGGTGATCCCGCGCGCCCGGTCCGCTCGATGATGGGCAATCCCCAGGCTTAATTGCGGTTAGCTGACAATTCAGGGTGGTCAAAAAACATACTCCAGCATAAGCGAGAGGCTGGCCTGCCTCGACCAGACCTTGACCCCGTGGTGAAAGGTGTAATCTATTTCCAACGCCTCGTTGAGCAGGCGATGGGAGCCGGTGGTGGACAACCACAGATAATCGAACTCCAGGCTGAGGAGGATATCTTCCGACAGCCCGGCCTGGAAGCCGACATAGCTATGCCAGGCCTGACCGTGTGTATCCTCATAGGTGAACCGCCTGCCAACCCGGAGCAGGTGCTGGTCTTCATTTTCTCCCTCTACATAAGCCCAATCCAGCTGTATGGCCAGGCTGCAACGGGGCAGGGGAATATAATCCGTCAGGTCGAGGTCGTCTTTCAACCCGATGAAATAGTGCCGGTAGGTCTGATCAAACCGGATACAGTCTCCTGGCAGGGGCTCGGGCAATTCACCCTGTTGGTACTGAACGCCGTCGTGGGCGACCAGCCGGAAGCGCTGCCAGCGAAATCCGATGATCGGTCGAAGGTCCAGACGCGAGGGCAGCCCCAGCCAGTCCGAGACCTTCAAATCCGCATCGGCCCTGATCGTGTAGCTGGGCTCCATTCGACAGTCGGATTCGGAATAGATGGTTCGCCGGCCGGGGTTTTCGTCATCGTCCCAGTCCGAATCGATCATCTTCCCGTCGGCCTCTGAAGAGAGGCTTGTTAACGCCTCCAGCCCCAGCGAGAACCTGAGGTAGCTGGCTCTCATCTCTACCCCGCCCCACCAGGAGTCCAAGGGGAATTCCAGTCGGCTCAGAGGGGTTTGGTAGGGGGGAAAGGGATTCCCGAACTCGTAGGAGGTATGGCTGTCGAGCAGCCGATTGACTTTGAGCCCTATGGACCAGTGGTCCGGCAGGAAAGGCGTTCTTTCCTTCTCCGTCTCCCCTGGGGTTTCCCCTAAGGCGGCCCCGGCCAGGGAGAGCAGGATCACGGCGATTCCGGCAAACAGCCAGCTTCGGCCAGGATTACCCCGTCTCTTGGGTCTTGGAGAGGGGCCCGTTGTTGCCGGGGGGAAAACCGGATCAGAAGCACAGCGTTTCATCTCAATCCCAAGTTAAGCTCTCAATACGTCATACCCAGCGCACTCAAGCCTTGTCCGGCCCATACTTTTCGTTGGGGCCGTTTTCCCAGATCGGTATATAGCGAATTTCCGCCCGGAGGTAAAGCTATAGGGGTTGGGGTAGTTGTGCCAAAGAGTCGGAGGTTCCGCCGCTTGCTGCTTCTCTGTTCCCCCGACTTCCTCTTTACAAATCACTTCGCTCGACATACAAACAATCCTTTTCAACCTCCGTAACTCGAAGAATCAATGATCGATAACCTCATCACCGCTGTCTATCTCCTTGCCGTTCTGCTGATCGGGATCTGGGCCGGCCGGAGAGTCAGGAACCTCCAGGACTTCGCCGTCGCCGGCCGTTCCTTCCCGGCCTGGGTTATCTTCGCCACCCTCTCCGCCTCCTTTATCGGAGGAGGTTTTTCCATCGGCAACGCGGAAAAGGTATTCCTTTACGGGATCGTCAACATCTTTGCTCTCTGGGGATTCAGCCTGAAGGAACTCCTCGTCGCCTGGTTTATCGCCCCCCGGATGGGCCGGTACGCCGACCCCATCTCGGTCGGGGACATTATGGCTTACCATTATGGAAAGGGCGCCCGGGTGATCACCGGCGTTCTCTCGGTGATTCTCTGTGGAGGAATCCTGGGAGCGCAGGTCAGCGCGATCGGCTACATCTTCAACGTCTTCCTCGGCCTGGACCAGTTCTACGGCATCCTGATCGGCTGCGGGATCGTGATCGCCTACTCGACGATCGGCGGGATGCGGGCGGTCGTCTTCACCGATATCCTCCAGTTCGCCGTCCTGGCGATCGGCATTCCGGCCGTCCTGGTCTTCGCCACGATCCGGGCCGGGGGGGTCTCGGGTGTGGTAGGGGCTATCCCCCCCAACCACCTCACCTTCCTGGGCCCCAAGACCGTCCTCGCCTTCCTCTCCCTCTTCCTCACCTTCGTCGTCGGCGAGACCCTGGTCCCTCCCTACGTTCAGAGGCTCTTCCTCTCCCGGGACGTGCGGGCCACCAGACGGGGAACGCTCCTGAGCGGGCTCTTCTCGTTTCCCTTCTTCTTCATCACCGGCGCCATCGGATTGGTCGCTCTCGCCCTCTTCCCCCAAATCGATCCCAATGTGGCCCTCCCCTATACGATCAAGCACGTTCTCCCGGTGGTGATGCAGGGGGTCATCGTATCCGGGGTCATCTCGATTGTGATGTCATCGGCTGACTCCTTCCTGAACGCCGCCGCGGTGGCCGCGGTCCAGGACGTCGTCAAACCCCTGATCCGAACCTCGGCCAGGATGGATTTCACCATCGTCAAGGGGATCAACCTCCTCACCGGCGTCCTGGCCGTCGTCTTTGCCGTCAACATCCAAAGCATCCTCGACATACTTATCTATTCCTATAATTTCTGGTCCCCGGTGATGCTGGTCCCGCTCGCCGCGGCGATTATGGGAGTGAAGGTGACGGCGAGAGACTTCTACTGGGGGATGGCCGGCGGGGTGATCGGGGTCCTGGTCTGGAAGCTGGTCCTGGGCGACCCGGTCGGGGTGGACGGCCTGATAATCGGCGTGGCCGCCAATGGTCTGTTCTTCGCCGTCTCCCGGCGGATGAATCCCGACAGCGTTATTCCTGCAAGTTAATAGGGAGCTTGAACCACGGGAACGCACCCGGACCGCCGGGCTGCAGACGGTCTTTCTCCGGGGATCGATGAAGTGAATGTAATCCGCTTCGGAAAATCCAGGGAGAAACTGGTTGACTGAACTGCCATTCCTGCCGCAGGAATGGCAGTTCAGTCAGGTAATTTATAGGCTCCTATCATACTGCTGTCTAAGCGATAACAAGTATTCTGTAATTTCGCAGTGTTGCTTCGTCTGTTTGTTCTCTGATTTTTTGTTTAGGAATCGCTGCACCTCTTCTGGCATTATCCTCTCTCCTGCGGCCACGAGGGTTCCGGTCCAATTTTTGGTTGAACCCCCCACCATTTAAGCCCCGCAGGGAACCCTCTCCCCCTCTGGGGGAGAGGGCAGGGTGAGGGGGGGGGATGAAGGCTTGACGGGAAAGGTCAAGCACCATTTTTCACTGGTTTTCGCCCCCGATCCCCCGGCCATCGCACCCGAATTCCGAGAGTCGAGAAAGGAACAATGAAGATGATGGAAAGGATTAAATGTCGGAACTCGACTATCGGCACAAGGAGATCCCCCGTTTCCCCGCCGCCTCGATCTGGGGCGTTGAGGACGAGGAGAACAAGGAGAGAAGAGGAGCACCTCACCCTCCGGCAGAAGGAATGCCTGGAGCTTTACTACCTCCGGGCCTGAGCCAGGAAACGATCGCCGGGATCCTCCGGATCCACCAGACGACCGTCTCCCAGCATATAGACTACGCTTTGAAGAAACTCCGGAAGGTTTTTCAGGAGTGACCGCTCGGAATTTCTCGCTCCCCGCCTGCAACGCTATTGCTTGCATGGCAGGCAGGCCGCGCCCACAGGCTCTCTCCGCGGAGGCGGCTTTGCCGCCGAACGCTCGTTCGCTCTGCGGCCGCGAGCCTTTCGTATGAATCCTTCCCTAAATTCCGTTAATCCGATCTTCCAGTTCCCGTAGACCTTTGACGATCTGTTCCCACGTCGGAGCTTCGCCGAAGATCATCTCCCGCATGCGGACATAGTCGGCCCGAATTAAAGGAATACGTTTTTCTGGGGGTACGAGGTGGAAGTTACCGGCTGTTGCCGTCTCGTAGTGTGCCCAAGCCGAAGTAAAAAACAGCTGCTTGTGAACAATGACACGATCAAGTAAATCACGACGATTAAGTGCCTGTCGGCCGATATTATGCTGTGAGAGTTGGTAGAGATCGTAGTAATGGCGCGACATACCATCTGCCATAGGCTTGTCTGTCGGCCGATGAAATTCGGCATGTAAAAGCGTAGCCTTTTCCCAGAAGGTTCTCTCAGCGTCCAGGACATATACCCGACACGAAGTGGTCAACTTAAACGCCTGGGGAAATGCCTCAGCCGCATAGGGTCGCACCTCGTGATATTCACCCGGCCAATCGTCGGAACGCGCACCCATCTCGATTCGAATGGCTGGACGGATATAGCCCGGCAGTTTACTTTCCGTATCACTTCGCGGATACGTGAAGATGACAGTCTGAGGGTCGGTCGCATCTAGTTCAACGCTCCAATCCAAACCGCCGATCACCGATGCAAAGTCAACACGAAGGGGCGGCAACAGTCGATCAAGGATTACCTGCTGGCACGTGGAGACCAGAGCTTCAATGCGACGCTTGGATTCGTTCTTGCTGATTCCCGTTTCCTCTGGATCGCGGTTGTCCACGAAGCCAAGGTCTCGTCGACTGAGCGAGAGATCGAGGTCTTCCGAGAACCGCTCTATCGCGTCATAAACTTTGGATAGCGATGTGCCGCCCTTGAAGATCATCCGCGGATGAAACTGTAAGACATCATAAATGCGGCGCAACGTCCAGCAGCCCCAGAAATCCTTTTCAATGATCGCGGGAGACCGAACCGGACGCAGAACTGTAGCCGAGCGTCTGAACAGCTCTGCTCGTTCCTCCTGAGGAGCTCGGGCAATCCGATCCATTAGTTCTATTCCTCACGAGCGATTAGCTCGATAATCGGCTTCATCCAAGCAGCGGTGTAGCGGAGATTGCGTTTCAATTCTTTTTTGTCCTTTTGAGAGAGTCTTAAGCGCAAATGTCCGATTATCTTCGGGGTCACTCCGTTCTGGCCGAGATGGCGAAGCCCTTGATAGACGAGCGGGGCAATTCGTCCCTTAACATCCATCGTCTTAGGACCGCGGTTAAGCAGCTTGATGGAATAGGAGCCGAGCGTCAGTGTTCGGGTTCGCCCGTTTGTATAGTATGTGATCTTTGCCGGTACCTGGGTTGTAAGCCCGAGCAAATTGGCTGCATAAGCACCGGATGGGATGACACGCAGTCCGTTCTTCCTTGCCCATACCTTGACCAGCTCGTCTGGTGATTGAATCACCGGTTTGTTTAGTAGCGTGCCCATCTGAGGTATATCATACAGTCCCCGTCCTACCCGGCGGATTTTTCCCTGCCGGACCAGCCGGGATAGTGCCTTTGCCACGGCAACCCGTGTCCCAAGATCCAATAAGTCTCTGACAGGGACTGCTTCGCCCTTCCTTGCGGATAATCTCGCAAATATCTTATCAGCAATAGATTGCATAACTTTCATACCCCGCTTTTGTCACAAAAATAGATCGATTATTGTGACATTATACATTATCCTGCCTAACGCGCAAGCATACAGTTGGCATCCGGTGTTCATGAATGCTAAACTTGCATGAACCGTTGCTCTCCACGGACGCCAGGGGGGAAGCTGTTCGAGAATAGCTATTAATTCTCAGAGTTTGCTCGCTCTGTGGCCACGTCTTGGAACACGGCAGTCTGATCATCCAGGATTTCTAATCCTCTGCCCAAAGGCTAATCGCCGGGCGCTCCAATCGAGCTGTGACAAGCTGTGACAGGCTGCTGTGGCAGGTTATGACTCGGTACTTCGACAGAGTATTGCGCTTTAACGCAAAGCTTTCTTGCTGGGCCAACCGCCTCATCTACAAACTCAGAGAGTCCCGGAAGAGCAAGAGATAAACTTGCGACAAACTCGCGACAGTCCCGGGCCGGGACTTACGACAACTTTCAATCTCCATTTTTGCGCTACTTTGGCCTCGATCTCGAAAGGCGCAATCTCCGCCTGGTCGTCGTTGCGGCTTCGCCCGCCGGCGGGTCTTTCCAGGATGTTTTTTTCTGATCTTCCCTTGGCACTTGTTTCACTGTATAGCACTGTTTCACCAAACGGTGAAACAACAGGGATGCTTTTGAGCGGGTGGCCTGGCCGGGTATCCAGGATAGAGGGATCCTTATAGAGTTCTTCTCCCGTCCCCCCTGGCTTTCACTGCGAAAACCTTACATTAAATGTAAGGTTTTTGCGGCGTCAGTCAGAAATAGACGACGGAGTTACGGCTGATCGGAGAGTCCCCCCGCCAGGATCCCCACAACCTCGAAGGTCGAATGGTCCTCCATCAGCGCCGGCGGCGTCCTCTCGACGTGCAGCTCCCCGCCCGGCCGGCGGAATCTGCTCTCCTTCCCGCCTATCTCCAGCCAGAGCTTGACCCGGAGCCCCCGGACCGCCGGGCTGCAGACGGTCTTTCTCCGGGGATCGATGACGTGAAGGTAATCCTCTTCCAAAAAACCCAGGGAGAAACTGGTTGACTGAACTGCCAGTCCTGCCGCAGGACTGGCAGTTCAGTCAGGTAATTTCTAGGTTCCTATCATACTGCTGTCTAAGCGATAACAAGTATTCTGCAATTTAGCAGTGTTGCTTCTTCTGTTTGTTCTCGATTTTCATGTTTAGGAATCACTGCACCTCTTCTGGCAGTATCCTCTCTCCTCCGGCCACGAGGGTTCCAGTCCAATTTTTGGTTGAACCCCCGGCATTCAGGCCCCGCACGTAAGATTATGGAGGTCCGGAAGGCGATGGACGAACATCTAACCCCCCGGCAGAAGGAATGCCTGGAGCTTTACTACCTCCGGGGCCTGAGCCAGGAAACGATCGCTACAATCCTCCTGATCCACCAGACCACCGTCTCCCAGCATATCCGGTATGCTCTCAATAAACTTCGCCGTATATGCGCTTTAGGGAATTGCTTGTGAAATGATTGGTTTGAAGATAATAGTTTACAATCCATATAAAAACTTAAAAAGTATATTGACTCCACAAAGCAGATTAAATATACTGGCGTATGCTAAAAAGCTAAGCGCCTTGACTGGAGAAGTTCTGGTGCATAAAAATATTTTAATACCGTTCAAATGTTGATGCCTGCTTGAAAACAAAGTGCCCGCTCCTTTATGTTGCTTTCAGAAGAAAGCAACCGATCGGGAAGATCAAAAAAGGAGCGGGCAAGGATATGAAAGTACAAATT
>Ga0272443_10004238_pt1 | contig 15904 bp, 14 predicted proteins | sample SSMAcet12_FD_193581 | JGI IMG/M metagenome (GOLD analysis project Ga0272443, IMG submission 193581) | Marine sediment archaeal communities from Little Sippewissett salt marsh, Falmouth, MA, United States - SSM-Acet-12 | ecosystem: Environmental > Aquatic > Marine > Wetlands > Sediment ...
CGTTTAGAGGTCGGCAAAAGTATTTTGTTTTATTTTCGAGGGATGGGAGCTTTGTTGAGACGTTATGAATTTAAACGTTCCGACATAACCGCAGACATGCAGAAGAAGTCTGAGCAAAAAAAGCCCTTCATGCGGAGGGGCTTTTTTCTCGAACTTGTTATTAGTAGTCACGAATATAGTTTGAAACCAATAACATTTGAATAGGACCGATTATTTATCCTGCGAATCAAGAATCATTTCAACGATTGTCTCCGCCGTCCAGCGATAGGTATTGTCACAGTTGTGTTCTTCGCGAAGTGGAATCCATTTTTCCCGGAGAGGAATACATTCGCGCGTTCCGAATTGTTGAAGGAATCTCTGGTGAAGTTCGAAACACAATTCATCGACTTTCGTCAGGTCGTCGTCCGGAGAAAGGCGTCCGTAAAGAAGACTGAATGCCGCAATGCCGGCGGCAAGGGCGCCGCATAAATGACCGGTTGTCTCTACGGGAAGTTCTTCAGGGGGACGGCGATCTCGTCCTGCGGCGACTTCAAGGAGAACGGCGTTCAAGTCAACGGACGGATCTTTTCGACGGGCACCACCGCCACCGTGAAATCCGGTGATAATCCGTGCCATTTCCGGTTCAACAAGATTGAGCGTATCATTGACGGCACGAAAGGTCGATTCGCTGCAATGAAATCCATTGCGGCGATGTTCAACGGCAAGTTCTCCCGCTTGCCTTGCAAGATTCCGTTTTTCTGTAGACATCATGTACCTCCGTAAAAAATAGTGGCGTACAATATCAAAAAAGGAATGAAGAGGCAAAATATATTACATGTGATGACAAAGGAGTCACAAAGAAGTATTGCTCTCCGGTGGCTTTTCACGGCGTTGCGTGATAGTCTAGCGGCCTCGCGTGGGGTATGATCTGTGGTATCCCATGGGCGATTGAGGTGGTAGTGCTGAGCATCTCCCCGGGACCAAGGTGCGGGGTGATCATCACGGTATGGTATTAAATAACAAGACATGAAAAGGGAAAGGATGAAATTCGAAACGGTGATAACGGATCGCGAAGATGGCGGCAATGAGATCCTGCCTCTCATTTCTCTGTTCGACGTGTCTGTTCGTCTCGGAGAAAAAGTGGTTTTGGAAAAAACGAACTGGCATATAGCAACGGGCCAGTTCTGGGCGATAACGGGGCCGAACGGGGCGGGGAAGTCGACACTGATGAAGGCTCTGGCCGGTCGCCTGCCGATCGTTCACGGACGCTTTCATTTTTATAAAAGGGTGTCGGAAGATGTGCGGGTTGAGCTTGTTTCGGAGGAAAAAGTTCAGCGTTTGATTACCCGTACGGAAGGTGCTGCAGGATCGCGGTACTTTACAAGCGGTGACGAAGACATCATGACCGTGAGGACATACCTTCACGGGAATAACGGCCCACGCGTCAGTGACACACCGCTCATGGGCTACTACTGCCGGAGGATAGGGGTTACCCCACTCCTGGACAGAGAAGTCCGATTCCTTTCGTCGGGCGAATTGAAGCGGATGGCGGTGATGAAGGGGGTCATTGGCAATCCGCATATCCTGATCGTGGAAGAACCTTTCGACGGTGTCGATGAAGAAACGCGGGGACGGATCTCTACTCTTTTTGATGAGTTGGTTACGGCGGGTATGACGGTGATCATTGCCACGCACCGCATCAAAGAGATACCGGAGAGTGTGTCACACGTCATGGCTCTTCGGGACTGCCGTGTTATATGGAAAGGGCCCCGTCCTCAAATACCCGATGTTTCACCCACGGTGTCGCAACTGGATCTCCCGGCGTCGAATGGTTCGGTGGTGACACCATCAGTGATCGGTGACACGCGTGAGTCATCCGATGATGAGATCCTCATCGATATGCACGATGTCAGGGTGCAATATGGTGATATGTCAGTCCTTGAAGGGTTCGACTGGCAGGTGAAACGAGGTGAACACTGGGCCGTCGTGGGACCTAACGGAGCGGGCAAATCGGTACTTCTCAGTCTTATAGTCGGGGATAATCCACAAGCCTACGCGAATGAACTGTACCTCTTCGGGCGGAAAAAAGGATCAGGTGAGACAATTTTCGACCTGAAGAAGAGGATCGGCTTCGTATCCACGGAACTCCAGGTGCGGTATCCCCGGGGAACCAGCCTCGAGGACGTCGTCGTGTCCGGCCTCTACGATTCCTACGGACTCTACCGGAGGGCACGGGAAATTGATCGTGAAACGGCGCGGGCATGGATCGCGCGACTGGGGCTTTCCGGAAAAGAATCAGTTTTCTACCGGCATCTCTCGTGGGGCGAACAGCGCCTGGCACTGATTGCGCGGGCGATGGTGAAAAATCCGGAACTGCTTGTCCTGGACGAGCCGTGCCAGGGGCTCGATCCGGGCAATCGCCGGGTTCTTGTTGATTTTGTTAATGAAATCGGTTCGATGGGAAAGCAAACGATTCTCTATGTGGCGCACTTTCGTGACGAAATCCCCCGGTGTGTTGACAATGTGTTGTGCATGGACGGAGGACGGGGCGAAAGCGGAAGATTGTGACGACAGAGACATGACATCGGTCAAAGAAAAAATAGTGAAGAATCCCGATGAAACGGCGGATGAAATACTCGACGCGGGCCTCGTGGTATTGCAGAAAAAGCGGGGATATCGTTTTTCCATCGACGCCTTTCTGCTTGCCCATTTCGTCCGTGTCCGGAAAAGGGCGCGGGTGGTGGAGTTTGGAACGGGAAGTGCCGTCATCGCCATGATTATCGCCAGACGGTATCCCGACGCAGTTGTCCACGCTCTGGAAATACAGCCGCAGGTCGCCGACATGGCAGGGCGAAGCGTGACAGCGAACGGTCTCGTTGACCGTATTACCATTTACAACGAGGATGCCCGGGCTGTGATTCGGCTGTTCCCGGAACGTTGTTTTGACGCGGCCGTATTCAATCCACCCTATCGGAAGAGGGATTCAGGACGGATCAATCCGGAACGGGAAAAGGCAGTCGCACGTCATGAAATAGTCGGCTCCCTGTCGCTGTTCCTCGACGCGGCCGAAAAAATCATTTTGGATGGTGCCGCTGTATTCACTATCTATCCGGCGGAACGGTCTGTCGATCTCATCACCGCCATGCGTGCGCGAAAGATCGAACCGAAGCGCATGCGCATGGTGCATTCACATAGAGAGTCGCGGGCGGAATTTGTCCTGGTGGAGGGAATAAGGGGAGCAGGAGTGGAACTGAGCGTGATGCCGCCCCTGTTTGTCTATTGCGAAACGAATATCTATTCAGAGGAGATGAATGATATATTCCGTGACCTCGCTACTTTTCCCGCTCACGACGGTTGATGATCTCGTGCGTCATGACTCGTTCGAGAATTGATTTCAGTTCACCGTCCGCGATGGACTCGAGGCTCTTTGAAATCATGCGCCTGTCACGCGGGCGAAGACACGCGATGTCGGGGGACTGATAATCCGGGTTGACCCGGTGTTTTAGGGGGGGGATCGTCCCGATGGAAAAACGGATGTCTTTCACCTGTGATGCGTCGAGAAAGGAATTGACTTTCTCAATAATTTCCTGTTTCATGAAGTGCAATTGGTGCATCCATGTGGATGTAGAAACGTGAACAAAGAGAGTGCCGTGACGCAGGCGGTACGGGCATGTCTGGGCGGAGATAATGTCACCGACGGCACTGTTCCAGGGTTCGGCAAGATTCGGGTCCTGTAGATTGAGGTTAATTTTACGACGCTTGAGCGCCGTTTCCAGAAAAGTATTGAGGCGCTCGAGGTCTTTTCGTCGTTTTCTCCGTCCCATGGAGCATTAATGGCACAGACGACGAATAGAGTCAAGGAACGCAGAGTGGATGAATATGAAGACAATTGATGAATTGATCTCTGTTTTGAAAGTCCGGCCCGATATCTCGCGGGCAGGTATGATACTGTGCCACAATGGCATTGTGCGGGAAACCTCTCGTGACGGGAAGCCTGTTGTGGAGCTCGATGTAACAGCGGATCGTGAGCGGCTCGAAAGCGTTCTCACCGCATTGAGGACACGTCCCGGTATTGTCGATATCGTTGCCGATGTGAACGAGGGCCGCCTCTTTCCCGGTGACGACATCATGCTCATTGCTGTTGCGGGGGATGTGAGGGAAAACGTGGTGCCCGTGTTGCTGGAAGCAATTAAAACCATAAAGGCCGACGTAACCTCAAAAAATGAAATACTGGCGTAGTATAAGGGGTCGGTGGGGCAACAATTGCCATTTCGTCACATTATCGGTCGTGACAATGTCGCGTGTGTTTGTACGCGGTTGTATATGGATCGGTATATAATTGCCAGACACAAGAGAGGATTTCGATGACACGAGATATTCACCATGATGCTCGAAAGATTTTCGGTGCCGGTCTGAAGGCGGCAGATCCAAAGGAAGCGGTCAAGAGAAGTATCGTCATGAAAGGCCATGGTACGGTTCAGATTGCAGGAAAATCCGTGGTGATAGCGGATTACAATGATATTTATGTCGTGGGTGCCGGCAAGGCGGCGGCACCGATGGCTCAGGCCGTTGAAGAAATTTTCGGAAAACGTATCAAGTCGGGATCGGTCACGACGAAATACGGTCATGGGTTGCCGCTTAAGAGGATATCACTTCTGGAAGCCAGCCATCCCATGCCCGACGAGGCCGGATTGGTGGGGTCGCAAGCGATACTGGATGTTCTGAAAGGTGCCGGTGAGAGCGATCTCGTCATGTGCCTGATCTCCGGGGGAGGGTCCGCGCTCATGCCGTTGCCCGTGGACGGCATCTCCCTTGAGGACAAGCAGAAAACGACGGGTGTTCTTCTAGCGTGCGGTGCCACTATCCACGAGATCAACGCAATTCGGAAACACATATCGGCCATCAAGGGTGGAAAGCTTGCCCGTGCCGCAGCCCCCGCAACAGTGGTATCGTTACTTCTTTCCGATGTTATCGGTGACAACCTCGATGTCATCGCGTCAGGGCCGACGGTACCCGATCACAGTACATACGCTGACTGTTTTGCCATTATCAAAAAATACGCCATTGAAGACAAGATTCCACAGGCAGTCCTGTCGTATCTCCGTGAAGGAGCGGAGGGAAGACACGATGAAACGCCGAAAGAAGACGATCCCACCTTTCATCGTTCGACAACGACGGTTATCGGAAGCGGTTCAATTTCTCTCTTCGCGGCGAAGGAATTTGCGGAGAAGGCGGGATACAATTCTCTTATTCTCTCGTCATCCATCGAAGGCGAAACGAAAGATGCCGCCCTCGTGCATGCAGCTATTGCCAAGGAGGTCCAGAAATCGGGGAATCCCGTTACGCCGCCAGCCTGCATTATTTCGGGTGGGGAGACAACAGTGACCATTCGCGGAACCGGCCTGGGGGGACGGAATATGGAGTTCGTTCTCGCGGCAGCCCAGGAAATAGACGGAGATAACGGTATCATCATTTTGAGTGGTGGCACTGACGGGACAGACGGACCGACGGATGCAGCCGGCGCCGTTGCCGACGGAACGACGCTTGTGAGAGCGCGTGAAAAAGGCATGGTATCCACCGATTACCTGGCGAATAACGATTCATATCATTTCTTCGAGGCACTGGATGATCTTTTGAAGACGGGTCCCACCATGACCAACGTGATGGACCTGCGCGTTATGCTGGTCGAATAGTAACTACACACTGTTGTAAATTAACATTTCCCGCGTGACAGCCTCCTTGATCTCCGGCATGATGCGGGGAATCTTCATCACGATACGGTCCCACGAGACGGTCTGGGGAATTTCAAAAAGTTGAGACCGGTGGTCCTTCTCGTACGCAAGCAGGTCGTCGTTCAATCCCATGTCAAGGTATTTGTGAAACCGTTCATCGCTGAGCAAGACACGGAGAAACCGATCAGTGATGTGTGTCGGTGCGACGAGATAATCACCGGCACTGAGGATGGCTTCCTTGAAAATCTTGTAGACGGTCTCTTCTTCAGCGTTTCTGTCATAGTGCAGCTTGCTGAATGATGAATTGTCAGCGTACTTTTTGATCAGTTCGTCGGCGACAAAGAGATAGCTTGTCGTCAGGTCCTGAACGAAATATTCCGTTATATCGAGACCTTCTTCGATAACCAGGGTTGTGAGAATCGTTGTTACGATATCGATGGCCATTTTGTAAAGGCCTTTTTCCGGTTCCGTGGACAGGCTCTGGTGCTTGTGATCGAAGGGGATGCGTGAAAATTGCACCTGGGCGACATTGTTTGCCTTTCGATAGACTTCGATCAACGTGAAAATTTCCACTCCCCAGTTCGTGGCGAAGTGCATCCGTTTCAGAAGGTTCGTGTCAAAGACCACTTCGCCGGAGAGCTGATAGTTGAAAGCGAGGAGATAATCGATGATCCGCAGGAACTTTTCCTCCCCTGTTTCGGAAAACTTTCTCTTAAGGGCGATGAGAAGGGGATCAAGGAGGAGACGCTTCACGCGACCGTACATGCGCCCGTCGCCGATGCGGGCGTAGAAAGCCTTGGAAAAATCATAATCGAGGCAGATAACGGGGTAAAAGAGACGGTCCAGCTGACGGCGGTTGAAGGTCCGAATATCGGCATCGATGACACCGATACACTGGGCATGCAGGGCGAGAGCGACACCGAAAGACATAAACATGTTCCGTCCCTTGCCTGGAATGGTGTGACGAAACCCCGCTTCGCTGATCCGCTCATAGAGTTTCTGGAAACGGTCGCCGTTATTATGCTGAATAACGAAGTTCTTGATGCCGTGATTCTTGATAAGGCGGGCAAGTTCAACAGCCTCCTCGTCAGTTGCCGCGTCAAGTCCGAATATAATCTTTGAGAGATAGGTGACACGGCTCAACTGCTTCAGAATGTTGAGGAATACGGGACGGTTTTCAGGCAGAGTAAATTCCGTTGCCAGTGTCGGTACAACGAGGACGGGGCGCTTGCGCCCCATGTTTTTTCTCATTTTCGGACCGAGGTCTTCAGCTTTTGTGCCGAGCAGGTAGAGTGTCGTCAGATTCGTACATTTTTGTGAAAAATTGACCATAATCGGTACCTCCTTGGTTTACGATGGACCGGCAAATCAAAAAAACTCGGGCACTTCCCCGGGATGTGCGCACACCACAGCGTAAAGTGTATTGTAACTGATTTTCTATGTTTTTTAATATCGATTTTTTATGGAGACCATCAGCCATAGGAGGTGATAATCTCGTTCATTTTCTTCTCAACAAGATTTCGGTATTCTTCAAGCGCGACGGCAGACATTGCCTCGAAACGAAGGACGAGCACGGGCTGCGTGTTCGACGCCCTGACAAGTCCCCATCCCTCTTCGAAACGGATACGGACGCCGTCAATGTCGATAACGGGATAGCGTTCCCTGAAATAGGCGGTGATCGTTTCCACGACTCTGAACTTTATATGGTCGGGACAATCGACGCGTATTTCCGGCGTGTTATACGTCTTTGGCACATCGGCGAGGAGTTCGCTGACCTTCTTACCGGACGACGACACGATCTCCATCAGTCTGGCAGCAGCATAAATGGCGTCATCATAACCGAAGTACCTGTCGGCGAAGAAGAGATGACCGCTCATCTCGCCGGCCAGGAGTGCCTTTTCCTCTTTCATTTTTTTCTTGATCAGCGAATGTCCCGCCTTCCACATGATAGCACGCCCGCCATGGGATTCGATGTCGTCGTAGAGTGTTTGGGAGCACTTGACTTCGCCGATAATAGCGGCGCCGGGATTGTCTGCTAGGATCGATCGGGAAAAGAGAATCAGAACTTCGTCACCCCACAGTATGGAGCCGGTATTTGTGATGATACCGATACGGTCCGCATCGCCATCGAAGGCAATGCCCATATCGGCCTTTTTCTTCCTGACGAGGGCGATGAGATCGGCGAGGTGATCCTCAACGGTGGGGTCGGGAAAGTGATTGGGAAAAGTGCCGTCCATCTCACAGTACAGGGGAAGCACAGTCATGCCGAAACGCTCGAAAAGTGGTACGGCGAAGGCTCCTCCCACGCCATTACCGCCATCGACGGCGACGGTCAGCTTCCGTGATATAGTAATCGATGAGAAAAGGTAATCATGATAGTCCGCCATGATGGAACGTATGGACAAACTCCCGCTGCCGGTCTCATAATCACCGTCTTCGATAATAGTCCGGAGTCTCTGAATATCGGCACCGAAGATCGTATCGGGCCCGATGCATATTTTAAATCCGTTGAATTCGGGTGGATTATGGCTGCCCGTTACCATGACACCGCCATCCGTTTCCAGGTGACGGATGGAAAAGTAGAGCATGGGCGTTGCGCAGATACCGATGTCAATGACATCAATGCCGGTTTGTGTGATGCCCCGGATGAGGGCATTATGATAATCGTCGGATGTGAGACGACAATCGCGGCCCACCGTCATTGAGTATACGCCACGGCGTACACCGAACGTGCCGATAGCTCGTCCAAGATTGGTGACAAAAACTTCGTTCAGGTCTTTTTCCACAATACCACGCACGTCATATTCTCGAAACACATCAGGATTCATATGGTTCCCCCTCGGTGATTGTCGCACCGCGTAATATATCACAGCCGTTTTATTTAAACAAGAAAAGCGGAATATTACGGAATGTAAAGATCGTGAACGGGTTGACAGTGCTCGTAACGCGTGATAGGTTAACGGTGAAAAAGTTTGGAAAGACACGAGGTGACATATGGGGTGGAAGGGCAACGGCCAGGACCCATGGGGCTCGGAACAGCCGCCTGATCTGAAGGCGGCATTTGATAAATTCAAGCGTTCGGTGCCGTTCAGCAAATTTTCTTTTACCGGTCGATTCAATATCATACCGGTGATAATTGGTGTTATCGTCATTGCCTGGCTGGCAACGGGCATCTATTTCGTCGAACCCGATGAAGTGGGTGTGGTGAAGCGGTTCGGCGAGGCTGTAAGAACAACAGCATCGGGGCCGCATTATCATTTGCCGGTGCCCATCGAAACGGTTATGAGGCCCAAAGTAACCCAGGTCCGCCGCATCGAAATCGGTTTTCGTGCAATCGGTGAGCGTCAGGTCGGACCGAACAGGCAGGTGCCGAGCGAGAGCTTGATGCTGACAAAATCGGAAAATATCGTGAACCTGACCTTTATCGTGCAGTACAAAATCAGTAATCCTAACGATTATCTGTTTAACGTGAGAGATCCCCACCAAACGGTGAAAGACGCCGCCGAGGCCGCCATGCGCGAAACCGTGGGAGAGAGTGATATCGATGATATCCTGACGACGGGTAAATTCAAGATCAGGCAGGATACGAAGGTGAGCCTGCAGAAGATCTTGGACAGTTATTCGGCAGGAATTGCCGTTGTGGCGGTTGAATTGCAGGACGTTCATCCCCCGGAAGAGGTTATGGCTGCATTCAAGGACGTGGCCAGTGCAAAGGAGGACAGGTCCCGCATGATAAACGAAGCACACGGCTACCGGAATGAAATCATTCCCAAGGCGAAGGGAAAAGCGGCTGAAATCGTCAATGAGGCCATCGCCTACAAGGAATCGAGGATTATTCGTGCAGAGGGAGATGCGAGCCGCTTCACACAGATCCTGGAAGAATATTATTCCGCGAAAGAGGTAACAAAAAAACGCATGTACATCGAAACCATGGAAGAGATTTTACCCCTGGTGGAAAAAATTATCGTGGAAGGACGCATTGGCGAGAATGTTCTTCCGCACCTGTCTCTCGGCGGAGGAGATACGGTCCTGCCGAAGGAATAATGCCTGTGATATGTAAGGAAGTGTGAAATGAATACCAAAAAAACAGCTCTTATTATCGCCGTTCTCGTGATTATCCTGGGTGTAAGTATGTCCGTCTTTACCGTGGATCAGACGGAACAGGCCATCGTCATTCAATTGGGAAAACCGCTGGAGGGCATCTACGGTCCGGGGCTCCATTTCAAGGTACCGTATATTCAGGAAGTCGTTCGTTTCGAAACGCGTATTCTTGTCTACGACGCCAGTCCGACGGAGATTTTGACGAAGGACAAGAAAAATCTCGTTGTGGACAATTATGCGAAGTGGCGCATCATCAATCCCCTGACGTTTTACCGGACGGTGCGAAACGAACTGGGTGCCCGGTCACGCCTTGATGATATCATTTATTCACAGATCAGGGTGGAGCTGGGACAGCACGATCTATCCGATATTGTGTCCATAACGCGGGGAGACATCATGGAGCGCGTCCTGACGGAATCAGCAAAACCGATCAAGAAATACGGTATCGAACTTGTAGACGTGAGGATAAAACGGGCAGATCTGCCAGAACAGAATGAAAAGCACGTTTTCGATCGCATGAAGGCGGAGCGTGAACGGCAGGCAAAGCAGTACCGTTCCGAGGGTTCGGAAGAATCGCAGAAGATTACGACAAAGGCCGATATGGAACGGGAGATCATACTGGCGAAGGCGTACAAAGAGGCGGAACAGATCAAAGGTGAAGGCGATGGGAAGGCAGTGAGGATTTATGCCGATGCTTACCAGAAGGATGTTGAGTTTTTCGAATATACGAGAAATCTCGAGGCCTATAAGCGATCCCTGAAGGACAAAACAAAAATGCTTCTGTCAACGGAATCGCGTTTTTTGAAGGATTTCCGGTAGCGATGCGAAAATATTTATTGACAATCCGACGGAATGCCGGTATTTTCCTTGAGCAATGGAGGCGAAGAAGACGATGAAATACTGTTATGGCGTGCAGAACTATTCTTTTTTTGGCTTTTACGGCTTTTTTGAAAGGGTCTGTCTGCGGCGCTCATAGGGACGAATAAAGACGATTAGAAAGCCGTGGGCGGACCGAAAACGCCCGCGGCTTTTTTGTATAGAGGGCCGTGGAAAAACACGGCCCTTTGTTTTTATTATTTCATTGGAGGAGGAAGATATGAAAAGATGTGTTCTAAGTTTTGTTGTGGTAGTGGTTCTTGCCGGTCTCGTCGCGACGGTACAGGCGAAAACCGTCAAGGTGGGGGCGGCGATCAATCTCACCGGTCCCGCATCAACGTGGGGACAGTATCACGCCAAGGGTCACCAGGATTATTTCAATTACGTCAATGACGTAAAGGGCGGCATCGAGGGAGATATGCTGGAATTGATTCTCGTTGATACCATGTACCGTGAGCAGGAGGCGGTGGCGGCAGTCAGAAAATTCGCCGTTCGCGACAGAGTTGACATGATCGCCACGTGGAGCGCGGGAGCAGGTCTCGCGGCGAAGCCAATTGTCCAACGGTACAAGATTCCCGCGATCAACTATTCGACGAGCTGGGAGATACTCCAGGATCCCATTGATTACATGTATCTGCCCTTCGGCAGTTACCGTGTTGACAGTGAGGCCGTTCTCGCCTATATCAAGAAAATCCATACGGAGGATGGAAAGCCGAAAGTCGGTCTCCTTACGTACAACAATGCCTACGGGCGCTCCATCCACACGCCGAGCAAGGAATACGCCGCGGCGCACGGGGTCGATATCGTGGGAATCGAGGAATTCCCCACGAAGACCGTCGATCTGACGACGGAACTTCTCCGCCTGCAGAGGGCAGGAGCGGATTATGTGTTTGTCCAGATGTTGCCGTCGGCGATTATTACGGCCTTCAAGTGTGCGGACCGCATCAATTACTCGCCGGCCTTCTTCGGCACATGGACGTCGACGGACCCCGCCTTCTTCGAGATGGGAAAGGGCCTGATTCGCGATCGCCTCAGGATCCAGTTCCCTGGTGCCGTACCGACGGATGCAAACCAGGCGAGCACGCTGATGAAGGATCTGTGGAAACGTTACGAAACGGTTACCTCATTCGATGCGGCTTACTGGGAGGGTGTTGCCGTCGCCATGGTTATGGAGCGTGCCATGCGCTTGGCCAAGGAAAAGGACGGTAAAATCAACCCTGTAACAATCAATTCGGCAATGGAGTCGATGGCGGATGAAGATTTCGGTGGATGGGTGCCGAATGTGACTTATACGGCGGACGATCATGAAGGTTCCAAGACGGCCAGGATCGTTCAGGTTCACGAAGACGGCCGTTTCGTTCCTCTGACGAATTTCTTTGTGCCGGGCAAAACGGAGATTTCACTGGTGGCCGACTGATGAAAGCGTTTCGAGGAACTCCCAATATTTATCGTGATCTCCCCCCTGAGGGGAAACGGGCGGAGCTTGAGATACGCAATCTTTCTCTGCGGTTCGGGGGCATACAAGCCCTGAGCGATGTCTCTCTTTCCGTTAAAACGGGAGAACTCCTCGCTGTCATCGGACCAAACGGGGCAGGTAAGACCAGTCTGTTGAACTGTCTGACGGGATTTTACCGCCCTCAGCAGGGGACAATTTATTTCAACGGGGAGGACATTACGCACCTCCCCACTCATGCCTTAATTGAAAAGAGCATAGGCCGGACATTTCAGAATATCGAGCTTTTCCCCGGTATGACGGTGCTGTCGAACATGCTGCTCGCTCGACATAGCCACGGAGGATACGGTCTCGTATCCGCTTTTCTCTTTTCCCGGTCGGCGAAGCGGGCAGAAGTGCGGCACCGGCGTGTCGTGGAAGAGTTGATCGACTTCCTTGAAATGCAGTCGATCAGGAAGCAAACCGTCGGTTCGCTTCCCTATGGTCTCCGAAAGCGAGTTGAGCTGGGAAGGGCCCTTGCCCTGGAACCGGCCCTGCTCGTCCTCGATGAACCCTTTGCCGGCATGAACCTCGAAGAAAAGGAGGATATGGTTCGGTTCCTGTCGGAACTGAACGAGCAGTGGCGCCAGACGATGATACTCGTCGAACACGACATGTCCATCGTCATGAGCATTTCCCACCGGATCACCGTCCTGAATTTTGGTGAGAAGATAGCGGACGGTTCTCCGGAAGAGGTACAGAGCAATGCGGACGTGATCACCGCTTACCTGGGTGAGAAAGTCGACGTTTGACGAAGTGGAAGGTACTATGACAGAACGGGAACAGGAGAGCGTGGCCCAGTATACCTTGCCCCAGGTGCTGGTACGGAACCGGGAGCGTCTGGGGGACCGTCACACGGCGATACGTCAGAAGGCGTACGGTATATGGGAAACCTATACATGGAATGATTATTACGAGTATGTGAAGAATACTGCCTTGGGCATCAAAAGCTTCGGTTTCGCCCGGGGAGATCGTGTTGCCATCATCACGGACAATCATCCGGAATGGCTTTTCAGCGAACTGGGCGTTCAGTCCTTGGGAGGTATCACGGTTAATCTCTTTACATCCGCCGTTGCCGATGAGCTGGCGCAGACCATCACCCGGATTCAGACCTCGTATGTTGTTGCCCAGGATCAGGAACAGGTGGACAAACTTCTTGATGTCCGCCACAAGATTCCTTCCGTTAAAAAAGTCATATATATCGACAAAACCGGCATGAGTTCATATGGTGACAATGAGTGGCTTATCAGTTACGCAGACCTCCTCGCCCGGGGAGCGGAGTCGGACGCGGACGATCCCCATCGTTTCCAACAGGAAGTGGATGAGGGGCGGGCCGACGATATTGCCATCATGATCATGACCTCGGGTACGACGGGCATTGCAAAGCTGGCTATGTTTTCGCACACCAACTTTTCCGCCATGGCGCGGCAATGGCGCTCAACGCTGCCTCTCGGTCACAACACCAACTGGCTGTCACTGTCACCGCCACCGTGGATCGTGGACCAGATGTGGGGCATGGGCGTGGCACTCATCGGTGGAATGGTAATGAACTTTCCGGAAACGGCTGAAACGATTCATACGGATTTTCGAGAGCTGGGACCCTCAGTAATTATTACGTCCTCCCGCTTCTGGGAGGATCTGGCGTCGTCGATTCGAGTCAAAATCAGTGATGCCGGATTCACAAAGCGGATGTCTTTCAGTGTTGCAGAGCGCATCGGCGGACTTGTGATCGATCATCAATCCCAGGGGCACCGTGTTCCCCTCTGGCTTCAGTGCCTGAATATACTTGCCTCGTGGACTGTTTACTATCCTCTCCTGGACCGCATCGGGTGCGCGCATCTTGCCAGTGCCTTCACCGGCGGGCATCCCATCAGTCCCGATGTGATCCGCTTTTTTCGGTCCGTCGGCTTGAATCTCAAACAATGTTACGGCTTGACGGAGTCAACGGGCATCTTTCAGATTCAACCTGATGACGAAGTGAAGGCTGAGACAGTGGGGAAAACCATCGGGGACTTTCAGGTTAGGATCTCCGATGACCAGGAAGTTATTGTGGCGGGCGACAATGTGTTTCGCGGTTATTACAATGACTTTGAGGCAACGGAAAAGGCATTGGACGGCCGGTGGCTACGGACGGGTGACGCGGGGTATCTCGATGACGATGGTCATCTCGTAATTATCGGTAGGAAAGAGGACATAATCAGGAATAAGGAGGGGGAGGCCTTCTCTCCGGACTTTATCGAGACGAGACTCAAATTCAGTCCCTATATCAAGGAGGCCGTCATCTTCGGAGAGGGACGGCAGTACATCACATCGCTCATCAACATCGATATGGGGAACGTGGGGAACTGGGCAGAGGAACGCCTCATCCCCTATACGACATACATCGATCTCTCTCAACAGGAACCGGTAGAGAAGCTGATCCTCGGGGAGATTGCTGCGGTGAACGAGAAACTGCCTGAGGCAATGAAGATACGGCGATTTATCCTGTTGTACAAACTCCTCGATGCCGATGATGAAGAGTTGACACGGACGGGGAAGGTAAGACGTCGATTCGTATATGGATTGTATCTAAAGCTCATCGAAGCGATGTATAACGGCAACAAGACGGTGGATGTCAAGACAAAGGTGAAATACCGTGACGGCCAGACAGGCAAGATCGAGACGACGGTCAGGGTGATCGACGTAGCACCCGTCACGGAGAACAGGCAGATGCGGGGTGAACAATGAACTTCTTTTTTCAGCTTCTCATTAACGGGATCAATGTAGGGTTCCTCTACGGATTGGCGGCGATGGGATTCGTCATGATTTTTAAATCATCCAGCATTCTCAATTTCGCCCATGGCGAATTGCTGGCGCTGGGTGCTTTTATTTTTCTGACACTCGTCTCGTGGCTTGAACTGCCCGTTTTCTTGGCCTTCGTTCTGGCTCTGGGAGGTTCCTTCGTCATGGGATTTGTAATCGAACGTATTTTTCTCCGGCCCCTCATCGGCGAGCACCTCATCTTTGTCATCATGCTGACAGTGGGACTGGCGTCTATTTTCAAGGGTCTCATGCTACTCATATGGGGCGGGCGTCTGTACATGTATCCCGATTTTCTGCCTGAAGAATTGTCCATTACGTGGGCGGGCATGACCATCCCTCCCGTCTACTTGACGTCGATGGCCATCGGCTTGATATTTCTTTTGATATTCGGCCTTTTCTTTAAATTTTCATCCCAGGGCATATACATGCGGTCTGTTGCGGACAACCAGCCGGCGGCCCTGTCATTAGGGGTCCATGTACGCCGGGTGTTTGCCTTGTCCTGGGCCATCGCCGCGCTGGTGGCGGGGATGAGCGGGATCGTTCTCGGCATTATCAACGGCATTAATGTCCACGAGTTGTCCTCCATCGGACTGAAGGTGTTTCCCGTGGTCATACTCGGCGGTCTGGACAGTATCGGCGGTGCGATCATTGGTGGTTTGATTATTGGACTCCTGGAGTCATTCACGGGAGGATACCTGTCCTCATCACTCAAGGATGTGGTTCCCTATATCGCGCTTGTCGTCATTCTTGTCGTGAAACCTTACGGGCTCTTCGGACTCGTCGAAATTGAAAGGGTATAGAGATCGTATGAAACGGCTTCGTCTGCGTCCGTGCGGAAATTTCAAGGAACGGTATGAAGAGGAACTGCATATATTCAATACCGATTTCGGACGGCTTGCCGTCGTCGTGGGCGGTCTTTTGC
>Ga0272443_10004242_pt1 | contig 15879 bp, 9 predicted proteins | sample SSMAcet12_FD_193581 | JGI IMG/M metagenome (GOLD analysis project Ga0272443, IMG submission 193581) | Marine sediment archaeal communities from Little Sippewissett salt marsh, Falmouth, MA, United States - SSM-Acet-12 | ecosystem: Environmental > Aquatic > Marine > Wetlands > Sediment ...
ACATCGAGGTGCCAAACCGCTCCGTCGATATGAGCTCTTGGGAGCGATCAGCCTGTTATCCCCGGAGTACCTTTTATCCTTTGAGCGATGGCCCTTCCATACGGAACCACCGGATCACTATGCTCTACTTTCGTACCTGCTCGACTTGTCGGTCTCACAGTCAAGCACCCTTATGCCATTATACTCTACGCATGGTTACCAATCATGCTGAGGGTACCTTTAGAAGCCTCCGTTACGCTTTTGGAGGCGACCACCCCAGTCAAACTACCCGCCAAACACTGTCTCCCGTGAGGGATTAGACTCCAAGTAAGCGAAGGCTGGTATTTCAAGGTTGACTCCACGACTCCTGGCGAAGTCGCTTCAAAGTCTCCCAGCTATCCTACACATCGCTTACCCAAAATCAATGTTAAGTTGTAGTAAAGGTTCACGGGGTCTTTCCGTCCCGTCGCGGGTATCCGGCATCTTCACCGGAACTACAATTTCACCGAGCTCATGGTTGAGACAGTGCCCAGATCGTTACACCATTCGTGCAGGTCGGAACTTACCCGACAAGGAATTTCGCTACCTTAGGACCGTTATAGTTACGGCCGCCGTTTACCGGGGCTTCGATTCAGAGCTTCTCCCGAAGGATAACCCCCCCTCTTAACCTTCCGGCACCGGGCAGGTGTCAGGCCTTATACATCATCTTTCGATTTCGCAAAGCCTTGTGTTTTTGATAAACAGTCGCCTGGGCCATTTCTCTGCGGCCATCTTGCGATGGCACCCCTTCTCCCGAAGTTACGGGGTCATTTTGCCTAGTTCCTTAACCATGAATCACTCGAGCGCCTTAGGATTCTCTCCCCGACTACCTGTGTCGGTTTACGGTACGGGTACCTTGTACCTGAAGCTTAGGGGTTTTTCTTGGAAGTCTGCTTAGGGTCACTATCCGCTTGCCCGAAGGCTCACGGTACTATCAGCTTCAGCATCTCCAAGCTATTCACCTGAAGATATACCTACAACCTTTAACGTGCTATTCCGTCAGCACGCGGACCTTTCACTACTTCGTCATCCCATCGCAGTACAAGGTAGTACTGGAATATTAACCAGTTGTCCATCGACTACACCTTTCGGTTTTGCCTTAGGACCCGACTAACCCGGATCCGATTAACGTTGATCCGGAAACCTTAGTCTTTCGGCGGGCAGGTTTCTCACCTGCCTTATCGTTACTTATGCCTACATTTTCTTTTCCAGCCGCTCCAGCAGACCTTACGATCCACCTTCGACGCAGACTGGAATGCTCCCCTACCACCCGCAATAAAGCGGATCCATAGCTTCGGTAGTATGCTTGATGCCCGATTATCATCCACGCACAACCGCTCGACTAGTGAGCTGTTACGCACTCTTTAAATGAATGGCTGCTTCCAAGCCAACATCCTAGCTGTCAAAGCAGTCGCACTTCGTTAGATCAACTTAGCATACATTTGGGGACCTTAGCTGATGGTCTGGGTTCTTTCCCTTTTGGCGCCGGACCTTAGCACCCAACGCCTCACTCCCGAGAAACATGTCATAGCATTCGGAGTTTATCAAGGTTTGATAGGCGGTGAAGCCCTCTAGCCTTATCAGTAGCTCTACCTCTATGACACTTATACTCGAGGCTGCACCTAAATGCATTTCGGGGAGTACGAGCTATTTCCCAATTTGATTGGCCTTTCACCCCTATCCACAGCTCATCCAAACACTTTTCAACGTATATTGGTTCGGTCCTCCATATCGTGTTACCGATACTTCAACCTGGCCATGGATAGATCATCAGGTTTCGCGTCTACCCCCACTAACTAGACGCCCTATTCAGACTTGCTTTCGCTTCGGCTTCGTTCCTTAAGAACTTAACCTTGCTAGTGAGGAGTAACTCGTAGGCTCATTATGCAAAAGGCACGCCGTCATCCCGGTAAACCGGGACTCCGACCGCTTGTAAGCGCATGGTTTCAGGTACTATTTCACTCCTCTGTTCGAGGTGCTTTTCACCTTTCCCTCACGGTACTAGTTCACTATCGGTCTCTCAGGAGTATTTAGCCTTGCCAGATGGTCCTGGCAGATTCACACAGGATTTCTCGTGTCCCGTGCTACTCAGGATACTACTAGGATGGTAAATTCTTACGTGTACGAGACTATCACTCTCTGTGGTTCAGCTTTCCAGAAAATTCCACTTCGAATCTGTCATCCATGTTGTAGTCCTACAACCCCAATGTGGCCGAAACCACATTGGTTTGGGCTCTTCCCCGTTCGATCGCCACTACTAAGGGAATCACTTTTGTTTTCTCTTCCTCCGGTTACTTAGATGTTTCAGTTCGCCGGGTTCGCCTCCCTTGCGGGATACCTGGACTTCATCCAGGTGGGTTTCCCCATTCGGAAATCTACGGATATAGCGGTTATTTGCACCTCCCCGTAGCTTATCGCAGCTTGTCACGTCCTTCATCGCCTCTGAGAGCCTAGGCATCCACCATACGCTCTTACTTACTTTTTTCAAATACGGTTAATTAAAAAATCTTCTTTCCAACATGTCAAAGAACTTTTCGTTCGCTGATGCTTCAGCGAGAGCGGAACCCGTCCGCTTAAATAAAGCTTCATCAGAACGATCCCGCCTTTCTCCGCCATCGACAGGCAGATGGGGCGGGCAATTGTGGAGAATATCGGAGTCGAACCGATGACCTCCTGCGTGCAAAGCAGGCGCTCTAGCCAACTGAGCTAATCCCCCGCATTTTGAAGTAGTCCCGCCCAGACTTGAACTGGGGACCTCTACATTATCAGTGTAGCGCTCTAACCACCTGAGCTACGGGACTATGAACTCCCGTCTCAGTTACCCGTGATCCCGGATGGTGCCGTTTTGCCGGCAACATACTGAGCATCGGGACTTATTCAGTTAAAGCGTCAAAATGCGCTTCAGGATCAAAAAAAAATGAAGTGAGAAAAAGGTAAAGAGTCAGCGTAAAAAGTCTCTCCAGAAAGGAGGTGTTCCAGCCACACCTTCCGGTACGGCTACCTTGTTACGACTTAGCCCCAGTTACTAGTTTTACCCTAGGCCGCTCCTTGCGGTTACGGACTTCAGGTACCCCCAGCTTCCATGGCTTGACGGGCGGTGTGTACAAGGCCCGGGAACGTATTCACCGCGCCATGGCTGATGCGCGATTACTAGCGAATCCAGCTTCACGAAGTCGAGTTGCAGACTTCGATCCGAACTAAGATCGGTTTTCGAGATTAGCATCCTGTCACCAGGTAGCTGCCCTTTGTACCGACCATTGTAACACGTGTGTAGCCCTGGACATAAGGGCCGTGCTGACTTGACGTCATCCCCACCTTCCTCTCGGTTTACACCGGCAGTTTCATTAGAGTCCCCGGCATTACCCGCTGGCAACTAATGATGAGGGTTGCGCTCGTTATGGGACTTAACCCGACACCTCACGGCACGAGCTGACGACAGCCATGCAGCACCTTGCAGACCGTCCGAAGAAGGATCAGTTTCCCGATCCGTCGTTCTACATTTAAGCCCAGGTAAGGTTCCTCGCGTATCATCGAATTAAACCACATGTTCCTCCGCTTGTGCGGGCCCCCGTCAATTCCTTTGAGTTTCAATCTTGCGATCGTACTCCCCAGGTGGATCACTTAATGCTTTCGCTCAGTCGCTGACAGTATATCGCCAACAACGAGTGATCATCGTTTACAGCGTGGACTACCAGGGTATCTAATCCTGTTCGCTCCCCACGCTTTCGTACCTCAGCGTCAATCTTAGTTTAGTAAGCTGCCTTCGCAATCGGTGTTCTGTGTAATATCTAAGCATTTCACCGCTACATTACACATTCCGCCTACCTCAACTAGATTCAAGAAAACCAGTATCAATGACAATTCTACAGTTGAGCTGCAGGATTTCACCACTGACTTAATTTCCCGCCTACGTACCCTTTAAACCCAATAAATCCGGATAACGCTTGCATCCTCCGTATTACCGCGGCTGCTGGCACGGAGTTAGCCGATGCTTATTCGTACGGTACCGTCAAGCTTCTACACGTAGAAGTGTTTCTTCCCGTACAAAAGAAGTTTACAACCCGTAGGGCCGTCATCCTTCACGCGGCATGGCTGGTTCAGGCTTTCGCCCATTGACCAATATTCCTCACTGCTGCCTCCCGTAGGAGTCTGGTCCGTGTCTCAGTACCAGTGTGGGGGACCATCCTCTCAGACCCCCTAGACATCGTGGTCTTGGTGAGCCATTACCTCACCAACTAACTAATGTCACGCATGCCCATCTCTAACCGCCGGAGCTTTGACTATAAAAAGATGCCAAATCATAGCCATATGGAGTATTAATCCGAATTTCTTCGGGCTATTCTCCAGTTAGAGGTAGGTTACAAACGCGTTACTCACCCGTGCGCCGGTCGTCGCCTGGCCGAAGCCATCGTTACCCCTCGACTTGCATGTGTTAGGCCTGCCGCTAGCGTTCATCCTGAGCCAGGATCAAACTCTTCGTTGTAAAAAAATTTGAATTTGCTCAAGACTCTTCACTCCTGATTTTCATAGGAATTTCAGGTGACTACTTTACCTAATTCTTACTTCAATATTTTCAAAGAACATTTGTTCACATTTGGACGAACTGCAAAGATAAGAAATTTTCTCGATTTTACCCAACAATTCTTTTCCGATTTCAACCTTCACAGAACGATGCTTTCAAAAAGCGGATGCAAAGATAAATACTTTAATTTCTAATCTCCAAATAATTCTTTCAGTTTGTGAATAATATTTTACAATGCGTTGTAAAGTAGCATGATAAGGGCATTCCGCCTTTCTTAATGGATCGTTCTTCCAAAAAATGGTTTAATTTTGTTCCTTTCGGCACATCAGGATGAGCGAGCGACTGGTCATCGTACCCACATACAATGAAATCGAGAACATCGGGAAGATCGTGGAAGCCGTCATGGGCCTTCCGGCGGTGACAGACCTGCTGGTGGTGGATGATCACTCGCCGGACGGGACGGGACAGCGGATCAGGGAACTGCAGCCGAAATACGGTGACCGGCTCCACCTGCTGGAGCGGCCCGGGAAGCTGGGACTGGGCACGGCCTACATCGCAGGCTTCAAATGGGCCCTTGAAAGGGAATACCGCTACATCTGCGAGATGGATGCAGATCTGTCCCATGATCCCAATGATCTTCCGAGGCTGTTCGGTGCCTGCAACCACGACCGGGCCGATGTGGCCATCGGTTCCCGCTACATTTCGGGAGTCAACGTGGTCAACTGGCCCATCAGCCGCGTACTGATCTCCTACTTTGCTTCGGTGTACGTCCGCCTGATCACGGGAATGAAGGTACGTGATGCAACGGCGGGTTTCGTCTGTTACAGAAGAGTGGTGCTGGAGACCATCAATGTGGACCAGATCCGGTTCAAGGGGTATGCCTTTCAGATCGAAATGAAGTTCAAAGCCTGGAAATACGGATTCAGGGTGGTGGAACTGCCCATCATCTTTACAGACCGCAGGGAAGGCACCTCCAAAATGTCAGGAAGGATCGTCAGTGAAGCCATCTGGGGCGTGGTGAGGATGAAGATTGCATCATGGTTTAAACATTATCCCCGTACAGAGCCGGAGGGTTGAAAGGAAGCATGAGGACCTGACCGCAGGAGATCGAGGATTTGACCGCAAACGAATGAATAATGAATAATTATCTGATCATCAATGCCAGGATCGTAAACCAGGGAACCGTGGTACCCGGATTTGTGCTGGTCCGGGGAGGGATCATCAGGGCTGTGGCACCGGGAAAGCCCGGGGCGGAAACCGACCTGGCGGAGGTGGTGGATGCCGGCGGCAAATACCTGATCCCCGGGGTAATCGATGACCATGTCCATTTTCGTGAGCCGGGAATGACACACAAGGCGGAGATCGCCACCGAATCCAGGGCTGCCGTGGCGGGGGGCGTGACTTCCTATATGGAGATGCCCAACACCAATCCTCCTGCCATAACCATCGCTGAACTGGAAAAGAAGTACGACCGTGCCGCTGAGGCATCCCTTGCCAATTACTCCTTTTACCTGGGCGCTACTGCCGATAACATCGGGGAGATCAGGAAACTGGATCCGGAGCGTCATTGCGGGGTAAAGCTTTTCATGGGCTCTTCCACGGGGAACATGATGGTGGAAAAACCGGAAGCCGTGGAACGGGTATTTGCGGAATCTCCCACCCTTCTGGCCGTACACTGCGAGGATGACGGGATCATCCGGAAGAACCTGGAGCTGCAGCTGAAGGTATTCGGGGACAACATTCCTGTCAGGATGCATCCCGTCATTCGCAGCGATGAAGCTTGTTACCGTTCAAGCGCCCGGGCGGTGGAACTGGCGCAGAAACATCACACCCGGCTGCATATCCTGCATGTTTCCACGGCCAGGGAGCTGGATCTGTTTGAGAAGGGGACCGACTTCGACCGTAAAAAAATCACCGGAGAGGCCTGTGTCCATCACCTCTGGTTCCATGATGCGGATTACGAACGGAAAGGAACCCTCATCAAGTGGAATCCGGCCATCAAAACGATCCGGGATCGCGATACCCTCCTGCAGGGACTGCTGGATGACAGCCTGGATGTGATCGCCACGGACCATGCCCCCCACTCCATCGAGGAGAAGCAAAATACATACACCGGGGCCCCCTCGGGTGCTCCCATGGTGCAGCATTCCCTGGTGGCCATGCTGGAGCTGGTCCGCCGGAACAAACTGACCATCGAAAAGGTTGTGGAAAAGATGTGTCATGCTCCGGCCAGACTTTTCAAAGTGAAGGAACGCGGATTCATCCTTCCCGGATACAGGGCCGACCTGGTACTGGTGGATACGGAACGGGAGTGGCCGGTGACCCGAAGGGGACTTCATTACAAATGCGGATGGTCCCCCCTCGAAGGAGAGGTATTCCATTCTCAGGTGACCCACACCTGGGTAAACGGGAAACTGGTATTCATGGACGGGATGTTCAATGAGATGGTGCGGGGGGAAAGGCTGGGATTTAGTCGTTAGTCGAGAGTCGAGAGTCGAAAGTCGTTAGTCGAGAGTCGAGAGTCGAAAGTCGGGAGTCGGGAGTCGGGAGTCGGGAGTCGGGAGTCGAGAGTCGAAAGTTAGGAAATAGATAATACAGATAACCAAAAAACGCGTATTTATGAAAAGAAAACATCAATCAGGGCTGCGATACGCCCTTTATGCGGGCCTGCTGGTCACTGCCGGTATGATCGCCTCATTTACAGGCTGTTCCTCAGGCAAAAAGGACACCCAGGGAACAGAAAAACAGAATCCGGCATGCAAGGTGGAGACATCCCTGTTCGGGATCACTGCCGAAGGGGATTCCGTGATGCTGTACACCCTTAAAAATGAAAAAGATTACGTGGTGAAAATCACCAATTTCGGCGGGATCATCACCGAGATCCACACCCCTGACCGGGAGGGTCAGTTCGGGAACATCGTGCTGGGATTTGACAACCTGGACCGCTACCTTGCCGGGCATCCTAATTTCGGTGCCCTGATCGGCCGTTACGGAAACCGGATCGCAGATGCACAGTTCACCCTTGACGGGGTCACCTACCAGCTTGCGGCCAACAATGGGGACAATTCTTTGCACGGGGGAGTGATCGGCTTCGACGATGTGATCTGGGAACCGGAGGTGATCTCCTGCGATGAGCGGGCTGCCCTGAGGCTTTCTTATGTCAGCGAGGACGGAGAAGAAGGATTCCCGGGTACGCTGACCGTCCATGTCACTTACGAACTGCTCATGGATCAGCTCTTCATCACCTACGAAGCCACCACCGACAAAGCCACCCCGGTGAACCTGACCAATCACAGTTATTTTAACCTTTCGGGGGGAGGCACCATCCTGGACCACGTGCTCTATATCAACGCATCCAATTATACTCCTGTGGATGAGGAGCTGATCCCCACCGGTGAGATCGCACCCGTGGAGGGGACCGCCTTCGATTTCAGGAAACCGCGTGTGATCGGCGAGCGGATCGATGAGGTCCCCGGCGGTTACGACCACAATTTTGTGCTGGATAAGGCTGAAGGAGAAAGAATACTGGCCGCCAAGTTGATGGATCCGAAAACAGGCAGATCGCTGGAAGTGATCACCACCGAACCGGGGGTCCAGTTTTACACGGGAAATTTCCTGAACGGTTCCCTTTCATCGGGCGATTTTGTCTATGTAAAACATGCCGGTTTATGCCTGGAAACACAGCATTTCCCGGATTCGCCCAACCAGCCGGATTTCCCGAGCACCATCCTGCAGCCGGGTGAGACCTATTCCACCCAGACCATCTTCAAATTCGGGGTGGAGGAATAGCCGCAGATCTGTAATATTGAAAAATACCGGTCCTGCAGTTCACATGCAGGACCGGTTCTTTTTGCGCGGACACAATGCTACCGTGTTCTGCGTAACCTTACCAGGCACCTTACCTTACCACCAGCCGGCCAACCCGCCTGGAGCCGTCTGCTGTGGTCAGTTCCACAAAGTATATGCCTGCACCGATCCCTTCCAGTGAAACTGCTTCTTCAGCTGAATATAGGTTCTGTACTTCTTTCAACCTGGCTCCTGTCACGCTGAAGACGGAAACAGATGCCGGGGCCTCTCCTCCGGATACAATGTAAAACTTGTCCCGGGCCGGATTGGGATAAAGCCTGACCTCCCCTGCCATGGATTCCGGTGCAAGCCCGGTGGTACCGAAAATATCGGTAAAACTCACATTGTGGCTGAATTCCAGGTCCGCATCTCCCGTGGTTTCCCCGGTTTCCAGACGCCATGCATGATCCGCGGGAGGAGCATCGTACACTCCGTTCCCGTTATGGTCCGCATAAAAATCGACCGTGTAGGATCCCCCGGGTTCGATCACGTAGGAGGAGACGGCGAATTCCGGTCCGGCCACCTCATCCACCACGATGGTGTCCAGGTATATACCTGATTGCGAATCCCGTACAAAGAGCGTCAGCCGCTGGCCCACATGAGGGGTCATTCCGCTGAACAAAACCCTCAGCCGGTGCTCCCACTCAACATCCGTGAAGTCCGTGTTATGAACGAATTCAACCGTCTCATTCCCGGAAATTTCCTCAGCAGTGAGCCTCCAGGCATGGTCTGTGGGAGGCGCATCATAATAACCATTCCCGTTGAAGTCTGCATAGAAATCAACCGTGTAGTCCTTTCCCGGTTCCAGGCCAGGCACCTCGAGGGTGAATGACTCTTCCACCATTACGCTGATCCGGGCCACCTCTTCCCCGGTCTGATCGTCTATGACGGATAACCACAGGGTCTGTCCCACATGGGGCCCCATGCTGCTGAAATGGATCGTCAGTACATCCTGCGATACCTCCGTAACGATCACCGTTCCTGTCATTCCCAGGTTGACATGGGGATCACACTGATACTGGTAGGTACCCGCTATGCCGAACACATGGATGAAGGTCCAGTTATTACCGACCGTATTTCCGAATGACTCGGGATTGGAGGCGAAAATCGACTGTGAACCGTTTACGTTATGATCTCCCGAGGTATTGATCCATATCACCGTATCACCTGCTGAAATATTCAGCACATCGGGCAGGAAAGCATTATTCACCACTGCAACCTCATGGGAGGTCTGCCCGGACACAACTGCCTGCAGGGTCAGAAACAGTACTAAGAAAACGGCTGCAATGTTTCTGAATCTGGTAAAAATCTTTTTCATACGCTCTGCTATTAAACGGTACGACATGATTGAACACTCTTATTACACCGGTGAGGGTCAATGGTTCTTCGTGTCCGTGTTAAAAATGTGTTAATCAAAACACTGCAACGGAAATCCTGATCATCGAAACCCGTGAGGAAATATTTTACATCAGTTGCGGCCCGTGGTACATAAAACTCCTTATATTTGATTGGACCAGGCTCTGAAAACAGCTCCGGAAATGAGATTTTTGACTCGAACCGTGAAAATGATGCTGCCCGCCGGTGCGGGATTTCTGCTGTTGTTCTACGGTTGTGTGTCCGAAACCAGCCAGTTGGATGATCTAAGGCCTGTCTGTTTTGATACGGAGGTCCTGCCCATCTTTCTGGAGGGCTGTGCCACCGGGAGTTGTCACGATGCAACGGCTGCAGGAGGGTACCAGCTTGATTCCTATGAAGGGATTTTGCCGGGAGTCCGGCCGGGAGATGCGTTTTCCAGCGTGGTGTACAGGTCCGTGATTTCCATGGGTGAGGACCACATGCCCCCGGATGGATCACTTCCCATTGAGGAACGAATGTACATCAGGGTCTGGATAGACCAGGGAGCGGAAAAAGTCGTCTGTGACGTACAGGATACGCTGCCTCCACCGGATTCCACATGGTCCAGTCCGGTGGTATGCTTCCGCAGGGATGTCCTTCCGGTTTTCCAGTCCAGGTGCGGGGTCACCGGATGTCATGATCCGTTTTCCAGGGTGGAGGACTATGATTTCACCACCTATGAGGGGATCATGGAAGCCATCAGTCCGGGAAATCCATCAGGCAGTAAGATTTATCAGGTGATCTCAGAGGACGAACCGTGGGATATCATGCCTCCGCCCCCGGCAGACCCGCTCAGCGGGGAACAAATAGACAGCATTTATCGTTGGATCCAGCTGGGAGCGGTTGACGAGGAGTGCGGTGATCTGTGTGATTCGGCAGATGTGACCTACGGAACGCATATTGCTCCTTTTGTCGCCTCTTATTGCCTGGGCTGCCACAGCAGTGATGCCCCGGGCAACCAGGTCCTTCTTGGATCCTACGATGATGTAGTGGCCCTGGTGAACGCAGGCTACATCCCTGCCGTGCTGAATCGGGAGGCTGGCGTGGCACCCATGCCTCCAAACCTCGTGCTTTCTGACTGCCATGTCCGGATATTCGAGATCTGGATCGAACAGGGTTTACCGGAATAAATTGTATCTGCATGAAAAAAGTACTTCCCTTTGTCATACTGATCCTGATTTTCCGGAGCTGCTACTGGGACAACGAAGAAACTCTTTACCCCGCGCTGGGTGAATGTGATACCACGGATGTTTCCTACATCGGTGATATCGTTCCTATCCTGTCCGGCAATTGCTACTCCTGTCACAGCAACCTGAACGCTCCCTCTTTCGGAAGCGGGATCCGGCTTGAAGATCACCAGGATGTGGTGTCCCTGGAGGAAAGAATTGCAGGAAGCATCAACCACGAGGCTGGTTATGTACCCATGCCCAGGGGAAGCAGCAAACTGGACCCATGTTCCATTCTTAAATTTGAAGCATGGGTGGCGGACGGCAGTCCGGATAACTGATGTGAAACCCAATCCCGGAAAATGAAAAACATACGACTACACGTGATCATCTGGATTTGCATGATCGTGTCCGTGAACACGTTATACGGACAGGACCTGGAATCATTCCTGGAGGATCAGATGGAGGAATCCACGGAATATACCACGGCCACCTTCAAAGCCACAAGGATCATGAACGGACACTCCGTTGAGCGCATGCCCGAAGGCCAGCTCGATTTCAGGATATCGCACCGTTTCGGAAGGGTGAACTCAGGCGCCTATGAATTTTTCGGGATCGACCAGGCCAATATCCACCTGAGCCTTGAGTACGGGATCAGGGACTGGCTGATGGTCGGGGTGGGCAGGGGTACCTTTGAAAAGACTGTGGACGGATTCGTAAAAATCAGCCCGCTGAGGCAATCCACCGGGGCCCGGAACATGCCTGTCTCGGTTTCCTTCATGTCAGGTATCTATGTAAACGGACTTCACTGGAATGATCCTGAAAGGGAAAACTACTTTTATCATCGGATCTCCTATGCCCATCAACTGATGATCGCAAGGAAGTTCAACCAGCGGTTCTCCCTTCAGCTGACCCCTTCCTACCTGCACCGGAACCTGGTGGAAACAGTATTTGATCCCAATGACCTGTTCGCCCTGGGTGCGGGAGCCCGTTTAAAACTGACCAGCAGGATCTCATTCAACGCAGAGTATTTCTATGTTTTTGATCCCGACGACAGGTACCTGACCACGGAGATTCACAATCCGCTGGCGGTAGGTTTCGACATCGAAACGGGGGGACACGTATTCCAGATCATCCTTACCAACTCAGTGGCCATGCGTGAAAACGGGATCATCGGTTATACCACAGGACGGTGGATTGACGGGGATATTCACATCGGATTCAACATTTCCCGGGTTTTTCAGTTAAAGTAATTGATCATTCCAATATTATTTCAAAGAATTAGAAATGACGAAAAGATATTTTATCTCAGCCTTGTTGTTGCCACTGAGTCTGATCACCCTGCTGGGACAGGGAAAATTTCTCACGAGTGAGGGTCACATCAGCTTCTACTCACATGCCCCCCTGGAGGACATTACCGCGGTGAACAATGAAGTGGGGGCCGTGATTGACGCCGGGAAAGGCGAGGTGGCGGTGATCGTAAAAATGAACAAGTTCCAGTTCGAAAAAAAGCTGATGCAGGAACATTTTAATGAGAACTATGTGGAATCGGAGAAGTATCCCAGGGCCACTTTCAACGGGAAAATCGCAAACAATGAACAGGTGGACTACACCTCGGCCGGGATCTACCCGGTGCAGGTGGAAGGGGACATGACCATCCACGGTGTGACCAGGCAGGTCTCGGCCGAGGGGACCATCGAGGTCACCGGGGACGGGATCATTGCGAGGACCGAATTCAAACTGAACCCGGAGGATTACAAGATCAGGATCCCGGGGGTGGTCCGGAACAACATCGCAGAAGAGATGGTCATTACCGCAGAGCTTTCCTGTCAGGTCATCTGATCAGGACCACCTGCCTGAATACGATCACATCTCCCGTTTCAATTTTCAGCAGGTAGTTCCCCGAATATTCCACGCTTTCCAAATCCAGCACAATCTCCCCGGAACCATGCACGGCGGGTCGGGTTTCGAAGAACCTGATGAGTTCACCTGTTTCGGAGATGAGGGTCAGTTTCACCTCGTTTTCCCCGAACAGGGCAGATCGAACCACCAGCATTTGTCCGGCTGGATTGGGATACACTTCGATCACGGATCCCGGATCTCCGTTGTTGGGACCTGTGGAAGCGGGGAAGACAGCCATGATCTGCAATTCCTCTCCGGCTACATCCACTTCAAAGTCGATGTTTTCTGCCAGAAGTGTGGTTTCATCGATCGTCACCAGGTGTGTGCTCACCTGGGCCAGACCGGGAATATCCACGTAAATGGAATAATTCCCCGGGGCGATCCCTGTGAATACGTAATTCCCCTCTTCATCGGTTACTGCATAATCCACAGCCAGCCCCGTGTCCTCATCGATCAGTACCACGGTTACAAACGCATAGGGTACGTTGCCATTTTTCAGTACATTCTCCTTCGCTTCGACCTTCCCCCTGATCTCACCGTTCCCGCCGGTTGCCGCGGGATTCTCGTACATGTCCATTACGATGTGGAGGGTATCATCACACCTGAAGAAGAACCTGGCGGCTTCTTTCCACTTATATACTTTGTTATAATAACTGTGCATGACCCCCTTGTACTTTTGTTTCGCGTGGTTGTCAAGTTTCACGTACACCAGGTAATATCCTTCCGGAATGCCGTCGAACTGAAAATGTCCACCGGCCTGCATCCGAACCTGGGAAACAATCCGGTAAGGATGCTCGGATCCGTCCAGTAGGACCACATCCGCATCCTCCTCATCAACATATCCCTGGCTGTATCGTACAATCCCGAAAAGTCTTGAGCTGGACTGCTCCAGGACTTCCCCGCTCCAGGCAGCTGTACAACCATTTGCGTCCGTAACAAGGAGGCTGTACATCCCGGCAGTCAGGTTGTACTGGTTCTGCAGTTCGGATCCGTGATCCCAGCTGATGGCATATCCGGGAGTCCCCCCGCTGATGGTCGGCTCAATGAAGCCATTGCTGCCGCCCGGACAGCTCACATGCTGAATCACCGCCGTCACCTGCAGGCTGTCGGGCCCGGTAAGGACGATCGTATCTCTTGCCTCCTCTCCGTTGGCATCGGTAACCACCACGGAATAAGTTCCGGCACCAAGCCCCTGGAGGTCTTCTGTCCCGGCCCCGTTGGACCACAGGATCGTGATCGGTTCCCTTCCCCCTTCAATGAGCATGTCAATGGATCCGTTCTCATCCCCGTAACAAACTGGATTGGTGACGATAAATGAGAGTGTGGGCGGAGGCTGGCTCTCGATCACAATGCTGTCGGTGACCGCATTCAGGTAGGCGTCCCGGACCGTCACATAATACTTACCCGGCAAAAGTCCGGTTGCCGTATCATTCAGGGAACCATTGGACCACTGGTAATAATAGGGTGCCACTCCCCGGGTGATCTGCACGAAGGCCATGCCATCCGAGCAATCCGGACAGGTGGCGTGGGTGCCTGTGAGGATGAACTCCAGCTCCGGAATGACCACCTCTGCGCTGTCTGTTTCCATGCAACCCAGCGAATCCGTGACAACGACCGAATAGATGCCGTCGGTGAGACCGGTGATCTGTTTTGAACTGGCCCCGGTGGACCATTCATACAGGTAAGGATTCCCCTTCCTGAAGGGGGTGCCCCCGGTTACAACCACCATCGCCGTGTCGTTGCTGATCACGATGTCCGTGACGATTTCCCGGTTCACTTTCACAGAATCGGCATATTCGCCGGAGCATCCCGTGGCTGCGGTGGCAGTCAGATTGATCCTGTAATGACCCGATCCGCTGTACAGGTGGGCGGGCGATTCCACGTCCGTGGTGTTCCCGTCGCCGAAGTCCCACAAATAGGTAATCTCACCGGAACTCACCGTGCTTGTATTGAAACATACCACTTCCTCCCCGAAGCACACATCTCCCACCGAGAAGCCGGCCACAGGAGTGGTCACCACCTGCACCTGTTTGGTGATATCCCCATAACAACCGTAATTGGTGTAGGCGCGCAGGGTTACCTGATACGTGCCTGAAATGTCATACATGTGCACCGGATTCTTTACACGGGTGGTATCCCCGTCACTGAAGATCCATTCGTAGCCTGTAATGGTCCCATTCTGAACCGCGGCCATACCCGTGAATGGAATGCTTTCTCCCGCGCAGGCTGCAGTATAATCGAAGTTCACCAGCGGGACATCACTGCTGTAGCGGTTGATAATCAATGTATCGTTGTTGATGTTGTCGTCATTGGTGCCGATCAGCCAGATCTTGAATGTGTAATTCCCGTGGGCCGCCAGATCCTGGGTGCTGTTGAATGTGTACTGGATATCGTTGGCGAGCTGACCGGGGACCGTATCCACGTCGATGGGTCCGCCGTTGACCTGGCAGGCGATTTTCAGGTCCACGAACGGAACATCGCCGAACTGCCGGATCACCACGGTCACCGAATCACTGCTCCCCAGTCCGCAGTGCATTGTGGGACTGAGCATCTGGGTGATCCCGAAATCCACCATGTACTCGTCCGCCCCCACATCGGGAGCTGTCTGGTTCCGTATCTCCCCGTCAATGTCCAGCAGGATCCCGGAGGCCGCGATCCCCGCTCCGTTGATGGCCCGTTGTGACGGCCGCAAATCTTCGTCATCCAGGTAGAAAGGATTCAGCAGATTGGAGTTGGCATCCGCATTCAGCGCCTCTCCCCAGGAATTCAGATCCGAATAAAGGACTCCCATGTAGGAGCCGAATTCATCGCCGCTGCTGTAATAGTCGTTGTAATCCCAGTCATTTGCACTCACATCAATATCGACCTTTGCCGCCAGTCCCCCGCCTTTGTTGGCCAAAATATTGTTCTTCACCACATACCCCGATCCGCCCAGTACCTCCAGTGCCACCCCGTTCGTGACATCCGTCCCCGTAATATTCACACTGTTGAATACAATCTCTGAACCCGTCCCGTTTTCTCTCAGGCTGA
>Ga0272443_10004243_pt1 | contig 15873 bp, 8 predicted proteins | sample SSMAcet12_FD_193581 | JGI IMG/M metagenome (GOLD analysis project Ga0272443, IMG submission 193581) | Marine sediment archaeal communities from Little Sippewissett salt marsh, Falmouth, MA, United States - SSM-Acet-12 | ecosystem: Environmental > Aquatic > Marine > Wetlands > Sediment ...
AATACCAATGGTATATCCGCCGGATCCTCTTCTGAAACTAATACCATCTCTCCATCCATCAGTAGAAATGTTTTGGACAAAGTTACCTGATGGAGCATAGAAGCTACCAGTTGCTGAACGAATATTGCCAGCTACATCAAGTTTAGCCCCCGGATCCGTAGTCCCAATCCCGACGTTGCCATCGCTGTCGATTCTCATAGATTCGGCAAGTGAAGAACCATTGCTTGTGGAGAATATTAAATTACCCTTGGTATCATCCGAACTGCCGCTATGGCTACCTTGAATGCGGGATAGAACCGCATCGCTGTGATCTATGAAATTAATAAAACTGCTAGCTCCATCGGCCATGTTTTCGTCGGTGGTATTCTTGAGAGCGAGGTAAGCGGGGCCAACTTCTTGTATTGATATGTTATCAATGTATAAAATCTCGCCAGCGTCCAAATCACCACCACCTGCTCTCATTAATATACTGCTTGAATCGGTTACAGTCATTGTGCCGGTGACTGTTTGCCAAGAACTTGTGTTAATAACTTGGGTATTGCTAAAACCTGTTTGGTTGGTAATGGTGATGGTAGAGTTGCCAGTGTTCATTCTGGCATACAGAGTAATTTTATACGCTTTTCCCGCGACCAGATTTTCTTTTAGGTCGCCACTGGTTGAGGTAAGTCTTACGTAAGCCCCCAGGTCGCTATCAACATAAGTAACCTTAAGAGATTTGCTTCCGGATTGGGCATAATCTGTCGATGATTCTATGGTGTCGCTACCGTAGGCAGTCCAAGACTCTGTGTCTGTTTCAAAGCTGCCATAACCACTTTGGTACAGTTCATACCCCGAACCTGAACTAGATCCTGAAAATATTCCAGATCCTGCAACAGCTAATTTCTGATTCGGACTGACTGTTCCAATCCCCACATTCCCACTGGTATCAATTGTCATGGCTGTTGATCCATTTGTTTCAAAGGCAAGATTGTAGTTGTCGTTTGTCCCAAGGGTGGCTAGTTCTCCAAAACTATTCCCTCCGAGTTTGAAGTAATCCCCATCCAAAGTAGTACTCATATCCTGCCAGATGGGGGAGGATGAATCACCCTGGGAGATCAAAAACTGCCCACTTGTGCCTGCACTCCCACTGAGCCTTAACTCCCCAGTGAAGTTAATATCACCAGCGACGTCTAGTTTGTATGAGGGGGAGGTAGTCCCAATCCCGACGTTGCCAGTTGTTCCTTCAATAAACATGCTTCTGACTTCTGAACCGCTTGCTCCTCTGAGGAATTCAATATCAGCATCATCTGTATTTCCACGAATAACTATTCTTGAAGTTGCATCACCTGCAGTGTCTTGTGTCCAGAGTTCAAGAGTGGCAACTCCACCATCAAGCAAACCTTGAGTTAAACCCGATTGTGCACCTGACCCCTGGTCTATGCTGAGTAAACCTTTAGGACTGGCTGTTCCGATTCCGACATTTCCACCAGTGAGAACAATATCTGAATAGTTGGAGTTTCCGATCGTAAGGTCATTGGTGGTGCCGTCAACATAGATTGCATTTCTTGAATTTCCCCCTGAATCATCAAACCTTAATGCATTTTCAGTATCATTGCCTGTAATTGCAAGGCCACCACCACTAAGTGTTAGTCGAGAGTAGTTTTCTGGACTCGTAGTCCCAATCCCGACGTTGCCGGAGGAATCTATATGCATTGCTGTAGTTGAAGTGCTGGTGTTAAGTGTTAGCGAGTTTGTAGAAGTTATATAATTGGCGCTACTGCCACCTCCAAACATCATATAATGTCCTGCGTTGTTGAATCTTCCTAATTTTAAAGTTGATGTTGTGCCCCCAGAAGTTACTCTGAACCACTCTGTACCTTCATATGAGCCTACAAATGTATCAACCCCTGATGTGGTTACAGCAACATTTAGCATTCCTCCCGGATCCGTAGTCCCAATCCCGACGTTGCCACCGTCAGCAATGGTGAATACTTGGTTTGTTCCATCAAAAACTTGTAGAGAATCATTGGGTGCATCTTGCTGTAGACGTAAAAGCACCTGATCGTCGTTCACATTGTCATTTATGATATTTGCTACAGGGGAGTCGGTGCCAGTAGATGATCGATTTCGGTAAATGTAAAGTGTGCTACCAGTATCAGAAGTGGTACCACCAAGCTGTGCAACAACGTATCCAGGAAGTGTAGGGAATCCATCAACATGAAGTCTCGCCCCCGGATCAGTAGTCCCAATCCCGACGTTGCCAGAAGAGTTACTGAATGTAACATCGGAAGCACCATCGGAACCAAAAATTTGTAAACCAAGAGTATCATTCGCGACAATTTCGGAAATACGGCTTCCATTACCAAAGAATTGGAGTCTAGGAGCCATTGAACCTACCGTTGTATCGGTGTCTTCAATACGAATCCATGGATTTGTGGTATCAGAATTAAAAGACAAGTGAAGAGGAACACTTGGACTAGTCGTTCCAATCCCGACGTTGCCACTGGTATCAATTGTCATGGCTGTTGTGCCATTGGTTTCAAAGGCCAGATTATAATTATCATTCGTACCCAGTGTTGCCAATTCTCCAAAACTGTTTCCTCCAAGTTTGAAGTAATCCCCATCCAAAGTAGTACTCATATCCTGCCAGATGGGGGAGGATGAATCACCCTGGGAGATCAAAAACTGTCCACTTGTGCCAGCACTTCCACTGAGCCTTAACTCCCCAGTGAAGTTAATATCACCAGCGACATCTAGTTTGTATGTAGGGGAAACTATTCCAATACCGACTCGACCAGCACTATTGATATTCAAGTTTCCCGCATCTCTGGCGTTTACACTACCTAAAGACAGGGTGTTGTCTTTGGAAGAAATGTAATTAGTCGTATCGTTGTCTGATATAGAAATTGAAGCAAAATCGTTGATATTGGCAAAATCTGCAATTGGATCGGTTGTGTAAGAATCAGAATATACACTAAGCTTCTCGCTTGGATCCGTAGTCCCAATCCCGACGTTTCCATCTCTAGTGATTGTCATTCTTTGAAGCACCGTTCCTGAATTGGGAGCTGTCCAGAATTGCAACTCTGCTGGAAAGTCGCTTGCGCCACCCCAAGCCGCAGTGGCTTTAGCAATAATTTGTGCACCTACTCCTGAAGCATCAGTTGTGCCAATTCTATTACCCGCAAAATCTATTCTCCCCAATTCAACTCCATCTAAGATGGATGCATTTTCTAAATTTGTTTTAATTACGACCGAACTGGTATCTTGTACATATAATTTTGCATCAGGAGCAGTAGTCCCAATTCCGACGTTGCCTGAAGTGTCAATAGTTATTCCGGTTGAAGAAGAGATGCTGCTCCCGTTTACCAATTTCAGTTTTGCGCTATCGCTATCATCAACACCAACAAACCAAGGACTGCCGTCAAAAAAACCAGAATTAAATGTTTGATATGTTGTATAGGCATCTTTTTCGTTGTGTTCAGTTGAAATTACTACGGAAGAATCGTGATACACTGCTCCAAACCTTACGCCACTGTCATAGGTAGAGCTACGGATGATGTCAAGATGGTACCCAGGACTCGTAGTCCCAATCCCGACGTTGCCAGTTGTTCTTTCTATATTGAAGTATGAATTCGTCTCAAAATTATCATCCGACGCAGCAATGGCAAATGAATCAACACTATTGTCATGCCCAATCGTCCAAGTATCACCATTGCTATTCGAGAAATTTAACTGCACGTCAGTTGTACTGTCTCTTTCTAGTCTTAATAAAGTTGGGCTATCTGCTTTAATATGTAATGGTCCTTGTGGATCCGTAGTCCCAATCCCGACGTTGCCGCTTTGATCAATAGTCATTCTAACCGAAGGAATAGAACTAACTCCAGCCGTGTTAGCAGTAGTTAAGAAATCAAGTGCCATGCCAGAGCGATTGTCTTCTGTGTATATTTCCGTAGCGCGCCCAACTATTCCAGCTAGGAACTTTGGATTTGTCGTGGTGAATTGTGGATCAGTAGAAGAGAATTTAATTGCTTGAGAATATTTAGCAGAGGAGTTATTCATTCCAGATGAGATGAGCTCTAGTCCAGGCATGGTTTGAGAAAGATCGGCCACACCAGAACTCGTGCTTTCCAATCTTAAAGAAGCAGCAGCACCACTGATGTGAAGTGATTGAGCGGGCGCCGTAGTCCCAATCCCGACGTTGCCACTATTATCGATTCTCACTCTTTCAGTCAGCGCCCCTTCGCTACTTCCATAAGTGCTAAGCGAAAGAGCTCCTTCTGGACTAGATCCGGCATCCAAGATTGTTCCTTGAACAGCTGCATAATCAATATTTGTAGGAACATTATTAACTCCACTAAAAATAACCCCATATGTATCAGCTGCTGCTGTTGTTTTATTAATAATTAACTCTGGGGTAGCGCTTGAAATTTCTAACTTCGCCCTCGGATCCGTAGTCCCAATCCCGACGTTGCCAGTATTATCTATTTTAAATATATCTCCTCCATTTGAACCAGTAGAATCAACCAATAGATAATGTCCTGTTGTTGAACTTGGTTTATTTATATATAAAGATGCGACGCCTGCCCACGTGGATTGAATAAACGCCCCATTACTATTTAATATAAAATGACCAACTCCTGCCTCACTTTCTAAAACAAGATCATCACCATTTTGTTTTGTTCCCACATACATTATCCCATCTCCTCGATCAAACCTAATCTGACCATGCAATGTATCAGATTGGTATAATGAAATCGAAGAGTCATCAGCTCCATTAAGATCAATTGCGGCATCACCCGAACTTCCCAAGGAATCTATTCTAATTCCCGACGAACCCGCAGTTAATGCATCATAAATATGAAGTTTTGCACTTGGATCCGTAGTCCCAATCCCGACGTTGCCGCCATTTTGAATAGTCATTAATGGGTCGCTAAGGTCACTAGCTGAAGAGAAGATGAAAGAGTCACTCAAGCCATTATCAGTTCCAATAGTAAATGTTTCAGTCCCTTGGTTTCCGAAGACTATTCTTGGATCAGTTTCATCAGCGCTTAAGCGGATACTACCCACACCAGTTCGTTCAAATTTGGCCAGGTCTCCAGCGTTTGATCGAACAACTTCCAATTTAGCGTCTGGATCCGTAGTCCCAACCCCGATATTGCCTGTGGAGTCAATCACGAGGTGATTTAAATCAGATGAGACGGAGGTGCCTAAGCGAAGAAGCCCGCCGTCAGCAACCACAAACATATCATCATTGCTTGCTGCTGCATCACCAACAAAACCTTTTCGGTCACCTATACTGTCATAAAAGGCCATATAGCTAGTAGCTGAGGCTCCGGAATTATTATTGTCAGTTAAGTATATTGTTGCAGTATTATTTCTGATTTCTAGTGCTGCCCCCGGATCCGTCGTCCCAATCCCGATATTGCTTCCGGATTGGTAAATGGCGGAGTTGCCCAGAGTATCGGCGGCGGTGAAATAGGGGATATAGTTGGCAGTGCCGGTAGCTGTTACCACGCTTGTACCCCAAACACTGGGGTCGATCTCCCGCGTTTCGACTATGTTTGAGCTATTAAGAGTTAGTATAGTATCGTCTGTACCACTTGAAAGGCCAGTTAGCTCTAGGTCTGCACTTGTGGTTAGCGTTGCCGTATCCAAAACAACCGCGCCGTTATTGTAAGTCTTAAGTGTCAGGTCGTTGCTTTCATAACTCTCGCCAGCAGCAATCGTCATCGGGCCATATGAATAAATACTGCTTGCTGTTTGATTAGCAAGAATGAGGTCATAATTCATGGTTACGTCGCCACTGCTTAGGAATTCTGTTGGAACATGAGCGCTGATTTTAGTATCGGAGATGGTGAGCGCAGTCGAACCATTGGGGGCCAGCACCAGGCTGCCATCCGAGCCGATGGTAAAGTCGGTGTAGGAATCGGTGTCGTAAGCCAGGCGTAGTTGGTTGCCGGTGGTGCCGGTTAGGGTTAGCTTTTCGGCCGACTCATCATAAAAGAATGGAGAAGTAGAGCTTGTGCCGCCGATGGCAAAATCATTGGTAGCATCTGTAGGGTAGAGAATTCCGGCGTTGAGGGTCCACATAGCTGAGCCTCCTCCAGAGGTGATGGCCGCGTCCAAATCATCTAAAACGTCTTGGACATTAGCCGAGCTGGAATTATCAAATTCGTCATAAACACCAATAAGATAGGCACCAGAAGTAGTGGCGCTTGCTGTATCGGTTAGGCCAATGCCACCTATGTGATAATCGGCAGTTGTGTTAACATCGCCGACAACATCCAAAGGGTAGGCGGGAATGGCGGTTCCGATTCCCAGATAGCTATTGGTGTTGTCCCAGTAGAAATTAGTGGCATCCTGAGCAAAGCTAGAGCCGTCGGAAAAATAAACCCCGCCGGTGACAGTAGCCAAGCCATCTAGTTTGTTAATTTCAGATGCGCTGGCCGTAACTTCGGAGCCGTCGATTTCCAGAGTTTCGATATCAGCCGTTCCAATATCAGCAGTGGAGATGGTGGCATCTGTGATGGTGGCGGAGGAAATAGTAGCTGATGAAATAGTAGTGGTTGAAAGGTTGGTCGTACCTTCAACGGTAAATATGGTTCCGGTGGCAAATGTAAATGTGTCGGCATCGCCGTCGGCAGCAACAGTAGTATCAGCATCAAGCGTTAGCTCGTCGGCAAGTTCGGAGAAATCAAGGCTGTCAGCTGTGATAAGGGTACCGTTGATGGTTTCTGCTATAGAAAGTACACCATTTGATGCACTTACAATTCCGGTGTCCAGAGAGTTGATTGTGGTGGTGCCGCCAATAGTCATGTCACCGGCAACGCTGACGTTGCTCCCAAAACTGCTAGCCACGCGAACGGTAAAGCTGGGATTGAGGGCAGAGACATTCTCTGACAAAACAAAGTCACCGGCCTTAAAATTATTTTGATCATAAAGCTTCTGATGCTTAATTTCGTCGTTAATCTTTTCGGCAATGTAGGCGACAGGGGCGGGAACAATGTCCGCGGCCGAAAGGCCATATTCTTCTAGTTCAGCGTCGAGTTTGTTGGCCAGGCTGGTTATGCCCGTGCCGGCCTGATTGGCAGCAAAGCGCCCCAGCGGAGTTTTGAAAAACAGGGGCAAGGCAATGGCGAAGACGGTTAAATATGCAAAAGCGCGGATGGCCTTTTTTTGGACGGGCTTAAGGCTAACGTATTCGGCCAGTTGCTCATCGGCAGTTTTTTGCTTGGCAACGGGCTTGATTACCTCGTCTTTTATTGGAGCCTCGGGCGCTTTGTTTTTAATCGGAGCTTGCTCAAATTTGGAATTGAGGTTATCCAGGGAAGATTTAATCCCGGCAAGAGTCTCGGCGAGGACAGCGGGGATAACAACATCTTGCTTGACCTGTTTTGTGTCGGGTTTCTCTTTATCAAAATTTTGAACAACAGATACAGGCTTACTTACCGGTGTATTTTTTTTCTCAGACTTACCTGCTTTGAAGTCTGCCAGCTGCTGTTGGGAATAGCGGCGGTGCCCGCCTTTGGTGCGAAAGGGAACAAGCTTGCCGGCATCTTCCCAGCGGCGCAGGGTTTTACTGGAAACGTTTAAGATCTCGGCTGCTTCCTTGATACTAAGATTGGGCTGGTTTGAGTTTAATTTTGACATGGGCAAGTTTGTCCTCGTTGTCTAAGATTTATATCTAACTTCATTAAGACATTTTTATATATAGTATGTCAAGGGGTAAATCTGGACAAAATGAGGCTAAATGTCTAGCTTTAAAAAATTTGGACAAGTGATTTTAGAAGCCTAATATTTTCTGCATTTCTGCAGTAAATATATTTTGAGGCTGAAATTAATTTCTGCAAGAGTTTGCAGAGATAATTTGGAGCAAGCTTTAGTAGCTGGTAAATGGATAATGAATAAAAGTACAACAAGGCAGATAAACTGTTTGTCTGTTTAATACATAAAACAATATTTATGCATCCGGTGTCGAAGGCAAATTTTGTTGGATGTTCAGAGGGGGTGGTGGAGGAGGTGATAAAGGAGTTCTTATTGGTAAAATCACTTGCAGAAATTTCTCCGCATGCAAAAAAAACTTGGACAATTAACCTCAAAGTATAAGTTTTTGTATTGCTTTTTATATAAAGAATATCTAGACTGAAAGTATATGTTTCGCAAATTATTAATTATAAATTTTATATTTATATTTTTGTTTTTTAGTGGCACTGATTTTGTCAATGCGCAAGTGACTAGCACCAGCATCAGCACTCCAGTCCAGATTAATGAGGGAGAGGTTAAAAACGGTTCTCTGGTTTGTACTGGTAACAGTGGTTTTAAGCTCTGCGATACAATAGCCGAAGGGTCAATGGCTGGAGTTATAAGCACCGAGGCTTTAGGTTCGGTTGAGATTACAGATCTAGACAATACATATCCAATGGTAGACAGCGGAATCGTCGCTGTTCGAGTAAGTGCTCTTGCGGGAAATATTTCCGCAAATGACCTTGTTACCTCTTCGGAAATTGCCGGAGTTGCGGAAAAAGCAATTAGAAACGGTTACGTTTTAGGAACAGCTTTGGAAGATTTTTCTCCCAGCAATCCTGAAGACCAGGGTTTAATATTAGTATCGGTCAATATTCACCCCGCAATCGGAATTGCTGGTTTTCGTTCTAATTTGCTTGATACTCTGCGAAGTGGTTCCGCTGCCAGTATTCTGGAGCCGTTGGCATCTCTGCGTTACATATTGGCAGCAATGGTGGTTGTTGTAAGCTTTATTCTCGGGTTTGTTTACTTTGGAAGAGTTGCCCGCGAAGGGGTCAACGCCTTGGGTAGGAACCCTCTGGCAAGTCGTTCTATCCAAATTAGCATTATTATGAATATTATCCTTATGATAGTGATTGTTCTAGTTGGACTGGGTCTTGGATACCTGATCTTAGTATTATAAAAACATGTTTTTTAATCTGCTCAAACACCGTACTAAACTTAAAACTGATCTCTCTGCATATCGTTGTGGAATTGAGCCTGTTGTACTCCTTATCATCGATGGTTTGGGAATAGCACCAGCTTCCGACGGCAATGCTGTGACTTTGGCCAAAACTCCCAACTACGACATTTTTATGCGCAGTTTCCCAAGTGGTCAAGTGTTTGCGGCTGGCGAATCCGTAGGGCTGACGGCCAACGAAGAGGGTAATTCAGAGGTTGGGCACTTGACCATTGGTTCTGGTCGCGTGGTTCCGCAGTCTTTGGTTCGAATTAACAAGGAGATTGTTGACGGCAGTTTTGCCGGAAACGATGCGTTTGAGCAAGCCAGCAAACATGTCCGGCTTAACACTTCAGCCTTACATATAGTAGGTTTGGTGGGTAGTGGGGAGGTTCATTCTTCGATCAATCACTTTAACGCCTTGCTTGATTATTGCAAACGCAAAAGTTTGCCAGAGGTGTATTTGCATTTGTTTACCGACGGTCGCGACAGTCCTCCCAAAGAAGCCAAGGGCATTATGCAACAGATACAAAATGATATAGAAGATTACCCTAATATACAGATTGCAACAGTAGCTGGACGCTACTATGCTATGGATCGTGATCAGCGCTGGGAACGAACGCAAAAGGTCTATGATGCTATGACTCTGGGTGTTGGGCAAGAGGCTCAAAGTGCCGTAGCCGCTGTTGAGAAGTCTTACGCAGAAGAAAAAAATGATGAATTTATTATGCCAACTGTTGTCAATAAAAAGGGTGTGGTAAAAGATAATGATGCCGTGATCTTTTTTAATTTTCGAATTGATCGCCCGCGCCAGCTAACCATGGCCTTTACGATTAAGAATTTTGAAAGCCTTCAAGGATTTGAGTTGGAGACACAACAAAAGCAAATGGAGCATGAAGCTCACCCTGGAGATACTGAGGCGGTTGTCCATACATTTAAACGGCAAAAGATTATTAATAATCTGTTTTTTGCAACCATGACGCAGTACCAGAAAAATATTCCGGTCTCGGCCGTGGCTTATCCTCCGATTGTTGTATCCGAAAGCATGCCCGAGGTGGTCAGCGCCGCGGGCTTAAAACAGTTGCATCTGGCCGAGTCTGAAAAAGAGCGGATGGTGACTTACTATATGGATGGCATGCGCAGCCAGCCGTTTGAAGGTGAGGATGTGGTAATTGTGCCATCGCCCAAAGTCGCCACCTATGATAAGAAGCCGGATATGAGTACTTCTGAGATAGTAAGAGAGGTTAAGAAGGGGTTACAAAAGCAGCAATATCATCTGCTAATTCTTAATTTTGCTTGTACGGACATGGTTGCCCATACTGGCAAGATAAAGCCTTCGATTAAAGCTGTAGAAGCTGCAGATCAAGGGATGGGCCAGATCGCACAAATGTGCTTAAGTTTAAACGGGACTTTAGTAGTAACGGCAGATCATGGTAACGTAGAAGAGCTTATTCGCTACGACAATCAAGGCTTTTATTTCACCAGTAGCGAGGGCAAAGTAGACACCAAGCATTCAAACAATCCCGTACCGTTTATTGTTGTTAATAAACAACTGAAAGGGCAGATGATAGGCAAACTTAGAGGGTCTTTGAGTGATGTGGCCCCAACAGTGTTGGGTCTTTTGAAATTATCAATACCAAAAAAAATGACAGGAAAAAATTTGTTGGAGATCAAAAAAGAGGGGGTGACTGCAAATGGGTAATTTAATTGAACAGTGGATTTTGGACCAAAACTTCGCCTTTATTTCTGTTTCAGCATTGGCATTTGTGTTGCTTTTTGCTTATGGGTTCACCGCAGGGAAACTGGAGCGGCTACAAAATAAAATTAACAAATCTCAAGGGCAAAAACAAAAAGATGCCGAGGAAGAAGCCGATAAGATTGTTAAAGATGCTCTGCAGCGCGCTCGGGAGATTACAGCGTACGCGGAAAAATTTACCAGTGAGCAAAATGCCAAGCTGGCTACTATGGCAGAAAAAACTTTAAAGAAAAATGTTGAAGAAATGACTGCAGAGGTGCGCCGTACGCTTGATGATGAGATTTCTGGTTTTGGTGACAACTTAGCCGCTGAACTTAAAGCCGCGCGCCAGGGTTTTGAAACTCAGCTTGATCGCCACCGTCAGCAAATTATTGCGGACATGGAAAAAGAAGCAGATCAAAAATTAAAACAGATTGTTGAAGATGTTTTAGGCGGCGGTATCAGTCGTCAGGTGCAGGAGAGATTGCTGCGCGAAGCTTTAAGCGGTGTTAAAGCAAGCTTAGAAAGTAAAGATGGCAAAACAAACTGATTGTGATTTCAAAAAACTTGAATTGGTTATTGCTTTTGAGCCGGATGATGATCTGCGTGCCAGCTTGCTTGACTGGGCGCAGGAGCAATTTGGAGAAGATGTGATGCTTAAGATCCGTATTGATAAATCCCTGATCGCCGGTGCTCAGGTTTATTTTGAGGGGAAATACGTGGATCTGAGTTTAAGCAAAAAAATCTATGCAAAATATTTATAAAAAGTATTTAGATGAAATTGGTGAAGTGGGGGAAGTTACTGCGGTAAAGTCGGCGGTCGTTACAGCCTCTGGATTGCCCAATGCCTTTTTAGGTGAACGCGTTTTAACAGAGAACGGTGTTTGGGGTTTGATATTTTCGATTGACAATCAAAAAATTGAATTTTTAACTTTATCAGTAGGGTCAATACGCATTGGAGAAAAGCTAGTTCGAACTTCTCAAGTTTTTGAAATAGAAGTGGGAGACCATCTTGGGTCTGGTGTTTTTGATCCTTTGGGGCAAACAATTTTAGGCGAGACCCTCTCAGAAACAAAAACACAAAGCCGTCCTGTTGACATTGAAGCTGCAGGATTGTCAAGCCGCAAGGATGTTACTGAATTTTTTGAAACAGGTGTGGGTATTGTTGATCTTATCATGCCGCTTGGTAAGGGGCAGCGTGAACTTGTGATTGGTGACCGCAAATCCGGTCGATCGGAGTTTGCTATCCGCGCCATGACTGCTCATGCCAGTGCGGGTGGAGTTTGTGTTTACTGCATGATTGGTAAGCGTACCAGCTATATCGAGCGCATTATCGACAGTTTTACTCAAGTTGGGGTACTTGATCGGCTTTGTTTAATTACCACTTTTGCTTCAGATCCGGCTGGGCTAATTTATCTGGCACCTTATAGCGCCATGACCGTAGCAGAGTATTTTCGTGATCAAGGGCAGGATGCTTTGCTGGTGCTTGATGATTTGTCTACGCATTCTAATTTTTACCGTGAGGTTAGCCTTGTTTCAGGAAGATTTCCCGGGCGCGATTCGTACCCGGGTGATATCTTTTATGCTCACAGTCGGCTTTTGGAGCGGGCGGGTAATTTCAAAAATGGTAGTATCACCGCACTTCCTATTGCCAGAAGCCTTGAAGGAGATTTGAGCGGATTTATTCCTACTAACCTTATGTCTATTACGGATGGGCATTTGTTTTTTGATCCTTTGTTTTTTAACGAAGGCAAGCGCCCGGCAGTTAATCCTTTTTTGTCAGTTACGCGTGTTGGCCGCCAGACTCAAGGTGAACTGCAAAAAAACCTAGGGAGGGAGATTTCAACTTTTTTGGTGGACTTGAAAAAACTGCGGAGTTTAATGCATTTTGGAGCAGAGCTAACTGAAAGAGTACAGGCGAAACTTAATCTTGGACAACGACTGGAAAGCTTTTTTTACCTTAACCGGAGATTGCCTTTGCCCTGGCAGCAAAGTTTATTTTTGGCCGCAGCGATTTGGAAGGGGTGGGGAAAGGGTAAACCCAGTGAGGAATTCGAGCCAATGTTGTTTGCGGCTTTGGCTAAATTAGAGAGCGACCAGTCTTTGCAAAATCTGGTAAATGAATTAATCGCAGAAGATGAACTTGAAGATTATTTGTTAAAAGTAAAGGAGAATTTCAAGGCTTTGGGAGGGGAAGATGTCTAAAAAGCTCAGACAAGAAGTTGAAGATATCAAGCTTCTGGGTAATATTGCCCGGGCTTATTCCGAGATCTCAGCTTTGCGAATGCAGCAAACCCGGGAAGGAGTTTTGAAAAACCGGGAATTTAGTTTTGGAGTGGAAGAGCTTTTTCAAAAAACGCTTTTTTATTATGCCAACAAGCATGACGTTAATCGGGGGCAAAAATTGACTTTTTTATCTCATAACGGTCGTACGGTGGCAGCGATGTTTTCTGCCAACGGTGGGCTTTACGGCAAAATTGTTAAAGATACTTTTGCCATGTTTGCAGATGACATTGCCGACAAGCCTGATATAGAAGTTGTTGTGGTGGGGAAGTTGGGGCGTTCGCGTTTTTTGGAGAGTTTTCCGAACCGGCCTTATACTTTTTTTGAGTTGGATGATTATAAACCACCAGAGGAGCAGATGAATGAGATTATGAAACATTTGGTTCAATATAAAAAGATCCATGTTTATTACGGATCTTTCCAGAGTATTGTTAATCAAGCACCAAAGAAGTTTGCTCTGAACCGTAAGGTTAAGTTACCAAAGGAAAAATCAGAAGAGGCTGTACGCTATATTTTTGAACCAAGCATTGAAGATGTTTTACAATTTTTTGAAGGAGCCGTTTTTGGCAGTACTTTTTCGCAAATTGTTAAAGAGTCCCAGCTGGCCAAGTTAGGTAGTCGTGCCTTTGCCATGGATCAGGCCGATCAGTCCATCAGCGCAGATATCCGACGCAAAAAACTACTGATGTTAAAACGGGAGCATCAGACTCGCAACAAAAAACAAATGAACTTTTTGCTTAGCAGTGTTAGAAGGTAAAAATGAAAAGATTAAAAGGACAAGTTAGAATTATTCGCAATCAGGTGGTTGAAGTAGAATTTTTTGAACGTCAACCATCCGTGGGGGAAGTGGTGAGCATCGGAGAAACAAAGCTCATTGTTGTTGAGTCTTCCAGAGAAGAAGGTTTTTGGTGTTTTGTTTTGGGTGATATGCAAGGAATCCGTCGCGGCAGTCAGGTTGTTGGGCAGGGTGAGTTATTTGAGTTGCCGTTGGGTAAGGCAGTTTTGGGTCGGGTTATTGATGCTCTGGGTAATCCTTTAGATGGCGGAGTTGAGGTCAAAACTACGGCACGATTGCCGGTTCTGCGCAATAAAATCGGCAACTTGAATCCTCGAAAAACAGACATTTTACAAACAGGTATTAAGTCGGTTGATTTGTTTGCGCCGATTGTGCTTGGAGGCAAAGTGGGTTTGTTTGGTGGTGCTGGCGTGGGTAAAACCATGCTTTTGACTGAGATTTTGCAAAATGTAGTTTCAGGTAAAATGCTTGGCGGCGACTACTTGAGCGTTTTTGCTGGGGTGGGTGAGCGTTCACGCGAAGGCTTGGAGCTTTATGAGCGAGTAAGAAAAACTGACGCTGGAGCTAAAACAACGATGGTTTTTGGAACCATGGGGCAAAATCCGGCTTTTAGATTTTTCTCGGCTTTTGCCGGTGTAACCGTAGCGGAGTATTTTCGAGACGAGATGCAAAAGAATGTTTTAATGTTTGTAGACAATGTTTTTCGTTTTGCACAGGCGGGGAACGAACTTTCAACTTTAACCGGCAACATTCCGACTGAAGATGGCTATCAGCCCACGATTGAGTCGCAGATGGCCCAGTTTCACGAACGCCTTGGTGCTAGTGCTCAAAATTCTATTACCACGGTTCAGGCCGTTTATATTCCCGCAGACGACATTTTAGATTATGGTGTACAAGTGGTTTTTCCTTACCTTGATACCAATATCATTTTATCCCGGGATTTGTACAAAGAAGGGATTTTACCGGCCATTGATGTGTTGAGTTCCAAGTCATCAGCGCTTATGCCCGAGTATGTAGGCGAGAAACATTACAAAGTTTCGGTGGATGCCAAGAAATTATTGGAAAAAGTTAATTCCCTGGAGCGGATTGTTTCGCTTGTGGGTGAGGCTGAGTTGGGACAAAAGGACAGAACTGTTTACGAGCGGGGCAAAAAGCTAAAAAACTATCTGACCCAAAACTTTCATGTTGCCTCGGGTCAGTTAGGAAGGGAAGGTGTTAGTGTTCCTGTTGAAACTGTAGTCGCCGAAGTTGAAGGTATAATGGAGGGTAAATACGACAAATTGGCCGAGGAGCATTTTCGCTTTATTGGCAGTGTTGAGGATAAACTGACGCGTCTAAATGCAAATTCCAAATGAAGTTTTTCCAGTTGAAGTTCGAGATAAAGAGGGAGTGAAGTTCAGTGGAAATTGTCGTGCTGTAACTAGCTTTGATGCTAAAGGGCCGTTTGATGTTTTGGGCCACCATGCCAACCTTATTGCTGTAATTCAAAAACAACTAATTGTAAATGAAGAAAGTGGCCAGGTTTCCAAGATCGATGTTGAAACAGGAGTACTTCAGGTTGAAAATGGCAAAGTAAAGGTGTTTCTAGGAAAAATAAAATAGTGTATTTGTGTCGGAGTGGGCGGAATTGAACCGCCGACCTCGCCGTCCCGAACGGCGCGCGCTACCCCTGCGCCACACTCCGTAATTATTCATATAATACCAAACTTCAGCACTAAAGTGCTCTGTAAACATTTTTTATCCAACCTTTTCATTGGTGAAAACTGATATACTTTGAAATATTATAAACCTATAGAAATACAGTAAACACAAGTTATCCACAATTTTGGTGATAAGTTTTTGTTATCTCATAGTTTAGCCTCAAGAATTTATCATGTTAAAATATATTCATGTTAGGAAAGTTTTTTATTGTTGCCACACCGATCGGCAACTTGGATGACATAAGCAAACGCGCTTTGGAGACTTTAAAAAGTGTTGATTTTATTTTGGCGGAAGATACGCGGGTTACAAAAAAACTTTTCGCTAAATACGAAATCAAAAAACCAATGCTTACTTATAATCAGCATACGTATAAAGACTCAAACAAAACAAGGTCAATTATTGCCCGTATCCTAAGCG
>Ga0272443_10004244_pt1 | contig 15870 bp, 10 predicted proteins | sample SSMAcet12_FD_193581 | JGI IMG/M metagenome (GOLD analysis project Ga0272443, IMG submission 193581) | Marine sediment archaeal communities from Little Sippewissett salt marsh, Falmouth, MA, United States - SSM-Acet-12 | ecosystem: Environmental > Aquatic > Marine > Wetlands > Sediment ...
GTCGTAAAGAGCATATTCAGCCCTGCCCTGTGAATATGGCCCGGGGAAACCATCATTACCGGGCAATACATTTTCATAGGACCGGTGATTGTGTGGAAATACCAGCTTCCACTTACCCATACGTATAGCTTCCAGATTATTATTGTGGTAGTAGTAATAGAATGACTTCCGTGGTTCAGATTCTTTATCTCCTTTGAGAATAGGAAGGATGCTTACTCCATCGATCTTATGGTCGGGTAGCTGAGTACCTGTTATTGCCGCCAGAGTGGGAAGAATGTCTATGGTTGAAGCGAGTCTGTTGGAAACCTGGCAGGGATGGATCATGGCAGGCCAGTGCATTATACAAGGTTCGCGAACACCTCCTTCCATACTTGTTCCTTTACCTTCCTTCAATCCTCCTGTTGAACCTGCATGATTGCCATAGTTAAGCCATGGCCCGTTGTCACTGGCAAAGATTACCAGGGTATTATCCACAATACCGTTGTTAACGAGAGCTTTCATTATCTCACCCACCGACCAGTCTATTTCCATTATTACATCACCAAACATACCCTGCCTGCTCTTTCCCCTGAATTTATCCGAGACACCCAGAGGAACATGAGGCATTGAATGAGGTACGTAAAGGAAAAAGGGCTCGTCTTTATGTTTTTCAATAAAACCAACAGCTCGTTCAGTATATAGTGTGGTTAGCCGGTCCTGGTCTTCCAGGCCGTCAAGGTACTCAATAACCTCATTATCCTCTACAAGCGGTAGCGGGGGATAGTTTGCCTTGCCCGGGTTTACAGACTCCTCCGTGATAGGGCCACCGTCATAATCAACAGGCCACATGTCATTTGAATAAGGTATACCCAGGTATTCATCAAATCCATGCTGCAGGGGCAGGAATGGCTCAAGGTCACCCAGGTGCCATTTGCCAAAAATACCGGTTGCATAACCTTTCTGTTTTAATAATTCAGCTATGGTCATCTCACCGGGGTTGATGCCTGTCTTGGAATTCGGGCTGAAAACCTGTGGCATATTCAAACGGTTGGCATAACATCCTGTAAGAAGGGCAGTTCTCGATGCTGAACATGCGCCGTGGGCTGATAAGAAATCAGTAAACCGCAATCCATTGCTGGCCATCTCATCAAGATTGGGAGTTTCATATCCTTTGGCACCATAGCTGCCAAGATCACCATAACCCATATCATCACAAAAAATGATTACAATGTTTGGTGTGCTGATGTCGGGTTTTTCATCCTGGCAGGCACTAATGGCAAAAATTAGTATAATTAAACCAGAAACTATTATAATTCTGTTCATAACACTTGTTCTTTTTTTTAAACCGGATATGTAAAAATAGTAAAAAGCACCAAAACCCGAATCTGCCCAATGATCTTTACTTCATCTGGCTTTTCCTGCTCCATCTTGCCACAATCATTGTCCGTCACGATAAGCGCTACTTTTAGAGCCTGCCTGCCGGCAGGCAGGTATCCCCGAAACGAAAATTCGGGACTCGTGAGCTCACGGTGCTCCTAGCCCCCTGCCTTGTCCGCCGTAGTCAGGAGGACGTAGGTGGGCTCCCTGCCCCCCCTTGATTAATATCCCATATTTTTATAATTTGTATTGTCTTTCAATAAAAATATCAAACCATCACTGTAATGAAAAAAATTGTAAACTCTTCCTTTTCCGGAACAATCAGCCGACGTCGTTTCGTCCGTTCCTGTGCTGCATGCTCTGCCTGTATGGCGGCCATGCCTGTGCTGAGCCTTAACTCGTGTAAACCACGACATAAAATGCGTATTCATATTCTGTATTCTGTGACCGATATTGTACAGCCAGGCCCTGACTGGCCTAATATAGGATATGACTTTGCCCCGGTGATGGAACACTTTAACAGGGTACTGGCTGAAAGTTGCCCTGAATTTGAGTTTGTTCACTCCGTTGCGTCCGGCCCGGAAGCTGCTGAAAATATCTTAAAGATGGATAATGAACAAAATACGGGAGGCTATATAGTATTCCAGTTAAACTGCTGGAACAGGGTCGTACAGACGTTTATTAATTCGGCTAAAGCCGTGCTGTATGTTGATTATAAATATGCCGGAAGCGGAGGCTTCCTTGTTTATACTGCCGGGTTCATGAGGGAAAATACACCTAACGTGGGCTTTGTGGCATCTTCTGATATAGATGACCTTGTGCTTGCCGTTAAGCAATTTAATATTATTCGAAGAGGGGGAGGAATCAGTGAATTTGTTGAAGCAACGGCCAGCATACGACACAAGCAAACACCTGAGGCCGCCGACAGAAAATTCTTTCCCGACGAACTAACAACTATACCACCCGGTGAGTGTGTCAGACGCATGCAGTCATCCCGCATACTATCGGTCCTGGATGAAAACTCACGTGCAGCAGACCCTGTTATGAATATCCCGATGGAATATATCTCTTTTGCAGTGGTAAATGAAGCATGGGAAAAAGCAGACAGGGATGAGGCAAGACAAATAGCAGAACGGTGGAAGTCAAAAGCCACGGATGTTCTGGAAGTACCTTTTGCAGAACTTGAGAATTCAGCAGCAATGTTCCTTGGTATGAAACAGGTATTAAAGCAATATGATGCCAATGCTATCACAATAAATTGTCTTGGCGGTTTTTATGGAGGTCATATCCACGCCTATCCCTGCCTGGGTTTCCATGAACTGAACAATGAAGGACTGATCGGTGCCTGTGAATGCGATATTAATTCAACTGCCACAATGGTGGCATTCAATCAGATGACTGATGGCAGACCCGGATATATATCTGATCCTGTTATTGACACGGCAAAAAGGCAGATTATATATGCTCACTGTGTTGCACCGAATAAAGTGTTCGGACCTGACGGACCTGAGAACCCATACTCAATCATGACTCATTCTGAAGACAGACAGGGAGCAGCCGTGCGATCAATACTGCCAGTAAATTATATGACAACAAGTATGAAAATAAATTCTGAAAGGAAAGAAATAATTATGCACAGAGCTGTCAGTGTGGATAATGATCCCGATGATCGTGCCTGCCGTACAAAACTATGTGCCGAACCCGTTGGCGATATCGAGAAGCTGTTCACAATGTGGGACAGATGGGGGTGGCACCGTGTCACTTTCTTCGGCGATCTCAGGGAACCTGCATATGCCCTGGCAGACGAGATGGGCTGGACGATTGTCGAAGAAGCCTGAGCCACCGTGTTCCGCTATTCCAAAAATTTCAATTAAGCTACCATATTTGCTTTATTATATTTAGATTTATAGAAAATAAAAGTATAACCATCCTGTCTGAAAGGATTAAACTGATAACAATATGAACGAAACCTTTTCCATCAGTCCGGCCGGTGAGAAATTCACGTTGCCGAGACCAGAGCATTACAAAAGTGAATTTGAAAAAATTAAAATACGTGTCGACCAGGAACGTGCCAGGGGTCGTGAAATAGTCGTTGTAATGGGTGTTGGCTTTGTGGGTGCCGTAATGGCGGCCATTGTTGCCGATACCGTTAACGAAAAGGGAGAACCCTCTAAATTTGTCATAGGGATGCAAAGGCCAAGCGTACGCAGCTACTGGAAAATACCAATGCTCAACCGTGGTGTTTCTCCTGTGAAAGCAGAGGATCCTGAAGTGGAGCCAATGATAGCCCGCTGTGTCAGGGACAAAAAAACTCTCATTGCAACCTATACCTATGACGTACTTAAGCTCGCAGATGTAGTGGTGGTTGATGTGCAGTGTGATTATATTAAGAAAGATCTTGGCAATGTGCGCACCGGGCGTACCGATATGGCTGCCCTTGAAGCGTCACTGGGAGTGATAGCCGAACATATAAAACAGGATGCCCTGGTATTGATCGAAACAACAGTGGCACCTGGAACGACCGAGCAGGTAGCTTATCCGATAATGAAGAAGATCTTCAGGAAAAGAGGCATTACTGTCGATCCCCTCCTTGCCCACAGTTATGAAAGGGTGATGCCGGGACGTAAATATGTGGCAAGCATACGTGATTTCTGGAGGGTATGCAGCGGTATCAATGAGAAAGCCAGAGACAAGGTGGTAAAATTCCTCAATGAGGTGCTCAATACGGATGAGTATCCCCTGACTGTTATGGACAGGCCTATTGAGTCTGAAACAGCAAAGATCGTCGAGAACAGCTACAGGGCTACTATACTGGCCTTCCTGGATGAGTGGAGCCTCTTTGCCGAACGCAATGGAGTGGATCTGATAAAGGTTATACAGGCAATTAAAGTAAGGCCGACACATAGTAACCTTATATTCCCGGGGCCAGGGATAGGAGGATACTGCCTGCCCAAGGATGGGGGCCTGGGAGTGTGGTCATATAAACATATACTGGGGTTTGATGATGATATCTTTAAACTGACACCCATGGCAATTGATATAAACGATACGCGCGGCCTGCATGTAGGTCAGCTTACACGCGATGCCCTCCGTAATATGGGACAGCCGATAGCCGGCGCAGAAATACTGGTACTGGGGGCAGCATATCGACAGGATGTGGGCGACACCAGGTACAGCGGTTCGGAAATAGTGATAAGGAAGCTGGCGGAGATGGGTGCTGAAATAAAAGTACACGATCCCTATGTTGAACACTGGTTTGAATTTGAGCAGCAGGATACCTACCCGGCACCGGGCCAGAGCAAGGCCCAGTTTTTCAGGAACCAGGATAAACTGAAAGACCTGATGATTGAAAATGATCTTACCTCTGCACTGCATGATGCGGAGGCGGTTATCCTGGCAGTACCACATGAAGCATACCTTGAGCTTGAACCTGATGATGTGGTGAAAAAGATTGGTAAACCGGCTGCTATAATCGATTGCTTTGGTATACTTACTGACGAAAGGATAAAAAGGTACTTCGAGCTGGGATGCGAGGTGAAAGGACTTGGAAGAGGTCATATACAACGTATAAAAGAATCAACAAGAAAAGGGTAGGGGACCAGCATAATCACCCTGAATATCCCCTGAGACAGTGAGTATCAATGGTAAAATAAACTTGCAAAATATCAATAAATGGTGTAATATTGCAATCCGAAAAATGACCATATTTGCACCGGGCCCATAGCTCAGCTGGTCAGAGCACCTGACTCATAATCAGGGGGTCGCTGGTTCGAGCCCAGCTGGGCCCACCTTCGCCCGCCATAGCTTTAGCGACGGCGGGCTTTTCTTTTGCTCGCTTGTCTCGAAGCCACCGCGACAGTCTGGCCCCTCGGGGAAAAGATCCCCCGGATCTTTTCTTTTCCCCTCGGTCCGGTTCGAGCCCAGCTGGGCCCACCTTCGCCCGCCATAGCTTTAGCGACGGCGGGCTTTTCTTTTGTGCCAGTTTGGTGCCAGGATTTGGGGAAGGTTGGTGGAAAATGACACTTTTCTTATTTATGTCTCAAATTGTCTAATTTCGTCTATCCCATCCTTCTGAAATTCGCAGAAAAACAGATAAGAAAGGATTTCTCGTCTAAATCTCGTCTAAAATCTCGTCTAAGCCTCGTCTAAACTCCATTGTCTATTTTCACCTAATTTAATCTTGTTTTCTCGTCTCATTTTCTGCAAAATATTCTTGACTTTATCTTTCTTCTGATCGTGAGACAATACATCAGGAAGTTTATCTATTAATACCTTTTCAAAGTCAGCTCTTTTACCTTTTTTAAACTTCTTCAAATAATCAAGAATCATTTTTTGACAATAATCATCTTCAATTCCTCTTTGCTTAATATAGTCTGCCTCTTCACCAGTAACTTTAGCAACAGACACGGAGATATGAAAATTTGGCTTACGCCCTTCAATCAAACCCTTATTTTTTAACTCTATAATTTCAGCATCACTTAATTTTTTAGATTTGGACACTTTATCTAATGCAATAATATCAACTAAACTAAGATCTGGAACCGAAGCAATTTTTCTTGCATAGTTAATATCTACAACTTTGCCCGTGATTGTTAATTTTACCTTATTATCGGAGAACTCATAATCCGGCAAGGGAAAGAATTTCTTTCGTTGAATATTAAACATACGCCTAATACCACTTCCTATAGCATCAATCATATTAAGATTGATCATAGCTTCTACTAAAAAGGGATTTCGATAAATCGGCTCAGGTGCGTTTGCTATCACAACTTCTTCAATACTGGATGGTATAAATGAACCAGAATTGATAAAAACCAACTTACTATTCTCTAATTCTACTAAATTGATTTTTCCTCCCATTGTGTAATCTTGATGAGCAATGCAGTTATTTAACGCTTCTCGAATGATAAATGCGTCGTATTGATCTACTTCCTCAGGAAACAAAGTACCATCTGAAATATATCGATACTTCAAATTTCTAATTTTGTAATAGACTTGATCGGTATTCAGTAGTAGAGGACATGTAAAATGCTGATAGTCTTTATCGTTATTATCTTTATCTCTCAGTATCCAAGAAATTTTGGCTGTAGCGGGGTTTATGAAATGCTCTGATTCTGACTTTCCGAGCAATAAAATTGCTGCTCGGGTGATTTTTCCTTTGATACAAACCTTAGCTTTATTCAAGAAGGTTTCATCGTCCCACTCATCTGTTTCTTCAATTAAATGCTGGTTTTTTCTTTTAAAAGATTCTCGAGCTTTAAGAATTGCTTCAGGCAATAAATCATTAATGTCTGCGTCTTCCACTATCGCTGCACTCCAGTCTTCTCCTCTGGATTGCTCTCTAATGCGTTCTACTTCATCTATGTTTAATGCATTAAGTTCTTCACCATCCCTACCATAGTAATGTCCTTTCCATGCTATTGGGATGCCTTTTGGTGCTGCAGGAATTTCAAATAATAAAACTCGACCTTCTGCTTCAAACACTTCATAAATTTCAATAAATGTTAATCTGCCAGTGGTTTGGTTGGCAATTTCTGCTTTTAGATTATCAAGGTCTACCCGGTTAGTTCTAAAATTTGATCCAACGATACTTTTATCATTGTCTTTTACCCCAAAGACTAACCAAGAGGAATGCTTGTTTTTTAGATTAGCTTCATTGCATAAAGCAGAAAAGTATTTTCCCAATTTATTAAAGTCGTATTGGTTTTTAGCTTCTTTAAATTCCACTATTTCATTTTCATTACCTTGAGAACGAAGGGAGTTTAAGATAGTTTGTATGTCGGAAGGGTTTCTCATTCAATTACTGCTTATTAGTTTAAGTGAAATTCAAGTTGTCAGGCTAAAGTCAACTCATTCGCAATCAACTCCGCCTGCTTCAAAACCGTCTCCGTCGCCAGCATTTGCATGTCAGGAGGATACCCGTATTTTCTTAGTAATCTTTTCACCGCCACTTTGAGTTTGGCCCGTACACTTTCTTTTATCTGCCAGTCAATTGAGGCATTTTTTCTTATCGTATCTGTTAAAACAACAGCCAATTCTCTTAAGGTATCCTGTTGCATTAGTTCCCGGGCACTGTCATTGTTTGCAACGGCTGTGTAGAAGGCGTATTCAAAGTCAGTTAAATGCATTGATTTCGCCTCTGCGTCCATCTCAACAATATCCTTGCTCAGGTTGATAAGTTCTTCAATCACCTCCGCAGCAGTCAATATTTTATTATGGTATTTCTTAATGGCGTTTTCCAGCATCTCCATTAAGGTTTTACTTTTTACAAGGTTCTTCTTGGCTCTCGATTTGATTTCGTCGTTCAATAGTTTCTTCAATACTTCGAGGGCTACATTCTTGTGCTCCATCCCTTTCAGTTCCAGGAGGAATTCTTCCGAAAGTATTGATATATCAGGTTTCTTCAGACCGGCTGCATCAAAAACATCAATTACTTTTTCCGTAACCAGGGCTTTGTCAATTACCTGCCGGATGGTTGTTTCAATCTCTTCATCAGTTCGGCCTGCACCCATACCATCAAATTTTGCCAGACGGGCTTTCACAGCCTGAAAAAATGAGATCTCCTCCTTTGCATCCATCGCCTGGTCATGCGGAATAGCTATTGCAAAGGCTTTGGATAAAGCGGTTACCTCATTTATATACCGTTTCTTTCCATCCTCCAGTCCTAAGATATGTTCTTCGGCGGCTAAGATCATAGAGAGTTTTTTCGATGTTTCAGCCTCGAAATATTCCTCATATGCAAAACCGTGAAACAGGTTGGAAACCACCTCAAGTTTTTCAAGCATTAATTGTACAGCCTGTTCCTGAAGGATTGTAGGATCACCCTTCCCTCCAGCATCGGAATAGAATGAGAGTGCTTTTTTCAAATCAGCTGCAATACCAAGATAATCGACAACCAAGCCTCCCGGCTTATCAAGGTAAACCCGGTTCACCCGTGCAATAGCCTGCATGAGGTTATGACCCTTCATGGGTTTATCGATGTATAAAGTATGCATGCTTGGGGCATCAAATCCTGTAAGCCACATATCCCGGACAATAACAAGTTTTAACTCATCATCGGGATTCTTCATTCGATCGGCCAGGGTTCTGCGCTGTTCTTTGGTGGTATGGTGTTTTGAGATTTTTGGGCCATCTGAGGATGAAGAGGTCATGACCACTTTGATAACACCTTTGCTAAGTTCATCTGAGTGCCATTCAGGTTTTATTTTTATAATGGCTTCATACAAGTCTGCCGCTATTCTGCGACTCATGGTTACTATCATTCCCTTCCCTTCAAAAACCATCTGGCGTTGTTCGAAATGCTCAATAATATCCCTTGCGACCTGATTGATCCGGTTCTCACTTCCTACCAGTGCCTCCAATTGTGTCCACTTTGATTTGGCTTTCTGGGCATTGGTCATATCTTCCTGATCGAGTTCTTCATCAAGTTCATCAACCAGGGCTTTTCCCTCTTCACTCAGGTTTACCTTTGCAAGTCGGCTTTCATAGTATATTTTAACAGTCGCCCCGTCTTCAACGGCCTGGGCGATGTCGTAGATGTCTACATAGTTTCCGAAAACAGCAGGTGTATTTACATCGGTATTTTCTATTGGGGTGCCTGTAAAACCCAAATATGTGGCATTGGGCAGGGCATCACGAAGGTATTTTGCAAATCCGTAAACAATTTTTTTACCGATCACATCTCCGGTTTTGTTTTTATCGTCAATAGTCTTGGCTCTGAATCCATATTGTGTCCGGTGAGCTTCATCAGCTATAACTACAATGTTTTTTCGGTCGGAAAGTAATTCGTAAATGTTCCCTTCTTCAGGTTGGAATTTATGGATCGTGGTAAAAACTACTCCTCCCGAACCTGTTCTCAACAGCTCTTTTATTTGATTGCGGTCTTCTGCCTGAACAGGTTCCTGTCGCAACAGTTGTTTTGAAGCTGCGAATGTATCAAAGAGCTGGTCATCCAAATCATTGCGGTCAGTAATAACTACAATGGTCGGATTATCCATTGCCAGCACTATTTTCCCCGTATAGAAGACCATTGAAAGGGATTTACCGCTCCCCTGGGTATGCCAGACTACACCTCCTTTTCGATCTCCAACGGGTTGTTTTTTTACCCCGGGCAGACCATAACTTTCGGGCGATTCCATCAAAACAGCCATTGGAGTTTCCTTTTCTACTGTGAATCCTGACGCTCTTAGAGTTGATTCAACCGCTCGGTTTACAGCATAGTACTGGTGGTAGGCAGCCAGTTTTTTGACGGTAGTTATGGTAATGATATTGGTTTCAGGATCCTCCCGCTTCATCTTTTCAAAAACGATGAAATGACGAATCAGGTCGAGGAGGGTTTCCTTGTTGAGCATACCCAGTATGAGTGTTTCCAACTGGCTCACCAGGTGGGATGCTTCTGCTTTTCCATCGGCGGATTTCCATGTCATAAACCGGCTGAATCCAGCTGAAATTGAACCTGCCCGGGCTTCCAGACCATCGGATATCACAACTAAACCATTATAAGTAAACAGGCTCGGGATGATGCTTTTATAGGTTTCAATTTGTCTGAATGCAGAATGGATAGTGGCATTTTCATCTGCGGCATTCTTCAGTTCAATAACCACGATAGGCATACCGTTGATAAACAGGATTACATCGGGGCGTTTGTTATTGTTGTTTTCAACCACCGTAAACTGGTTGGCTACTACGAAATCGTTGTTGGATGGATTTTTAAAGTCGATAAGCCAGACCCGGTCGCCCCGGTCGTGACCATCAACTCGTTTTGAAACAGGGATACCATCGGTTAACAGGCGGTGAAACGATTCGTTGTTGGCCAACAATTCTGGTGAAGCAATACGCTGGATTTCTTTAATTGCTTCGTCCTGAGCATCGGATGGGATACTCTTGTTGATGCGTTTTACAGCATTTTGAAGGCGGCTCAACAATAATACCTGCTCATAAGATTCCCGTTCCGGTGATTCTCCGTCGGGGGCAATATTTGGGGCATAGATATACTCGTAGCCAAGTTTTTCTAATAACTCGATGGTGAATTCTTCTATGCTATTTTCTGTAATGCTGGTCATTCTTTCATTACTATTACTTCGTCACTCATTAACTTGGGTAAAAGAGTATCTCGTAGAGTTGCAAGAGATTTAATTTGTCTATTATTGGCGATTATCTTTTCAATTAATGGATCTGCATTTAAAGTCATTTGATTCAATTCATCGACTGAAGGAATTAATACCAATGCTTCGTCTAAATCTCCACGCTTTATATGTCCCATAGTTGTAGCGTGACTTGCAGCCTTAGCAATAAACTCGTTTAAATGATATTTGCACCACAAATAATAAAACCATTTTGGAAAGTCGTTTGATGTAACTTTAAAAAGATGTTGGTTTAAAATACAGTCCTCTCCATCCCAGATTTTGACCATTAACGATGCAGACCAAGCAAAAATCACATCACCATTACTAACTAAATAATCAGGTTTAACATCAGTCGTTGCCCAATCTGAATTCTCGGTTATTCCACTACTTAATTCTTTTATTTTTAATACTGGGAGTTTGTCAATTTCATTTTTAGGTGGAAACTTTTGGGAAGCTAAACCATTTAGGAAATCTGCAATGTAACTTAATGATTTGAGTTCCCATTCCTCCTTCGCCTCCTCTACAAACCACTTTCTAAAAAGCGTTTCCACCATTTTTTCGAGGGTGGCGTTTTGGCGGTGGAGCAGGTCTATTTTATCGTCGAGGCTGGAAAGGATGGAGGCGATGGATTTTTGTTCTTCGATATCCGAGGGCATATCTATTAATAAATCATCAAAGCAGGCTCTGGGAACTCTCTGTCTTCCAGAAGTACCATCAAGATTAACCTCGGCATGAGCTCTAACATCATCCCAACGGGACAAGTAAAATACAAAATCTGAATCTGAAATATTTTTTTTTCCTCTGAAAACAAGAAATTCAGTTGAGCCAAGCCCAACACTATTCTTTAATCCCTTAACCTGACAAATTTTGCCATTTTCTAAACAAGGAGTAATCCTTGCGAATAAAGTGTCATTATTTTCGAATTTTGAACCATTCCTACTAAATCTTTCAGAACTTGGATAACAATACTTTTGACCTTCATTTAAATCTTTCATTTCTACAAATGAAATACCCTCATCAGTTGGCAAACTAATCCTAGGATTAATTTCAACAAAATCAGAAAATCTATATTCTTTCCACCGACTCATACTAATCCTCTAACAATTAAAAAACCAAACAAACCAATTAATCCAATACCTATAATAAGGATGAGAATACTTACAAAATTGTGTTTTACAATCTTAGTTGATAAAATACCTCCATAAGCAATAGTTGAAGCAGTTTTCCATGCCATCCAAAAAGCAATACCTATGAATATCAAACCTAAACCAAATCCAAAAAGATGTTTACTCTCAATGAACTTAATATCAAACAAAGTCGCTCCTATTGCTGCAAGAATTCCTAACATTAAGACGGCTTTCCACCATGTATTAATATTAATTATTTTCCACTCACTCATTGATCTTAATCTTTGCAAGGTTAACGGAGATAATCTCATTCAGTCGTGCTTCTTCTCTGATCTGCTCTTCCAACTCATTTTTCAAGGAGCTGAAACGCTCATTAAAATCAAAATCATCTTCGTCGTCGGGTAAACCTACATATCGCCCGGGGGTAAGCACATGATCCAGGTCTTTAACTTTCGATATGGAGGTGGATGAACAGAAACCTGCAATATCTTCATAATTTCCGTCAGGATTTCTCCAGTTGTGGTAGGTTTCAGCAATTTGTCGGATATCTTCCGGTGATAGTACTTTCGTCCGCCGGTTAATCAGATGTCCCAGATTGCGTGCATCAATAAAAAGGATTTCGTTGCTGCGGTCACGGAATTTCCCGTTTGAGCGGTTACGGTTCATAAACCATAGAGAAGCGGGAATCTGTGTATTCAGGAAAAGTTTTGCCGGCAGGTTTACAATACAATCTATCAGGTTATTTTCTATTAAGGCTTTACGAATATCCCCTTCGCCCGATGTTTTGGTGGTGAGCGAACCTTTTGCTAGTACAAAACCTGCCTGACCATTGGGTGCCAGGTGATATAGAAAATGTTGTATCCATGCGTAGTTAGCGTTCCCAACAGGAGGAACTCCATACTGCCAGCGTCCGTCTTTTCTCATCAGATCACCTCCCCAATCGCTAACATTAAAGGGCGGATTAGCAATAATAAAATCGGCTTTCAGATCTTTGTGAGCGTTGTTCAGGAAGGAGCCTTCGTTGTTCCATTTAACCTGTGAGCTGTCAAGACCACGAATGGCAAGGTTCATTTTACACAATCTCCAGGTAGTCTGGTTACTTTCCTGTCCGTAGATGGAAATATCGTTTATTTTTCCACGGTGTTGAAGAACAAACTTCTCTGACTGCACAAACATACCGCCTGAACCACAGCATGGATCGAATACTCTTCCCTTATAAGGTTCCAGCATTTCAACGAGTAATTCTACAACACTTCTGGGAGTATAAAACTGTCCCCCCTTCTTCCCTTCAGCAAGAGCAAATTCACCAAGGAAGTATTCAAATACATGGCCTAGGACATCTGCACTTCGTGATTTGGTGTCGCCAAGAGCAATATTTCCAACCAGATCAATAAGTTCCCCTAAACTCGTCGGGTCAAGATTTTGGCGGGCATATACCTTGGGTAAAACACCTTTTAATGAAGGGTTCTCCTTTTCAATGGCGTCCATGGCATCGTCAACAACCTTTCCTATTTCAGGTTGTTTAGCGTTTGATAGCAGGTGTTTCCAACGGGCTACCTGGGGAACAAAGAAAACATTTTCGGCTTTGTACTCGTCTTTGTCTTCCGGATCGGCTCCCTGGGCTTCTTCAGCTTTCAGCCGGGCATATAATTCTTCGAACGCATCGGAGATATATTTCAAAAAAATCAATCCAAGTACAACATGTTTATATTCCGCCGCATCGATATTCTTGCGTAATTTATCTGCTGCTTTCCAGAGTTGTTTTTCCAACGGTTCCTCTGTCCCGTTTTTGGTATTCTTTGCCATTATGTTAGTCTTTCTTTGTTTCAATTAATAAGTCCTTGACATCAACATCCAATATTCTTGCTATTTCATAGAGGATTTCAAGTCTTGGTTGCTGACGGTTCTGAACATATCCATTGACCATGTTGTAGGATTTTCCAAGCTGTTCAGCCAGCCATGTCTGTTTTATTCCCTTTTCTTCAAGTACTTCTTTTATTCGGTTCATGCCAGTGGAAATAGGTTAGTCCAAGGTAGCGATTTATTTTCACTATCTCGAAATTCAATATAAAAATGGTTAGTTTTATTGAAAAATTTGGTAAAATTTTTAATCGGTTTTGACCATTATTCCGGTTTTTTTGATTTCCGACCCAAAAATTTTTTTCGATTCAGACGGATGTTTGTACCCCTAATAGGTGATAGGAATTTGGCCATTAGGGAGGGGGGATACGACGGGAGTCCCCGGGGGAGATCCCAGGCACCAGGATCCTCCCCAGGGGTGATGGGTTCTCAATAACAAATCTATCGGCACGACCATTGTGCCGATAGAGATTTATAACCCATCCCGGAAGAGATCCTTCATGATTTTCAATTTTCTGAACCAAACAATATAAAGATTATGAAGGAGTTGGGGTTTTCCTAACCCTCCGTGCCGATAGACTTATCCCTGGGCATCCAGGATCCAGTTGTTAAAAAAACTTGTGTAATTCCAGATAGTAGGTTCAATCATCCTGCCCCCTTTCCTATCGCTGAGATAGTACCACTCACCTTCCAACCCGAGATTGGTTGTATCGAAAAGTTTATCGTCCATCAACCATAGCCTGAGTTCAAAGTACTCATTACTTCTTGATCTGATGATGTTCTTTTCTAATCGTATTCGTAGAGTTTCTTCTGGGATTATCATATACACCGAGCTGTCGTCTCTTAAATTTTGAAACTCAAATATGATAATATCAGGTCTACCTTCTGTAGCAAGTTTGAAACGAAAATAGCCAATAGCATCGATCTTATTTCCGTTCTGACTTCCATGGAAGATCTCATTTATTGGTCTTGATTTTACTAATTGAACCTTTATCGGTAGACTTATCCGCCCGATAGGAGAAATGTTGTAATACCCAATGGGGTCTATGTTATAAGAATATCCCTTACTCTTTAGTTTACTTTCAAATTCCGGGTTCATAAATTTTATCTTCTGATGTAAAATCAAATAGTCTTATAGGTTAGGTGAAAATAACAGGAGGGGTTTTATTATAATCTCAAGCTGTCATACACATCATGGATCTCTCGTTCTCTGAGCCCTAAGTACTTTTTCGTGATCGCTGGCGAGCTATGTCCAAATAGCTCCATCAACAATATCACCGATTCGCCGGAGTAGTTATTCAGTCTTAAAACCCTATTTCCAAGGGTCTTTCTGAATAAGTGAGAACTGACATTCCCATCGATATTTATGTCATATCGTTTGACGATTTCTTTCAGTTTCACATTGACATAGGATTTGTCAATCGGTTTCGTTCCAAATCTATTCAGGAAGATATATTGGTCGGTGTCGATTATTACCATTTTGGTCTTGATCCTTTCTACTATCTCCCTGAGATCAGGATTGATCTTGATCCTCCTGGTCTTTTTGGTTTTTTGTTCTTGTACTGTCAGGATATCCGATTCAAATTGACTGAACCTAAGTTGAAGCAAATCTGATATTCGAAGTCCTGTGAAGACGCCGATTGAAATCAGCAGACAGAATTTATATTCCCCATCTCGTTCAAGTTTTCCGATTAGAGATTTGAAATCATCCCAGTCCATACTTGATGTTGTTGTCCGTTGCCCTTTTAAACTCATATTATTTTGGTTTTTGGTGGAGGGCTAACATACGGCGATAATGTTATACTTACAGCATTTTAAACCAAAAATATAAGCTGTTTTTCAGCGTGTTACGGGAATTGAAGCGTAAGGCGTTGTGGACCAATTAGAAGAGAAAAATGACAATATTACACAAAGTATATAAGTATAAGTTGGGGCCTTCAAAACAGGGATCGTATTCATTCCGGCGGCGGCAATTTGAAGAATCCGGCTTAGATTTGGGCCTAATGAAGAATTTACTGTTAATATTAATTCCTATCCTTTCAATGACAATCACCGCCCAGCCCATTGATTGGAACAATTTCAACGAGGAAACGATGAATCAGGTTATGTTCGATGAAATGAATCGATATGTGAAACTGACCCATGACGGAGATTCACTAATATGGTCTGAAGTGGTTCAGAAGGAAATCATGTCCCGGAATTACAACCTGATAAAAAAGAATCATCGTCGACCATTGATAACTTTACATAATCCTGAATGGATCAATGATAATATGAACTCATTACCTGAGAATATAAAGAACAAGATCATCCTGGAGAACGCCAATCCTCAGTATTTGGAAAGTCTATACTTGGATTGTTGTGATGTCTATGCTCAGATGTCTTACACGGAAATCCTTCAA
>Ga0272443_10004245_pt1 | contig 15868 bp, 9 predicted proteins | sample SSMAcet12_FD_193581 | JGI IMG/M metagenome (GOLD analysis project Ga0272443, IMG submission 193581) | Marine sediment archaeal communities from Little Sippewissett salt marsh, Falmouth, MA, United States - SSM-Acet-12 | ecosystem: Environmental > Aquatic > Marine > Wetlands > Sediment ...
GAACAAAAAAATTATTGCATTCACTTTATCATTCGAAATTCAACACTCAAAATTCAAAATTAGTAAACTCCTATTCCCTGCCTTCGATTATCCTCACCGCGTCCATGGGGATATAAACCTTTTCCGTCATAGGAGCGTAAACAACAATACCCTTTAACTCGTGAACCTCATCTCCCGCCATTAATATATTTTTGTTTATAGGAAGCTCGAAAGAATCTATTTTTAAAACAGGATTTGCCGAATAGGATTTATCTAAATCGTAATCAGAAAAAACGTCTCCTGCCTCCACAAAGAGTTCTTTGTTTGTTTCGTCGAGATCAAAACCTAAAGCAGAGGCGGTAATTTTAGCTAAATCCGTATTATCGTATAGACCCACGGGCATACCCGGACCGTATGCCCACAGAGGCACATCTTCGCCGGTATGATTATGAGAAGTCCACCCTATTACCGTGTAATTTTTGCTTATTACTTCACCAATAGCATAGTTTAAAGAAGTCCCGTTATCTGTAAGTTTTTTTATCTCTTTATAATCCTCTTTTGTAATACCGATCCCCCACCATTCATTTATTTTTTTTGACACATTCGCGTAAGAAAAATCGTTTCCTATTTGATATTCTAAGGCTCCGGCTGTTATTTCCATTCTCTCTAAGGGGTCGATTAAATCCTCGACCTTTGTCGCGCTATACGGTGCTTTAGTATAACCGTGCCCTATAGTCATACCTCCGCAGTTATGATCAGGGAAAGCCAACACAAGAGTTTCTTGATTCGTTCTCGCGAAACCCACAGCTACTTTAACCGCTTCATCGAAAGCCAGAAAATCCGTTATCATGTATATTGGGTCATTGGCATGCCCCGCCCAATCGATCTGACTGCCCTCTATCATAAGAAAAAAGCCATCCTCATCCTGGGAAAGTAGTTCTATAGCTTTAGCTGTCATCTCAGCCAGAGAAGGCTGCCCGGACGAAAACTGGCGCCGATCTAAATCGGCCTGCATGTGATTCATAGCGAAAACTCCCCACACTTTTCCGGAAGAAACACCCAGCATTTCTTCTCTTTTCTCAACAATTTTATAACCCTTATCTTTTAAAATTCCCTGGAGGTTTTCTCCGTCGGTTCTTTTCCCTCCTTCGTTTATAGGCAGAAGGTGTTGTTTTCCTCCTCCGAAAGCGACGTCCAGGTTTTCATATACCATTTGCTCAGTAATTTCATTATATTTATTTCTATCGTCTACGTGACAGGCAAAACCAGCCGGTGTCGCATGGCATATTGTGCTTGTGGCTACAAGACCAACAGCCTTGCCTTTTAATTTTGCCCCTTCCAGTACCGTAGCCAGAGGCTTATACTGAATTTCTTCCCGGGGATCTTCAAATATGGTTAAAACATCTTCAGCTCTCGAACCTACACTTAAAAACCCGACTGTAGTTTTATGCCCGGTCGCGAAGGCCGTAACTGCGGCAGCCGAACCGGTAATAACCGAATTTACCATGTAGGTTTTAACCGCTCCAACCAGTATACTATCGAGAGTTAAAGGGGCTCCCTTTTTCCATCTTGCCAGCGTTTGCAGACTGCTCGAACAGCCATCCGGCACCATCATTATTACGTTTTTTACGGAATTTTTTTTCGAGAAACGGCCTGAAGCATATTCTTGTAATTGTCTGTTCAGTATTATATATAAAACAGCAATTATTAAAATTACAGAAAAAACTATCCTCAAAACACTTTTAAAAGTTTTATTCATTTTCTACTCCGTAAAAATACACAATAAAAGATTAAAAAGCAAGTATATAAATAACATCAGATAATTTCATTTTCACTTTAATAATAAAAAATAAACAAAAAAAGACAAAACAAAAAAAACACCTTGACAAAAGACCCCAAAATCATTACAATAACTGAGCAATGAAGAAATGGACGTTACTCTTTATTACAAATAAAGGGAAAGTGAGGGGTATACCTTTAAATGAGCGGGTAGTTTTCTATACAATCGTATTGTTAAGTACATTCCTTGGGGCTTTCACATACATTACAATAGAAGGAACTAAAAGAAAAGCTCTTTTAGATGAATACAATAGACTGGGAATCAAGAAGAATGAATACTTCCAGAAACTTATTGACATAAAAGAAAACGTCACATTTCTTCAGGAAAATTTATTCCGCGTAGGCGAGTATAATGAAATTTTGTCTTTAACCGGCAAAATGGAACCCGTGAATATGTCCACCAAACAGATGGGTGTCGGCGGGTTTCCGCAAGGTAAAGAATTTTACTCTCTTGATCTGGATTCCAGCGTTAAAGGATTGGAAAAACAAATCAATAAAATTCAAAATCTGGTAGAACTCGAAAAACAATCCTTTCAAAAAGCGGGCAACAAATTAGAACAATTAAATGACAGGCTTTCACATGTCCCGTCGATCTGGCCCGCCCAGGGTTACATAACAAGCGGTTATGGTTGGCGCAGACATCCGATTACGGGAAAACGTGAATTTCATTATGGTTACGATATAGCAAACAGACCATACACAACAATCGTGGCTACAGCAGACGGCACAGTTGCTTCCGTCAGGAGATACAGGGGTTACGGGCTAATAATCGAAATCGATCATGGTTATGGTTTTACAACAAGATACGCGCACCTTGCCCGCGCATATGTAAAAAAATGGCAAAAGGTTAAAAGAGGAGAAAAAATCGCAGCCATGGGTTCATCGGGGTTCGTAACAGGAACCCATTTACATTACGAGGTCAGAGTTCTTGGGCGTACAGTAAACCCAATGAATTATTTCGATACTTACTCTTATACTTATTAGTTTTCTCAAGTGTTAAAAACTTACTCTCTAACATTAAAAAGAGACGAAAATATCGTTATTCAAAATTTTGATTTCACGTTGAATAACGGCGAAAAAGTTATAATTGTAGGACCGACAGGGGCAGGAAAAAGCACTCTGGCCCTGGGGTTGGCGGGTATAATTACAACCCCACCCGGTAGTATAATTATAGATTCCAAAGACATTTTAGATTTTAATTTAAAAGACCTGCGAAAAAAAATAGGGATTGTTTTCCAGGATCCGGAAACCCAATTTGTGACCACCGATGTCCGCCGGGAAATCGGTTTCGGTCTCAGAAATATCAAAAATGACGTCGAGGAAATAAAAGAAATAATCGATTCTGTTATAGAGAAATTCGGCTTAGAACACATTCTAAACAGAGATCCTTCTTCCCTCTCGGCGGGAGAAAAACAAATGGTTTCCATAGCCAGCGTTTACGCTATGCAGCCGGAATATATTATATTCGATGAAGTGACTTCCTACCTGGACAGAAAATCGAGAGAAAAAATATATGAAATATGGGAAAACACAACCTCTTCTCTTTTAATTATCACTCAAAATTTTCGGGAAATAAGTTTTGGGGCAAGAATTATTCTTTTAGAAAAGGGGAAAATAAATTTTGAGGCTAAAACAGAAGACCTCGAAGGTAGTTCTCATTTTTCATACGATTCCGCCTTTTATAACTTATTACGCAAGAATAAAGATAGAATACCGGAATACGATCGGATTTTGGAGATTTTAAAGTGATCGTCTTAAAAAACATTCATTTCGGTTACGAAGGAACGGAAGTTATCAAAAATTTTTCCGCTTCTTTCGCTTCAGATGAAACACATCTGATTGTCGGTCCCAACGGAGCCGGAAAAACCACACTCGGTTTCCTGATAAAAGGTCTTATTAAACCGACCCACGGAAGAATTTTTTCTCCCAGAAGAAAAATCTCCGAATGGAGAAAAAAGATGGGGTTACTCTTCCAATTTCCCGAGGATCTCTTTTTCAATGAAACCGTTTACGATGAAATAGCCTACGGAACAAAAAGATTCGGGATAAAAGATACAGACCAAAAAATCAACAATATAATCGATTTTCTGGGTTTAGACCGGGAAATACTGAATCTTTCACCCTTTGAGCTTTCTTACGGAGAAAAAAGAATGGTATCTTTCGCCTCTATACTGGTCTGGGAACCTCATTATCTAATACTGGATGAACCTTTCTCCGGTCTGGACTGGCAATTTAAGAATAGATTGGCGGAAGTTATAGAAAGTTTAAAGGGAAGGGTCGGAATGATTATAATTACACAGGAACTCGATAATGTAATTCCTTTCGTAGAAAGGGTAAGTTTAATGGTAGATGGTGAACTAACTTTTTCTTCTCCCATAGAAGAAGCAAATTGGGACAGAGTATACGAGTCGGGTTGCGACATTCCTTCCGCGGTAAGACTGGCTAAGAAACTACGAGAAAAAGGAATAAAGTTTAATTCGGAAAAACGCCCTTATACTGTACCGGGACTCGTCGATTTATTAAAAAAATAAAATATTTATATAGCTACTTCGATGGCGTCGAGCAAAAGACTGAGATTATAAGGTTTTTCAATGTAATATTTAACCCCGGCATCTATCATTTTCTGTCTGTATTCTTCATCCTTTATAGCGGTAAGAACAATAACCGGCGTATTCTGAGTATAAGCCAGGCTCTTAAGGTTTTCGAAAAAAGTGAATCCCCCTCCACCCGGTAACAGCAAATCGAGGAGAACTAAATCCGGTTTTCCCTCACGGGCAAGCCGCATCCCTTGATCCACATCGTGGGCAATAAGAGTTTTGTACTCGGCTCTGTGTAAATCGTGCGCCAATATTTTTGTGAAATCTATATCATCGTCCACGATCAATATCGTACCCACACTTTCACTCTTCTCTTCGACTTCTTTGTTTGCTATATGTTCTTCTATACTTCTTAATAATTCCTGAGCGTTATAGGGTTTCTCCAGATATTCGGCCACGCCCTCCTTCAGAACCTTTTTCTTTGTCTCCTCATCATGAACTCCCGTAAGGACTATAACCGGTATAGATTGGGTCTCGGGTATTTGACTCAACCTTTCTAAAACTTTCACTCCACCACCACCGGGTATCATCAAATCAAGAACAATTAAATCCGGGATTTCTTTTCTGGCAAATTGTACTCCTTGAATAGCGTCTCCTACACTCAAAACATCAAAATCGGCTGAACGCAGATGCCTGATTATCAAAGCGGAAAGATCATAGTCGTCTTCTATTATTAAAATTTTCTTTTTTCTCATCCCTAAAAAGAATTACCTTACCAGCTGCTCGAAATACTGCCGATTATCCGCCACTCGTCGTAGTCCTCTTCTTCGGTTTCACCGTTATAGAAGTTTCTCTCTATATCGAAACTCAAATTCGCGAAACGTCCCATGTATAAAGAAGAATTCAAATATATCCCTTTTTTAGAAGTTTCATCCGTTCCCGAAGAATTATTAAAACCGATTCCGTTTGTCCAAATCTCAAAAAAAGTATAAGATGTACCCAGATCTAAAGACAGAATTTCATCATCCATATCGGGATAACTGGTTTGGGAATAATCCACCGCGACAGAAAAGGTCAACGGAAAAGCGAAGTTAACTTCATCGCTGACAGAAACGGCTCTACCTGAATAATTATTGGCATCATCAAGGTCTTCATAATTCTGATACGAAAAGAAAAGGCTTATATAGTTGTTTACATTCGATAAAGAAAAACCATATCCCGTACTAACGGAAAACATATCGCTGCTTCGATCGAGTCCCAGGGAATCGTTTCTCTCGGTATAAGGGCTATAACTTAGCTGCAGATAGGGCAAATTTACAAAATTGAATCCCACTCCAAACTCGTAAGCGTTAAAAGCTGTAGTCGATCCTTTCATTCCCAGAAGATTATCCGTTTCTTTCTCGAGAGAACCATATAAAAACATATTGCTGTTGAAAAGATTTTGCCTTATGCCCGTTTCGTAGTAAAAAACATCATTTCTCAAATAAGGATTACCGAAAGACTCGAATCCGGGGCCCACCATCCCGACGGATCCTGAAATTTCAGTATCGTAAATGGTCAAGCCGGATTCAACTTGAAACGCGAAATCAAACGAACTGCTCATTCTGGGATGAAAAGTTCCCGTAAGGAAAGAAGGCACACCTTCGAGAGCTATTTCGGGCATTCTTATATCTCTGGTTACTTCCGTACCCGCGACTTCAGACTCTATATAAAATCTGTTATTAAAAAGGGATAAACCAAAATCGATACCAACAATATAATTTTCCATGGGCTTTACCATTTCCAGACTATCCGTATCGCTGTAAGCGGGTATAAAAAGAGGATCCACGGAAGTCGAATCGTCTCCTGAATGCATATAGATAAAATGCAAATGTGAAGACTCTTTCCTGCCGAGACCTATGTTAAAAGCAGTCAAGTTTCTTTCATAAGCATACTCGGTATAAGTTGTGTCGGACCAATCGACACTCCTCTGCAATTTACCCATAGTACCCTCAAGATGCAGAAATCCCGGATTAAGTTCCACAACCCCGCCGGAAACAGGCACTCCGGAAAGAGTATGCGTGGTAAAGGTCGGATAACAAGTTCCAAACTCGACATTGGAAATAGCAAAAACAAAACTCGGAACATTAACTCTGTCTCTCAACATTTTTTCCGGCTGAATACTTATCCGGTATTTATTAAGCGCCTGACGAAACTCCGATTCCAAAGAATTTAAATAAAAATTAAAATTGATAGGCATTTCAGCGATTGATATAGTGGGACTGACCGTAAATCGGACCTGAGAAGACGGATCTATAAGGGTGTCTCCCTCTATACTATTATACTCCCCGTACAGGCTGGCGGAACCGGAAAATTCAACCAAATCCGCATAAGAAGCAAAAGAAATCAAAAAAAATAGAAACATTATCCTTTTCATTTTCCAGCCGTTCTCCGTTTTATTTCTTCTTATCGAGAGGATCAGGAGGCATTTTTTTCTTTCCCAAAGGATCCGGAGGCATCTGTAATTTGTTTACTTTTATGGTAGCGTCATTTAGCTTATTCCAGTTACTGGGAGCAAGCTGCTGCCACTCCTTTCCTGAAACGTTTAAAGTTCTCAACGGCATTTTAGTTATTTTACCACCTGCGACCTGGGTAATTTGAAGATTACAGCTAACAGGATCCTTCTCCCCCTTAACCAGAAGAGCATCACGACCTTCCGCCAATCGCAGTCTTATGGGTGAAGAACTCGGAGCTGTCAGATTAGACACCTTAAAAATTCTCGATGTTTCAGAACCGGGAACCGATTGGTGCAACTCCACTTCAAACTTCGCCGCTCCTCTTTTACTGCTCAATTTTAGTTCCTGATTATTGGTAGAGAGTTTCTTTATCGCGAATTCATCTCTGCCGCTCGAACCTCCTGGGGCTGAAAGTCTTATTATATTGCCTTTACCAGCCATCTCGAATTCGTATTTTTTACCTGTCGAAGCGATTTCAAAGTTAAGGTTTTTCCCTCCGGAACCGATCGCGAAGTAAATCTCGGGAGCATTCTTCGTCCTTCCGGGCCTTTTTCTCCGCAGAGCAGCAGAAGTCATAGGCATTCTGAAAACATTCTTCATTTTTAGCGAAGGATTATCTTCTATATCAGACAGCCTGTTGTGAGAGCTCGCGCTTGTTTTATAATATTTACGCCCTTCATCGTCTGTAATCTGGGATACGCTTGCACCCGTGAGAAAAATATGATTCATCGCGTCCGTTATTCCGCCTAACTGAAGAGGATTACGTGAACTTGCTTTTACAATGGACATCGGAGTCGCGAATATATAACCATCCGGCGAGCCCCATACTTCCGATTCCGAAGCATCCCATACATAAGACCAATCTCCGCTGCTTTTATCTATCTCTATATAATTGCTGTCGCTATCGTAATAATTTTGTCTATCGGGAATCCATTTATTCGAGTCGTGTATATAGATATATCTTTTCGAACCTGTTTCTTCGATTCTGTAAGGGACCAGTGTATGCCCCACAAAGCTTAAATCTTTTACTATTGTAAGCACCGGCAAATCTCCCATCGAGAGATAATATTCGACCTGTTCATAGGCGTAATTTCCGTCTCTTGCGTGTGTCCCCGTTATATTTTCAGCCATCCACATAATACCCGCGTGGCTCCATTCATGACACTGCATAACCGTTATAGTTGTACACAATTTCTCCGAAGTAGGACCGTCGACACCTCCGGAATAAGTATAAATAGGTTTGCAGAAACCCATATGCCCTTCCTCTTTATAAATTATATTGGTAAGCAAACTCATACCAAAACAATTGCCGGAAGCAACCGCAAACGCCGCGTTGTAAGCCTTGTAAAAGGCGTAATCCAGAGGACACAAAACCTTAGCCGTATTTGAATCCGGGCAGATCCCTATAAAACTCCTGACATATACTTCCCATGGCAGTACCGTATCACCAGCAGAATTAGTAAAGTAAGTCGTATTTCTGAATCCCCAAGTGTGATTTTCGATGAACTCGTCCGCGGCATACGAAGGAATTGCAAGGGAAACAACTATCAACAAAGTTAAGATTAATGTTATTTTTCTCATTTCCTCCCCCTCTTAAGGCATTGCCTTGCCGTTTTTAGCAGTTGAAACGAGCGACCTGTTGCCGTTTTTAGCAAAATACTGAACCTTATACCAGTAATCCTTATTAGCTATTACCTTATTATCCAGAAACTTATTGCCTCTTATAATCGAACTGATCTGTCGATAACCTTCGGCGGGATCAGAACTCCTGAATACCACAAAACCGATGTATTCCTCTTTATATTCGGGTTTCCACTCGATTAACAGCGCGCACTCGCCAGAAGGCTGATTAACCTGAAGATCCGTAGGTGTGGGCGGAGGACCTATATTGTACGTGTAAGTTTCTATGGGAACCGAAGGGTCTCCTATGTTGCCGCCGTAATCCGCGGCTCTGACTCTGTACCAGTACACTTTCTTTTCTTCAACAGTAGTATCCATGAAAGAAAAAACCGAATCGGCAGCCCAGATATTGGTCGCCGGTATATCCTCACAGGATATCGCCGTATCGAATACTAAAGAATCACTTATTCTCTTATAGTCACCGTTTTCTTTTTCCGATCTCTCAACTATAAATCCGAATAAATCCTGAACGGGTGAAGATATCCATTCGACCTTTATCGCCCTATCTCTCGCCTTTAAGCCAGCAAGGACAGGAGGCGGAGGCGGTGTTTCTTCCCGCAACTTCTGACAAACCGATTTTGAAGTATCACTCAAGTTCTGGCTCCTATCGTAAGCTTTTATCGTATATCTGTAACATATAGGTGAACCTGGCGGCACTGTATAATCTTTGTATTCAAGACTGTCGGGATGATCCAGATTGCCGACAAGATACGTAGGATAAGGCTGCCAGACCCATTTCGTACATATTCTCTCTTTTCTCTCGTTATAAGTATATTCCACACAAACAGAATCTCCTCCGCAAACCCCTCTATATACATTGTAACCGGCAAGATCTGACGGTACGGGATTCGGTTTTCCCCAATTCAAAGCGATGTGGTCGGCATGGCTTTCCGCTTTCAGATTGCGAGGCGGGTTAGGCGGTGTAGTGTCGGGAAGATTATTCCCCGCCGAAGGAGAAAGCCCGCTGATATTTCCGGCGTTGTCTATACATTTTACTCTGTACCAGTATGTTTTTTCACCGTAAGCCGAGAAAATCGCCGGGTCGGTATCCTTAAAGAAGGGAAACGCTCCGAACGTATCGGGCAACATAGATTTAATAAGTATACTATCAGCCAGAGAATCCGCTGAGTTGAAACGGTAAACTTTATAACCCTGTACGCCGGATAATTCCACATGTCCATTCGCGTCATGCGTAACCTGATACCACTTTGGCTGTAAACCATCCGGGTAAGCTTCTACGGCAATACCGTACGGTACAGCAGGCGGCGTTTCATCCACAGGTATAGTAGGAACATTTGAGCTGAACACACCCGGTCTTCCCAGAGCGTCGTAAGCCCTCACCTTATATTGATAAGTGGTTCCGTTGTAAGGCCCATAGACCGAGTCCGGCGATACCACCTCGTGTAAGATGGGATAGCCCGCCTCGTCCCAGCGCATAAAATCGATGAAACAATTTTTTTCAGGAATTTTGTTCCCTTTTAAATCGAGAGTACATTTTTCCATTATATCAGCTCCGTTTATCTTAACTGGTGAAGCGGAAGGGGAACTCCTGTAAACATCATAACCGGAAGCCGTTCCCATCTCATTCCATCTTACCATAACTTTATTGTCTCCTGCAATGGTAGTAACTCCGGAAGGAGCCGGCAAAGGAAGAACTTTCCCCGCAATTACTATCGCGGTATCGATTGCCTCGATTTTTTCCGTACCAATACCTGTTCCAATCCCGCGTTTTCCGGACGATGCGGGAGTAATAGCGTACATATATTTTTTACCGGGAACAACATCATTATCGATATACGCCTGCCCCATAACAACACCGACTTTCCAGTATTTACCTGCGAGAGCCAGCAAATCCTCATAAGCCTTGCTTGTATCAGACAGAGCAGAGATATTACAGGGGCTAAGTTTAGCCAGCGTAGGGGTAACCGCAAACATCTCTGAGGCTGGTTCCTTAGGAGCTATAAGAGAAGATCCATCAACACTACTTCCTTTAATTTTTGTTGTTTTTTTAGGTTTCGGAGGTCCGTTGATTATGTCGGTCATAGCCTGCCACTCTGCAGACCCCTCGGGGATAATCGCTTTGATATCGTCACAATCACTCATAACAGTAATCGGCTTGGAATTAATCGGAGTATTCGGAATGTCTGCGGAAGGTATCTCTTTTCTGTAAAGATTGAAGGCTTTAACCCCTTTCATTTTTGGCCATTTTAGTAACACAAAAGTTTTTCGACCCAGGGTTTCGCTGCTTATCGCATAAAGAAAACCCGTCTCGGTAGGAGCGAAAAGACCTTCCAGTAAAGAAGGATCTATTTTTTTATCTATACCTATACCCAGTTCCTTTAACTTGCCTTCATATTCTTTTACAGCACCTATCTTTCCGGCAACCGCCTTTACCTGAGCGGCAAGAAGCGCTAACTCCTTTCCATGCTCGCCATCGTCAGAGATCAAGCCATCTCCATGCGCGCCATCGTCAGAAACCTGTTTAATTTTATTGATGACCAACTCCGCGTCTTTTCTAGTCCATTTATACCATTGTTTAACCTGGTCTTTTTTGAATTTCTCAAACTTTGCAGCCCTGCCTTTTGCCAGGGACGCCATTTCCCCCTCTTTCAACTCTTTCTCTTTACCGCTTTTCTTGTCTTTGAAGTTTAAGCTTCCTCCCATCATTTTACACTCTACTTTCTCTGCTATAAAAGATTGCTCAAACTCCGTACCTGAGATTCCTGAAATAGAAACCGGGGTCGCAACTTCCAGCGACTCTCCCTTCACCAACTTTTTAACCTTAGCCCATATTCTGCCAAAGGAAAGGAATACGGACCTTTTCTTCTCGCTGCTTGTAGTAGCAATTCTTGTGTTAGCATCCAAATACAACATAGTACTGTCAGAGTAAAGAATCTCGGCTTTAGAACTATCTCCTGCAATAACTGTATCATCGTCCATCAATTCCATACCTATTGTAGGAGTTATGGTTGTATCTGCTCTTTTAACCACCACATCATTAGTGTAAACATTTAGTACAGTTCCTAAGAATATTATTAAAAACATCGATACCTCCTTACTCGACGTAGAAGCCGCGGACTGAGTTCATCCCCGCAGTAATTTCTATTTCACCGCAAATAACCCATAAAACACATCCTCTGAGTCCAAAAGTACCTTCAAATCCCATAGGATGTCCGAAATACATTTCTAACTCACCCCAGGCTGACGCGGAAACAAGCCCCCAGAGTATTTCTCCGTATATGTAAACTCCAACCACACCGACAATATACATGCCAGCTTGCTCGGTAGCGCTGCCGTCACTATTATTGTAACTTCCACCCACGAAAGCTCCTACACCGGCATATATCTCGACTCCACCTTCTATTATTCCTGCTACTCCTACAGATATTTCTACATCACCGAAGATATATACACCTGTAACAGGGTCTGCTATGTTAGCCATATTAACACCAAACCTGTGACTTCCGCTGCTTCCTTCTCTAAGAACCCACACCTGATCCTTAGGAGCGTTAAGACCTATAAACAGACCTCCGGATAAACCGGCTCCTAATGTTATACTGCATATATCAACTGCCAGCCTTCCCTGTATGTAATTGGCACCCGAGCTAAAGAACCAGTTAGCCTGACCCTCTGCTGCGATATCCACACCAATAGAACTCAAATCGAAAGCTCCGGTTATTTCACCTTCTACGCTTCCGGCGGCACGGTCGGTCTTAAGGAACACACTTCCAGTCATTTCGAGATCGGCGCCAAAAACATACAAATACATCATACCATTAGCCGCGAAGGTCGATATAGTAGGCGTAACCGCCATCGAAACCTCCACACCAACCCCAGCCTTCGGAACAAGCAAATCGAATCCACCACCCACGGTCGATTCCAGCCTACCCCCTATTGCAATTCGTTCGAGCTCATCTCCCTTAATAACCGCACAACCCCAAATCTCGCCAACGCTTGCCAGTTCAACATCCAGCAGCATTAAATCATGCACCTCGGTTTCCAAAACACAAATTTTTATATACAAACTATCGAGCTCGATTTCGGCATTGACAGGTGAATTTGCAAAGAAATCAAAATCTACCTCGCCTCCGCCTATAAATCCGTTTTGATCTGTAGCATCGTAACCTATCTTATCGAAATCCATATCGGCTACGCCCGATCCCCAGTTTCTAAACAATCCAAACTCCTCCGGATCAATGGTAACCAAACGTCCGTAGAAAGGCGCTGCTGTCTCGGTATGTTTTGCATCGTGTACGGTGATCAATGTATCGGGTTCACCGAAGAAGTTGAAATGTATGCCGCTTCTAACCACCAATTCTCCGGGCTTCGAGGCATCGTATTTCGAAAGTCCCGCCGAATCGAGAGTAATCGGGAATCCGTCGAACTTCTGGTGTGCCGCGTTATGGTTGAAATAAAATTCTCCAAGATCTCCGTCTGCGAGCATCTCACCCCAGAGTATATTAAATCCTTTGCTGAAATGTACGGGCTCATGAATCTCCGCGTTAGTATAAAAAATTTCTCCTACTCTCACACTGATAACCCCTCTTTCCGAAGTCAAACCAACTCCCCAGTAATCGAGAAGAAGTGTATCCCGGAAAAAGGCATTCCCGCCGGCGAAACTTGCGGTGGAAGTGACTCCCACTTCTCTGAAAGGAGGTTTTATATTTGAAGGGTAAGGTATTTCAAAATGACCTCTTAAATCGGTATTAAAAGAAGAATTACCCACGAACCAGAATTTCATAAAGGTCGTATCAGTTTCATCGTGCGTAAATGTCGTATTGAAAGGAGTACTCGCCTCATATCCGGATTTACTCGTTTTGCCGAGGTGAACGCTCATATCAGGAGTCTCGACATCCGACGACAAATATCCTCTCATCCCCTGCATCTCCAGATTAAACCAACCTTGATTTTTTCCAGGTTTACCAAGCGCGTGAGTCTGCACCCCAACGTTCTCGCACGAACTCATTTTTTCGAATTTCAAAGGATTGTTAGCATCACTCGAATAAACTGTTAAGACATCGGAATCTCTACTAAGACAGGGTACGATCAATCCTATCAAAGAATCCGGTCTCACGATATTAAAAGTATCCCCCTGCGCAACCGTATGGTAAGCGTAAGGTTTAGCAGGTAATTTAAAGAATGTATTACTCGCACGCAATCCAAAACCACCCCATTTCATTTCCCTGTTTACTGTCACAGCTGCAAATATATCCAGAGTGGAATCTACGAGAAGAGAATCATATGAAGAAATAATAGGACTACCTGAAGGGTCTATAACCCCATTACTATCTGAAGGCAAAACTATATTTCCGTTTAAGAATTTTCCTCCCTTTACTTTACATTTTTCTATTATGAGCTGCCCGTTAAACAAATTAACCCTGAATCCCATGGGAATTAAGGAATAGAAACTCCAGGTATGATCGAGCTGCAAAGTAGCATTAAAACCTCCCGGAGAAAGAACCCCGTCATTAAAAGTATACTTGGCGTAAAGGTAACCGGTGTTACATGTATCCATCTCCGGCTGCTCTACGGTTTCACCTCTTTTCAATTTTATTTCAACTTTTGTAGGGGTAATAGTCCTGCTCAAATCTACCAGAACTTCATCTTTGGACTGAATAATTATTCCGGTTTCCCCCACCCTGTAGGGACCTCTATCTTTTACAGTCAGTACCTTATATATATCGGGGATCGGCGAAAGCCTCGAAACAAAAGGACCTATTTCCGCTGGTTCACAGCCTGTCGTATCGTATAGGCATTTAACCTTGACTCCGACCGACCCACGCGCCGAATCGGGCCACATATGAATATCATGCACCGAAACATAATAGCCCTCTACTCCTACCTCTACTGGAGAAGAAAAGCTTTCCTGGACTTCACCGGCTGTAACATAAGCGGTGTCATCCCCGCTGGTCCAGTCCGCCTGCAAATTATCAAAATCGACGTCGAATTTTATTTCAGCGTAAACGAATATGGGACCACCTAAATGTCCGGGAAAGGCTTTCTGCAAAAAGAAAGATTCTCCGCTGCCTGAAAGAGAATCTGTTGAAGAAGAAGTATAAGAAATGTTTTTTATCACAAAATCGCCTATTTTTATATAAGTAGGTCTAAGCATTGGCACCAATCCTTCCACTATTTCCGGCCTGAGTCCCCATACTTCGCTCATACCCCTATTTTCCCCAAGAGGCAAACCTTCCTCATAAAAAGCCTGCACCTGCCAGGCGTATTTTTTATCGGGGTCGAGCTTTCTGGCTCTAAGAGGATATTGGAAACTCGTCCTGCTTATTCTATCTTCTTCATACCAGGGTGGATTCGATCTCATAGCTTCCTCTTTTGTTTGTCCTTCGTAAATCTCCACAATCTTAAACTTATAAAGGACCCTTTCTCCGGAAGGTACTGGAGCGGGTTTTGTCCAGGTGAAAACCGGGCTCTTAATCTGCAAACCTCTTCCGGTTCTGGGGGAGATGAGTCTGGGGGGAGCCGCCGGACGAACCTCTACATGTATACACTGCTGCGCGAGTTCTCTGCCGGTAGAGGCGTCGATAAGATACAAGCAGGCATCATAACTTCCCGCGGGTACACTTCCCGTTCGGATGATAAACTCTTTGCTATCTTCCGCGTACCATTCTTCTCTTACTTCTCGTATATCTCTCGCGGTTATTCTCTTAGTTCCCGTAGGGACCTGAAATTCATTCGAGTTTGCTCTGAACAACGGACCTCTTCTGGCCTCCCTGATCTCTCCGCGCAAATAAACCGTACGCTCTTCCCCCGAATTGTTAACTACATTAACTTGCCAGAGGTCTTCTATCTGCAATTGATTTGGTGGTGGTGGCTTAATCTGTAAAGAAAACTGTGCTTGAGCTGGAAGGCTTAACAAGACAAAAAACAACAGAAATAGTACAATCCTACCCTTCATAACTCCTCCTTCAAATTTTTAATTTAATGTTTCTGAAAAATCTTAGAAGTAAAATCTTAATAATTATTCTATGCACTTTCACGTCCTTTGTCAATACAGAAATTTGTTTGCCTCCCCCCATTTTTTTATTAATTACATAGGTAAAAATCGGAGGCATTGCCATCCAGGAAAGCGTCTCGGAGGATGAGCGGGTATGGTTTTCAACTTTAAATCTCAGAAAGTGAGCGGGTACTGCTCAAGAAAAATGCCTCGGAAACCGAGCGGGCAGGGTCTTTTGACGAAGTCAAAAGGAGCGAGGTTGAGAGACAAGCAGCAGTTTCCTCGCCGGGGAAACTGACTGCGGTTTTTCGAAAGTGTACCCCGAACGACAATCGCTGGGGAAATTGACCACGTCTTTCTCGGACAGTACTCGTTGCGAATCAACA
>Ga0272443_10004247_pt1 | contig 15866 bp, 15 predicted proteins | sample SSMAcet12_FD_193581 | JGI IMG/M metagenome (GOLD analysis project Ga0272443, IMG submission 193581) | Marine sediment archaeal communities from Little Sippewissett salt marsh, Falmouth, MA, United States - SSM-Acet-12 | ecosystem: Environmental > Aquatic > Marine > Wetlands > Sediment ...
CGCGCCATCCCCGAAGCCCACCGCGAAGAAAGCAACGGCTCCGGCTCAGTCACTTCCGGTTGAGATTCCCAAGGCCAAACCGGCACCGCCCTCTCTGTCGGTAACCCGTGCAGAAGAGGGGCAGATGAGCGCGCCCCGGGTACTGGTCGGACACGCCGTGGTGTTTTCAGTTCAGGCCGGTGCTTTTCACATGAAGGATTATGCCGAGGAGAGGATCTCCCTGCTGACGGAGAAGGGGTTTTCCCCGCATATGGTCGAGAGACTCGATTCCGGAAAAAGACTATGGCATATCGTCCATGTCGGGAGGTACGCGACGAGGGGCGAGGCCGAGGCGGCGGCAAAGACCATATCCGATACAGTCGGAATCGCGACTACAGTAAGCCTTAATTAAGTGTTTCACCCAGCATTTTCTGTATGTGGGCCTTCCGTGTCAGGAGCGCCAGACGGTCGTCGGGCGCGTTCAGGACGGGAGGCCTTTTTTTCGAGGAGTGGGCGTCGGAGGCCACGAAATCGACCAGGCGCAGAGCCAGTATTCTCTGGCAGCATTTCAGGGCTCCTTGTCCAAACCCCCCGGTGAAACTGGCGGCGGTTATCTGTGAAAGGGCGCCGGCCGCGATGATATCACTCAGCAATGCAACGTTGTGCTGGATTGCCGGGTTCCGTTCCGGGTGGCTTATAATAGGGGTAATGCCCCTGCCCCTGAGGCGGTTGATGAAACTGATGGTTGCTCCGGGGACGAACTGATCGGGAAGCTCCAGAGTGATGTGCCGCCCCGCGTCGTTCATGGTCATCAGCCGGCCTGAGTCGAGCGCGTCTATGATCTCCGGACTGAGACGGACCTCCGAACCGGGGAGGACGGTCAGGGGGATATCGTGCCTGTTCAGTTCAGCATTGAATTGTGCGCAGGCGGAGAGGATCTCTTTCCGCCAGTTGTTATACACGCCGTTGAGACAGTGCGGCGTGGCGACGATCACCCCGATGCCGTTTGCGACGGCTATACGTGCCATCTCCAGGGCCTCCTCACTCGTCGAGGGGCCGTCATCCATTCCCGGTAATATGTGCGCGTGAATATCGATCATGCTGTGAAATACCCGCCTTGAAACCCTGAAAAGGGGCTCTCTCCAAGGGGATTCTCCCTCAACTCTTTTCCCATTTTTACATTTCGGCTGTCAACACTCTCCTACTCAAACAGGTGTCTGTCGACGTATCGGGCGAGGATTTCGGCCGTGGCCTTCGGCGGGCGGATGATCAGAAAGTGGTCGATAATCGCATGGGCCATCTCGTGGGCCAGGATCCCCTCGTTCAGGTCATCCGTGCTGACGTATATCGTGTTGTTTTCATATGTATACCAGGCCCGGTACGGAGATTCGGTTTTATAAATCCCGGCGTATGCCGCGTGAAGCCGTTTCTTGTCGCGATAGATATTTATCGTGACCTTGTTCAGTCTCTTGCGCATATCGAGTATTTCCATTATCCGTTCATAGAGGGCATCCACCTTCTTTTTCAACCTGTCCGGCAGGGCATCAGATCCGCCCCGGGAGAAGATCCGCGTGATCCCCCATACACCGGGGGAGTAGTCGACTTTTTTATCAAACTTCTCAAGGTCTTCCGGTGTCTGGTAGCGAATGATAACGTGCCCGGTTTCGATGTTCCGCCAGACGATGGTGTCCGATGTCTCCGTCTTCGCCGCCCCGCACGGAGACGCGGCGATGAGAACCACCTTCAATACAACAGAAAGGAATAGTACGGCTATGAGATTTTTAGTTCTCATAACGACAGTATGCCCGCCTTAAAGCTTGAAGTTGTCTTCAATCTTTGCGTGGAGATCGCTCAGTCCGTCGATCAGTTCCTGCGGCGCATTCTTTTCTGAGGCCGATTCGATGAGGCGTTCCACCTCGGTCCGTATTCCGAGGACCTTTTTGTTCAGTTTGGCCGCCATTCCGGTCAGACCATCGGCCAGAGGGGTTATCTGGTCTTTCTCACGGAACGTCACTTTCCGGGTGAGGTCCCCCTTTGCTATTTCCTGCACCTCTTTTTCCAGACGGAACAGCGGTCCCCCGATCTTGTGAGACACAAATAAGGTGACGGCTATCGCCGCCAGGGTTATCAGGACAAGAGTGATAATGCCGGTCATCACGACATCGGGAAGAATGGCCGTCCCGGTGTCTGTTATGGTCAGGCAGGAGTTGTAAAAGGAGGATGTCAGTGTGTCCCTGGTCAGAAAAAGGAGCAGACCCGAGGAGGTGACCGCTCCGATCAATACTATGAGACAAAACTTCAGAATGAATGTGGTCTGAAAGTCCTTTTTGACAAAGTAGTTTCTTCTCTTGTACGTGGGTGCTTGCCTGGACATGTTTCCTCCCCTTTTTACTGCTGTCGTGTCAATCGAGAACGGTCGTTCCGCCCGCTCCTTTTGTCATCTCGCCCGCTCCCTTTGTGTCATTTCGGGCGTAGCGAGAAATCTTCAAGGGCCATCTGAAGATTTTCTCCTGGCCGGGACTATGCCTGCCGCCGTAACTCCTCGAAATGAAGGGATTCAAGGATCTCATTCACGATAGATAAGCTCTTCGTTGGTCTCGATTTTGGCGGCTTTCTTCAGGTCTTCGATCCATTGTTCTAACATTTGCGTCTTCTTCGTTTCGCTGATTCTCTCGGTGATCTCTTCCCGCATGTTCTCTATGGGCTGGAGCTCTTCCCCCGATTTTTTCATATCGTTGTAGGCGTCCTCGATCTCTTCTTCGGAAATCAGGATCCTCTTCGTGAATTCTTCTCCCTTCGCCTCCATCAGGTCTCGTATGAGAGTGCTCTCCCAGTAACGCTCGATGGTCCTGATGAAACGCTCCGTCCTGTCCAGTTGGAGCTTTTTCGCCTCCTGGATGAGGAGTTCCTGCCTGATAAGCTCCTCCAGGGACGCCTCCCGCGCCTCTCGTGTCAACTTGTACTCTTCATTGAGATTCACGATGGAGTTCAGTTGGTTTTGATACTCACTGAGGGTCAGAGGGCAATCGTTTATTCTGGCCACTATTTCGGCTTCCTTCGTCTTTTGCTCCGGGGAACACGAAACGAGGGACAGGGATACAATCAGGAATATCACGCACAAAATGATTTTCTTCATGGTTGCCGGTTACCTCTCTGTAAAATATAGGACATCATACGTAGGGTGACATAAATGTGTATGATATTATTGATGCTAGCATAGAGAGGGCGAAAAAGCTCCATCTTTTTCGGTGCTCTCTGGGAACTTTGCACAAATGCAACAACTTGTCATTTCGACCGTAGGGAGAAATCTTAAAACATCTGATTTTTTTAAGATTTCCCCCTAAAGGGGACTATAGCTCGCCACTGCGCTCCTCAAAATGACATTATGCAGAGCTCTCCCTGTTTCAACGAGTTCGCCACCGTCTTGTGCCGGTTCGACTGTTGCTACTTTCATTCAGGATGGGTGTGAGAGATTATATGAGGGATCTCGGCCGCGGAGAATCCTTCGGCGTGGGAGAGAGGGGTGTCCCTCGAAGCGGCGATATTCACAGTGCTCTCTCTCCGAGGAGAACTCTCCTCCCTTTTTGATCCCCTGTTGGAGGCGATTTCGTGCTCGAACAGATGTCCGTCAACATACCGGGCAAGGATCTCGGCCGTGGCCTCCGGCGGCCGGATAATCAGAAAATGATCGATGATCGAATGGGCCATCTCGTGGGCCAGCATACCCTCGGTCAGATCATTTGCGTTGACGTATATCGTGTTGTTTTCATATATATACCAGGCCCTGTACGGGCATCCGTCCTTCTTGTAGATCCTGGTGTAGGCCGCGTGAAGCTGCTTTTTGTCGTGATAGATATCGATGGTGACCTTTCTCAGCCTTTTGCGCATATCCAGCATTTCCATCGCCCGTTCATACAGGGCGTCCACCTTCTTTTTCAGCCTGTCCGGCAGTGCATCGGATTTCTCACGGGAGAAGAACTTCGTGATTCCCCACTCGCCCGGGGAATAATCAACGCTGTCGTCAAACTTTCCCAGATCTTCCGGTGTCTGGTAGCGGATAATGGCATGCCCGGTTTCGATTTTCTGCCAGACGAAGGTGTCCGATGTCTCCGCCCTCGCTACCCCGCACGGGTAGGCGGCGGTGAGGGCCGCCCATAGTATGACAGAGAGGGACGGTATTATTATGAGATTCCTGAATCTCATGAGGATAGCCTGCCCACCTTCAATCTTGAGGAGATATAAGGGTGTAATCGGCAGAATCGGGCAGAAATTTACTTCTTTTCGTGGCTGTCTCTTTCTTTTCCGTGAGACGGAGGGGCAGGAATGCGCGGAGAGAACTTTGAAGTTGTCATTTCGAAGGAGCGTTCGCGGCTGAGAAATCTTCATGATACAGGCTTGTTAAGATTTCTCCCTTCGGTCGAAATGACAGGAGGGATAGTCGAAATGACAAGGGGGATGGTCGGAATGACAAGGAGGATGATCGAAATGACAGAAGGGCTGGTCGAAATGACAAGAGGGGAGTGCGATTCCTCGCACCCCCCCTGAAATCTGGAGCCGATGAGCGGATTTGAACCGCTGACCTGCTGATTACGAATCAGCTGCTCTACCGGCTGAGCTACATCGGCCCTCGTACCGTACGATTCGGAAGGTGCTTTTCTATCTCAACGTTTTTGTATTGTCAAGAGATTAGCTGGTCTTCAACCTCTGTCCCCCTGCTTTTTAGGTCTATACGGTCAGTATTTCTCTGATTACCTTTCGGCATCCGCATCCTTTACCTTGACTTTCACCCCTGTTTTGGTAGTATCTTCGCGGTTTAAGGGTGTGTAAGTGGTGGAAAGCCGGGATGTGAATTCAACCGATACGGGGTCGTTCTGACAATGTCGCTACAGAGGCAGGGACACAGAAGCTGGGTGGAGATCGATCTGGACAGTTTCAGGGAAAACTGGGCCGAGATAAACCGGCTGGTGGGTCCCGGCGTCAAGGTCCTTCAGGTGGTGAAGGCGGACGCGTACGGCCACGGGGCGATCGAGATATCGCGGGCCGCCGTGAAAAACGGCGTGTACGCCCTGGGGGTGGCAAACGCGGATGAAGGGGTGCAGCTCCGGGTCGGCGGGATCGAGGCGCCCGTCATCATACTGAGCCCCTCCACGACCCCGGAGATTGATGAGATCATCAAGTACAATCTGGTTCCGTCGGTGTCAGATATCCACTTTGCGGTAGAGTTAAGCAGAACCCTGGTTGAAAAAGGGGAGCGCCTCCCCGTCCACGTCGAGATCGACACCGGAATGGGCAGAGGGGGGACCATATACAGCGACGCTATCGCCATGGTGAAGGAAGTCATTGCCCTTCCCCGCATAGAGGTGGAGGGAATATTCTCTCACCTGTCCGTGAGCGAGGTACAGGATAACGAGTATAACGCCCTTCAGTGGAAACTCTTCGGGGACATCCTGAAGGGGCTGGAACGGGAAGGAATCTCCATTCCTCTCCGGCATATCTCCAACAGCGGCGGTGTCCTCAACTTTCCCGCGTTCAACCTGGATATGGTGCGCCCCGGACTCATGACATACGGGGTCTATCCCGGACCCGATACGGCGTCGAAGGCACAGCTGACACCGGTGATGACCTTCAAGACAAGCATTGTGATTCTCAAGGATTTCCCCGCGGGGTACAGCATCGGGTATGGCAGGACGCATGTCACCGAACGGCCGACACGGATAGCGACGATACCGGTCGGATACGGGGACGGGTACGGTGTTGCCATGTCGAACCGGGGGGAGGCCCTGATCCGGGGCCGAAGGGCGCCCATCGTGGGGCGTATCTCCATGGACATGTGCACGGTGGATGTGACCGATATCCCGGACTGCGAGATCGGCGACGAGGTCGTCCTGATGGGGCGGCAGGGGGACGAGTATATTTCGGCCGGTGAGATCGCCGAAAAAACCGGGACGATCAGCTATGAAATCCTGTGCGCCCTGGGCAAGAGGGCGCCACGCGTATTCGTCGACAAAGGAAAGCCGGATGCGGTCGAGCCGAAGTTGCGGAGGATCTTCATCCCGGGTGAGGAGAAGTCCGTCGCCCGGATCGATACCATGATCCGCAGCTGCCTCAAGGCCAGGACCACCGATCCCGCCTTTGCAGACGCGATCTATTACGAAATGTTCGAGACGCTCTTCGGGAAAGAAAACCGTCAACTGGAATTGAGGATGGGGTTCAGATATGATATCAGAATAAGCGAACCCCCTGACGGGGACGCGCCCCCTGACGGGGATACGGGTTATTTCAGGGTGACGACCCATATCGAGTACACAAAGACGCTCAGGGACACCCTCTTCATCATCGGTTGCGCGCGGAATAACGAGCAGCTCTCGGCCCTCTTCGAGGAGGAGCGGTGCGAATACCGCTGGCTCCTGAACGGCACGGACAGCCCTCTGATGGCGGGCGATTTCAGTGTGTCCCGCGTCAGGGTCGACGGCGTCGATGTGCCGGTCATCAGCGCGGAGAGTACCCGGAGGGGTTACGAGGTGCTGTGCGGGGGCGACAAGCTGAAGGAATTCCTGAACCGGCAGGTCAGGGTGGCTATCGAGATAGAGACAAAGAAAGATCGGGGCGGCAGGATGTTCCCCGTCTATCTGGCGTACCCCACACGGGGGATGGACATCTCGTTCCGGTATGAGGGGACGGGACTGAAGAACGTCAGAGAGGTCAGCTTCTTCGCGGGACGGCATCCCTATCCGGACGTCACAACGAACGAGGGCCGGTCGATAGAGTTGAAGATCGATGACGATGAATGGGTGTTTCCGAACAGCGGTGTGACCTTTGTCTGGGACCTGTAGCGTGTAGATAAAAAGGAAATGTGTCTTGATGAAATTGCTGAGAGTCGGGATTATACTGGGAGGGATGTCTTCCGAGAAGGAGGTCTCTCTGAACAGCGGCCGGAATGTCTATGATAACCTGGATCGGGAGCGATACGAACCCATCCCGATCTTCATGGACGGCGAGGGAAGGTTGTGGGTTATCCCCTGGCAGCTGGTATCCCAGAACACTACGACCGATATCTCGGATCACCTTGCAGGGGACGCGCGGCGGATACCGTACGAGGAGCTGAGGGATGAGATCGACTTTGCCTTTATCTCCCTCCACGGGAAGTACGGCGATGACGGGTGCATCCAGGGGCTCCTCGAGATCCTGGGGGTTCCCTACACCGGTCCCGGTGTCCTGGCCTCCGCCCTGGGGATGGACAAGGAAGCACAGCAGAAGATACTGAAGGCTGCGGGAATCGATGTCCCGGAGAGCATGGCGGTGGGCGAAGAGGAGTGGTCGCGTGATCAGGAAGCCGTCAGGCAGAGAATAACGGGTGCCTTCGCGGTCCCGTTTGTCGTCAAGCCGATCCGGGAAGGATCGAGCATGGGGGTGACCATCGTGCGGGACCCTGAGGTCCTGGAGGGCGCGATGGCCGCGGCCTTCAAGTGGGACCGTGCCGCCCTGGTCGAGGAGTACCTCGAGGGGACCGAGTTCTCGTGCATCGTCCTGGAGAAAGAGGACGGCCCCGAGATCCTCGGGGTGACCGAGATCCACCCGCAGAGCGATTTCTACTCGTACGACGACAAATACATGCCGGGCAGGTGCAGCAAATTCACCCCACCCCGGAATATCCCCGCCGATGTGGTCGACCGGATCAAGGCGAACGTCATCAAGGCTTTCGAAACCTTGGGATTCAGATCGTACGGGCGTATCGACGGATTCGTCCTGGACGACGGCAGGGTCCTGATTACCGATCCCAATTCATCGTCGGGGATGGCGCCGTCGTCCTTCTTTTTCGAACAGGCCGCGGAGGCGGGGATGCTTCCCTCCATGATCCTGTCCGAGCTGATCGAGGCATCGATCAGGATCCACGGCGAGAAGAGAGGGCCACTGCAATAGGGACGAGAGAAAAAACGCGCAGTGAGGGGGAGCGGGTGAAGGAATGTTTCCTTGTCATTTCGAATCCCGATTCACCGGGATGAGAAATCGTATCGATAGAATGTTCCAAAACTATAAGATTTCTCCCTTCGGTCGAAATGACAAGAGGGACGGTCGACATGAAAAATGCCGATAGTGAAAGCGCATACGTGGAGGCTGTCTGATAAACGGTTGGTACTGGAGTGAAAGCGGCTGTGGAGAAAACGAAACCCGGAAAAATGAGGGTCGGGGTCATCATGGGGGGGATGTCTTCCGAGAGGGAGGTTTCTCTCGAGAGCGGGAGAAACATCTTCAGTAAGATGGATCGTGGACAGTACGATCCTATCCCCATCTTTATGGACAGCCGGGGACTGCTGTGGGAGATCCCGATCAAGCTCCTGATGCGCAATTCCACCGGGGATGTCGAGGCGGACCTGGATACGGATGCGAAGAGGATCTTCTATGAGGATCTGAAGGCGGCGGTGGACTTTGTGTGCATCGGCCTGCACGGCAAGTACGGGGAGGACGGCTGTCTGCAGGGGGTGCTGGAGCTCTTGAAGATCCCCTATACCGGTTCCGGGGTCCTGGGATCGGCGCTCGGTGTCGACAAGTACGCCTCCCGGAAGGTGCTCGCCATGAGCGGGCTGGATGTCCCCCGGACGAAGGCGGTCTCCGTAAAGGAATGGGACACCGACAGAGAAAGCGTCCTTGCCGGGATCGAGGAGAAGATCGGTTTCCCCTGCGTGGTCAAGCCGACCCGGGAGGGGTGCAGCACGACGGTGAAGAAGGTCGTCTCCGCGGAGGGTATCGAGAGTGCCCTCCTGGCCGCCTTCGGGTGGGACACCGTGGCCCTGGTCGAAGAGTTCCTCGCCGGAACGGAGGTCACCTGCGGCGTGATCGGAAACGATGCCCCCGTCGCCCTTGTTCCCTCGGAGACGATACCGACGGAAGGAATCCTTTCTCTGGAGGACAAATTCCTGTATGGTCAGGGGGAGAACAAGACGCCAGCGCGTCTGCCGGAAGACGTCCTGGAGAAGATACGGGACGTGGCCGTCAGGGCCTTTCTGGTCCTGGGGCTGAAGGCCTACGCGAGGATCGATATGTTCGTCCCCGGAGACGGGCGGGTGGTGGTTCTTGAACCGAACAGTCTGCCGGGAATGACGCCCTCCACGGTGCTCTTTCACCAGGCGGCGGCTGAGGGGATTACGCAGACCGAGCTGATCAGCAGAATTATACAGCTGTCGCTCGACGCGCACGCAGGAAAGAGGGGGCCGCTGTAGGCCGGGTGGTGTATGAGCAGGATTTCCGCGACAATTGACAACTTTGGACGGGCCGTCCTGGAGAATATCGAGGAGATGGGGAAGATTCTTCTCCTCTTCCTCTCCGTCCTGATGTGGATGGTGCGTCCCCCCCTGAAGTTGCGCCTGATCTTCAAGCAGATGGAATTCGTCGGTGTCAAGTCGATCTTCGTCGTCGTTCTCACCGGTACGTTCACCGGTATGGTCATGGCCCTGCAGGGGTATTACGGGTTCCGAATGTTCAACGCGGAGAGCCTCGTCGGTTCCACCGTCGCCCTGGGGATGACCAGGGAACTGGGACCGGTGCTGACCGCCCTGATGGTGACCGCCAGGGCGGGTTCCGCCATGGCCGCAGAGCTGGGGACGATGCGCGTGACCGAGCAGATAGACGCCCTGTCTGTGATGGCCGCGAACCCCGTCAAACACCTTATCGTCCCGAGGATCATCGCCGGGGTGATCATGCTCCCCGCCCTTACCATCGTGTCCGACTTTATGGGGGTCCTGGGGGGATACTTTGTGGGGGTGCCGATCCTGAATATCAATGAGGGTGCCTTTGTGAAAAATATTACGAAGATGGTGGATCTGGGGGATATTTACAACGGTCTGACCAAGGCGGCGGTATTCGGGCTCATCCTGTCCCTGATAGGATGTTATAAGGGATTCAACACGACGGGGGGGGCCGAGGGGGTGGGAAAGGCCACCACGGAGGCGGTGGTTCTCGCGTCCGTGTCGATCCTGGTAAGCGACTATTTCCTGACGGCGATTATGTTTTAGGGACCCAGTTCCCGCGAGGGGCCAAGGTATATTTTTCAATCGGACGGTACGATGATCAAGCTGGTAGATATCCATAAATCGTTTGGGCGGCAGAAGGTCCTGAATGGTATCAATCTTGAGATAGAGGATGGCAAGACCACCGTCATTATCGGAGGGAGCGGTGGGGGAAAATCTGTCCTCCTTAAGCATATTATCGGCCTTTTGCGGCCCGACAGCGGACAGGTCCTCGTTGACGGTGTGGACATTGCCACACTGAACGACAGGGATCTGAACGAGATACGGAAGAAATTCGGGATGCTCTTTCAGGAGGCGGCCCTCTTCGATTCGATGAACGTGATGGAGAATGTCGCCTTTCCTCTCAGGGAGCACACCAAAAAGAAGGAGACGGAGATCCGGCAGATCGTGGCGGATATGCTCAAGGCGGTCGGTCTCCCCGGTGTCGAGAGCAAGATGCCCTCGGAGCTGAGCGGCGGGATGCGCAAACGGGTGGGGCTTGCCAGGGCGATTGCCATGCACCCGCAGATCGTTCTCTTTGATGAACCCACGACAGGCCTGGACCCCGTGATGACGGAGGCGATCAACGAACTCATCGTTGAGACGCAGAAGAATTTCGACCTGACCTGCGTGGTCATCAGTCACGATGTCCAGTCGATCTTTACGGTGGGGCACAAGATAGCCATGCTCTATGAGGGTAAGATCATAGAATACGGGACCTCCGAGGAGATACGGGGATCATCCGATCCCGTACTCAGGCAGTTTCTCTCCGGGAGTCTTGAAGGTCCGATCAGCATCATGTAGGGGAACGGCGGAACAGTGAAAAACCACAGCCTCAATGACGAAGAATGGAGAAGATGATGTCTTCAATCAGCACGGAAGCAAAGGTAGGCCTGTTCGTTCTGGTGGCGTTGATCATACTGGGGTACATGTCATTCAGGGTCGGCGAACAGGGGTTCGGCATCAAAAAGGGATACCCGGTGAACGTGGTATTCGATAACGCGACGGGCCTTGAGAAGGATGCCTCCGTGCAGATAGCGGGCGTCGAGGTGGGGCGGGTTGAGGACATATCGCTCAAGGACGGCAAGGCCCTCGTCAGGCTCCGGATACTCCCGGACGTGAAACTGGAGAAGGATGCCGAGGCCAAGATCAAGGCGTACGGCATCCTGGGGGACAAGTATGTCGATATCGTCCCCGGGACACCGGGGGAGGAGCAGATAGCGGCCGAGGGGCATATCATCAGAACAGGGCAGCAGGCCGATATCGACAAGCTGCTCACCGAACTGGGGACCATCGCCGGTGACGTGATGGAGGTGACGGCCTCGCTGAGAAATACCGTGGGGGGGGCGCAGGGAGAGGAAAACCTCCGGGCGATCATCGACAACACCCGGGCCATTACGGAGGACCTCAGCCGGATCGTCCGGCAGAACGATGAGAAACTCAACCTGATGGTCGACAATCTCAGTGAGGCGTCGTCAGAGATGCGCAGAGCCTTTGCGACACTGAGCAGCATCGTGGAGAAGATCGACAGCGGGGAGGGCACCATCGGCCAGCTGGTTGAGAACAAGGAGGCCTTCGACAATCTCAACCAGACCCTCGCCTCCCTCAAGGATATCACGAACAAGATCAACCGGGGGGAGGGCTCGATAGGAAAGCTGGTCAATGACGAAGATACCGTTGACAATCTGAACGCGAGCCTCAAGAGCCTCGAGAAGAGTATGGAAGGGATTGACCGGTACGTCTCAAAGTCCGAGCAGTTCAGGACCTTCCTCAGTTACCGCGGGGAATACCTCTTCGACGGGGGTGACGGCAAGGGCTACTTCGACCTGACGATACGGCCGAAGGAAGACAAGTTCTATATCCTCGGCCTGGTTGCCGATCCCAGGGGGAGCAAGACGGTGACCGATACCACGACGGGAGGAGGCCCGACGACGCGGACCGAGACGTGGGATCGGGACGAACTCCTCTTTACCGCGCAGATCGGCAAGCGGTTCAAGGATATCGCCCTCAGAGGCGGCATCTTCGAGTCGACGGGGGGGATCGGGGTAGACTATTTTGCCTTTGACGACCGGCTGCAGCTGACCTTCGAGGCCTTTGATTTTGACAGCGACCGAAACGCTCATCTCAAGACATATGCCGAGTACCGGCTCCTGAAACATATTTACCTGTCGGCCGGATGGGATGACTTTATCAGCAACGAGGGGAACGAGTCGCCCTTTATCGGGTTCGCAATCAAGTTCGAGGACGAGGACCTCAAGTACCTCCTCGGGACCGTGCCGATACCCCAGTAACGGGACTCGGCCTCTTGACATTTGCCGATTTATGTATATATTAGCCGCGAATTTGCAGGGGTGAATTCGAAAAATGTATTTCAGCCCGCCAGAGATATCCCTCGTGGGGAAGGCCTTTCGTCATGCCGGGGAACTTGCTGAAGACTACTTCCGTCTCGGCAGGAACGGGTTGAAGGCCCACCGGTACGAGGTGAAGACGCTCGCCCATCTGAGCGATCACGAGACGGACTCCACGGCCTTCGCCCAGCTGTGCCGGTATCTGTGCCGGAAAGAGGACAGGGCCGATCATCCGGACAATTTCTATTTCTTTAAGATCTGTCTCCAGGATGACCGGATTCTCGACGCGGTGAAGAGGAGCGAGCCCTTTGTCAAACTGGAGCCTCTGATGCTGTACATAGCCGCTCATGAACTCGCCCACGTCGTCCGGTTCGGCAGCAGGGAGGTCGACTTCGACGCACCCCTGGAGGAGAAGATCGTCGAGGAAGAGAAGGTGCACTCGATCACCAGGAGCATGCTCAGGTCGGTGGCCGGAACGGATATCAATCTCGTGCTCGATTGCTTCAGCGACCGCTATCGAATAGGAGATATCTACAGAGATTGCCCATCAGGAACGGATATTGCACGTGTTGGGCACTGATAAACTGCTTGTTGGAGGTTGTTGGTTGTATGCCTATTTATGAGTATCAATGCAGGAAATGTGGCAGGAAATTTGAAGTCTTTCAGGGTATCGCAGACGGGGAGATCAAGGCCTGCAAGTTTTGCGACGGCTCGGTCGATAAACTGATATCCCTTTCCTCCTTTCAACTCAAGGGATCGGGGTGGTATGTGACCGATTACGGCGGAAAGAAACCGTCTGTACAGGAAACACTCCCGAGCACACCGGCGGGTGCGGGTGATGCCCCGGCAGCGAAAGCCGAAACGGCAACCGCGCCGGAACCGAAACCCTCTTCTGAGAAAAGCGAATGACAGAGGCACCACGCCTCTCTGTGAGATATGGCCGGGTATCCCGCCAGGGCGTGACCCGGCCTGCTTATGTAACAACCCCCCGGTGTTCATCCCTCAGCAGGTCTTCCACGGTCTTTACGGGATTGAAGGTTGTCAAGGGCACCGCCACGAAGACGGTGTTCCACCCCGCCATGGAGCCGTTCCACAGTCCCGGGAGCTCCAGGACCTTCAAGGGCTGTCCCCCGGAGGACTTATGTGAGACCGTCGAGGTCTTTGCGTCGACGTACCGCTTGAGATCGAAAAGTTCCCCCCGGTAATCTCTGATACCGCATACCAGATCAACGGGATTGAAATAGGTGGATGATTCCCAGATGGCCCGCTGCCGTTTCGATTCCATATCGACCTGTGCCTTCTCCACGATTTGCAGTGATCGTGTCCCATCCTGCTCCGCCACCCAGAAGGGGCCTCCGCCGGGTTCTCCCTCGTTTTCCACCATACCGCACACGCGCAGGGGACGGTTCAGGATATCAAAGAGGACGGCTTTTTTTTGTTCGGCGGGGGAGGTGCCGAAGGTCGGCGGCACGGCGCGGAAAAGCCTCTCACGGCAGAAGGCGGCTATCCCGGACAGCTGTTTTTCTTCGGGTGTATCGGCGATGAGAATACGCAGGTAGTCGAATATCTCGTCCTGAAGTTTGAGGAGGCAGCCTCCGAGAATCTTCTTGTACCGGACCGTCTCCGGCTTCAGACGGTCGGGAACGACGTTGTCGATGTTTTTCACGAAGACGATATCTCCTTCGGTCGCGTTCAGGTTTTCGAGGAGGGCGCCATGTCCCCCGGGCCTGAAGACGATCCTTCCGGTCTCGTCCCGGAAGGGGTTCCCCTCATCGTCGAGCGCCACGGTATTGGTCGACGGGGACTGAACGGAGAGGGCAATCTCGAATTGCACGTCATGTTCGGCCTCGTACCGCCCCCGTATCCCCGCAAGGAAGCCTTCGATATCCCACAGGTGTTCTTCGGAGAGGGTGATGTGCACCCTGCAGATATGACGGTCATCCCGGACATACAGGGCCGCCTCAACCAGATGCTCTTCGAGGGAGGTGCGGCTGTGGTCCGGGTAGGCATGAAACTTGAGGAGCGCCTTGGGAAGGTGCGCGTAGCCCAGCCCCTTCGGGGTGAGTACATATCCCAGTATCCCGCGGGCATCTTCGCGAAGGAGATCGCGGATGTCGTGGCCGTCGCGTGAGACGGCGCGTGACAGATCATTATAGAAGGCAAACCGGGGGAGCTGCTTCTCGAGGATTCCGGCATTGGGGGTCTTGTTAAATCCTTCCGTTTCATACCATTCGAACCACCCGCGGAACATGCGGCTGGCAGCCCCCGAAGCGGGCACGAACTTTGCCATTCTTCCCTGTGCGGCGGCCCGGTTGTGCTCCGATATCAATGCCTCCCGCTCGGGGGCCGGGACGGTGATGATCCCGTCACCGATTGAACAGGCCCTGGCCAGTCTGAGGGGGAGCGTTTCACCGTGGAGGATCTCGATTTGGGACAACACCCTCTCCTCCGTCAGGCCCTCTTTTTCGATTGTTTTCAGGTCCTCTTCTGTAAACAGTCTCCTCGGCATCCCCAACTCCCCGGTCGATCTCTTTATTCCGTAACAAATTGATTATATCTGATGGAAGGGAGAAAAACAAATGAAGCCGCCATTTTTAGTGTATTTTCCCGAGGGAAAATATGGTAAATAATAGGTATTCCCCTTCAAAAGATATCGTTAGAAAAGATATGGACAAGAATGCTCAGATCCTGATTGTTGAGAATGATCGAACCGTTTCCCGTGAGATGCGGCGGATGCTGCAACGTATGGGATACGATGTGCCGGCGATCCTTTCTTCCGGAGAGGATGCCGTCATGCGGATCGATGAGCTGCAGCCCGACCTGGTCCTGATGGGTACCGTCCTGGAAGGTGAGATGGATGGCGTTGAGGCGGCCAGCCAGCTCCATGCCCGCCACAACATTCCCGTCGTATACGTCACCGCCGATATCGATGAGGCCGGAATCGAAGCGATCAAGCGCACACGACCGTTCGGTTGTGTGTTCAAACCCTTCGGAGATACAGAGCTGCAGGCCGCGGTAGAAATAGCCCTTTCCCGGCATACGGAGGAGAAACACCTGCGGGAGAGGGAGGAAAAGTCCCGCGCCATCATCGAGGGGATAGAAGACGGATACTACGAGGTGGATCTTGCCGGGAGGTTCACCTTCTTCAATCAGGCGATCTGCAAGCTGGCCGGCGTTCCGGCGGATGAGCTGATGGGGATGAGCGATCTCGACTACACCACCCCGGAGACCGCAAAAAGGCTGTACCGGACGTTTAACGAGGTCTATCGGACGGGCACGCCTGCCGACGTCGAGGACTACGAGATCATACGGAAGGATGGGGGCAAGAGGACCCTTGAATTCAATGTCTCGCTGATACGGGATAAAGAGGGTCAGCCGGTCGGGTTCCGCGGTATTGCCCGCGATGTGACCGAGCGCAAGGCGGTGGAGGATGCGCTGCGGGAGAGAGAGGAGAGCTACCGGAACGTTCTCGATCTGGCCCCCGACGCGATCACCATCGTCAGGAGGGAGGATGCCACGTACCTGCAGGTCAACG
>Ga0272443_10004248_pt1 | contig 15864 bp, 19 predicted proteins | sample SSMAcet12_FD_193581 | JGI IMG/M metagenome (GOLD analysis project Ga0272443, IMG submission 193581) | Marine sediment archaeal communities from Little Sippewissett salt marsh, Falmouth, MA, United States - SSM-Acet-12 | ecosystem: Environmental > Aquatic > Marine > Wetlands > Sediment ...
TAGATTCGCTTCGCCTCACCCATCTTATTCACCTAGGTCTATCTCAGCCAGCTCTTCAAGGGTCTCAAGGTTATTTATCTTGATCATGCCCTGACTCATGGTGTAAAGGTTGTCCTCGATGTAGAGGCTGCGCTCTACTGTGTACTCTGATTCAAACCAGAAACCACTCTTCAGCAACTCATCATCCTGTAGATGGGTTACTTGTCCACGTAGCTCTATTCCTTCGAGGCTGATATTGAATACGTAGGCTCCCTGATACGTGTACTCACCATAAAAGTTGTCGGGTACTTCTCCACTGAAATCATCCTCGTCTATGCCTGCCTCCAGTATCGGAATAACCAGTAGGTTACGTGCCCTACTGAAGAGGAAAGCATGATGATCATACCGTGCTGGGCTGTCTGAACCCCTATCACCTATCTCTATCTTGGCTATCTCCCTTGGATTCTCTACATCGCTCACGTCAAAGAGACTGATCTTTACTCCTTGATGCCACGCGAAGTCGCCTTCCTCGGCTTCCTCGGTCTCCTTGCCTATACCGATGAGGGTGTTCTCGTCATATGGGTGGAGATAGTCGCTGAATCCGGGTATCTTGAGCTTCCCAAGCACCATAGGGTTCTCCGGGTCGCTTAGATCGAGGGTAAACAATGGGTCTACCTTCTTGAAGGTAACCAGATAACACCGTGAACCCATGAAACGGGCGCTGTATATCTCCTCACCCGGTGCAAGGCCTTCCAGTTCTCCCACGATCTCCAAGTCCTCGTCCAGCACGTATACATTGTTTCCGTTGGAGCCACTGCGCCAGTCGTTGCTGGTGGTGGCGATTCTGAAGTAGCCATCATGCTCGTCCATGCTGAACTGGTTAAGTACGTAGCCGGGGACTGTGCCGTTTGCCTTGAAGGTGATGTCTCCGTTCTCTATTCCTATCTTGGTGATGGTGGTATCGCTGTTCCATCCGTTGCTGGTGAGGTAGAGGTTTGTGGGGCTCACGTAGAGGTTGTATCCAGAGTCTAGGAGGAATGTCTCGGTGGATAACTGCGCCTCTGCGTCTGAGATGTCGAGACTAGCTATCGTATAGTACTGCATCCAGCCCCTTGTGTTATTTGGATACCATATCTCGGTGGGTTGTATTGTGCACCATGTCTCGTTCTCCCTAATGCTGGGTAAGGGGACTAGCTCATCTTCATTGATGTAGGCTTGATTTGTGATGATGTAGTAGAGATAGTCTCCGATGAGCCGGCTGTTGAAGTATTCTCCGTCCATGCCGAATTCTTTGATTTTCTGGGGATCAGTTGGGTTGGTTATGTCGTAGACTGTGAGGGTTGTCTGGGGTCCATTGGACTCAGAGTCATCAACATCATAATAAAAGTAATAATAGTAACTTTTTGATGTGAAAACAACTAGTCGGTCACTACTTACGTAGAGGTCTGAGACAGTGTTCTCAAAGTTCAGCCGTTTGACTATTCCAGAGTCTTCCGATGGGTAGGCTTTGATGATGATTACCTGTGTGCCTTTCGCGTAATAGATGTACTCACCATCAGTCTTAACAACATCAGCCTCATCTACCCCCTCGACTTGGATATTTGTGCCAGAGTATTCGTCACCAACATATAATTCGTGGGAACCAGCTGCTGACTCAACGGTATCCCAATAGATATCAACATTTGCTCCGTCCGAGGCAAGTGGAGCCATTATAAAATCACCAAAGCCAAAGCCTCTGATGTAGTCTACACCATAGCCTGAACTGTAGTCTGTGAGGTATTCTTTGAGTTCATCGTAGCTTGTGAAGCGGTGCATATTACCGAAAAAGGCGTCAAGGTTACTGTTTGGAACATATACTCCGCCCATATTCCAGAGCACTCCACCAAGGGCACCCCCCAGTATGAATGCCACTAGCGCGAAGCTGGTGAGTTTACGTGTATCCAAGCTTACTTGCATTATTGGTAGTCTCATCTCTTTTCAAATAACGATATTATGTGAGTTAATATAATCCTAGGGAATTGAACACCCCGTGTTTATTGTTCTAAGTTGTTGAACAGGGAAAATATTTAGCCATATAACCCGCCTAGTTGTTAGTTTGAACATATTATTCGCCGTATCAAGCCCAAGAATACTAGTACATCTGATGGGAATGGTCAGGGCAGCCAAAGACAGGGGACACGAGGTTGTAATCTTCTTCAACGAGGAATCAGTCAAGCTCCTAACCCAGTACCCCATGCTCACAGAGCTAGACGTAGAGATGCTAGCATGCCAAACCACGTGTACATACCTCGGAATCGAGGAAAAAGACCTGATACCCGGGGCCAGAATGACAAGTATGGCTGAGATGGTGATGCTAATAGAAGAAAAAGAGAGGACACTGTTCCTAGGGTGACTGCCATGGGTGAAACTATGTTGATTATGCGGAAACGCCTCATACCCGGAAGCAGGGTTGAAGAGGGTCTCAGACTCAGCGCAGCCATGATGGGAATGGACTATATGCCCATAATGGTCTTCGTGGACAACGGCGTAGAGATACTGCTCCCGGATAGCCTCTACAAGAACAACCTCAAGGACTACTTGATGGTGGTCTCGGATATGGCGGGAGTCTACGCGTTGGAGGAGTCTCTTCAAGAGCATGAAATTTCTCTTGATGACCTTGAATCCAGCGTCGATGTAACGGTGATTGACGCAGATGAGTTAGCGGAGATGGCAAAAAAATGCACAATAATTACGAGCTTCTAGGAGAAAAAAGATGAACACCATAATCTTGATTAGCAGAGCCCACTCCGAGACCGCGTTCAAACTAGCAAAAGAACTCTACAAGGACGGCTCAGAGATACACATGCTATTCATGGGAAGAGGCACACACCACTTGAGCCGTGGCGACGTATTGAAGGAACTAGAGTTCGCTAAACTGTATACCTTTGAGACAGAGTTTGATAGCCCACGAGACGAGATAAAAGCAATCGGCTACGAGGAATTCATCGAACTTTTAGAGAAATGTGAACGCACATTTACATGGATCTAATCGATCCACCAGATCCAGCCGCGTCTTTCCTTACTTCGCTCACCGTGGACGATTTCTCGTTTTCTTAGCCTGTTCAGGAAGACAATTGTAGTGTCTGGGCACCGTAGTTGGCGTTTCTGCATTGCTTCACCTACTTCTCTGGTTGTGACTGGTTCCCCTGCTTCACGTAGTATGCTTAGTATTGCCTGTACTGCTTCATCGTCCTCAAATCTGTCAGATGCCATGAGAATATCATAGGGTACAGGTTTTTATCTTAAACGCATAGATTCCCTACCATGAAGCTATTTACAGTCGGACCAGTGGCATGCTACCCAGAAGTCCTTAAGACCATGGGAATGCAGATGGTAAGCCACAGGAGCCAAGAATACAAGACAATACACTACGAGACCGTTGAACAACTCCAACGGTTCCTCGAAACAGAGAACAGCGTCTACCTATTCAGCAGCACAGGCACCGGGTTCATGGAGGCATCAGTCCTCAACTGCGTCAGAAAAAAGATGCTAGTATGTGTAAACGGTAGCTTTGGTCAACGCTTCGCCGAGGTAGGCATAGCAAATGGACGCGAAGTGATAAGGATCACCACAGAGCTAGGTGAACCAGTTCACCCCGAGATGATCGAGCAAGCCCTAGCCGCTGCACCAGACATTGAGGCTGTAGCTATAACCCATAATGAGACCAGCACTGGACTCATCAATGACTTACCCAAGCTTACTGAGGTTTGCAGGGATCACGGTAAGCTTGTTTTCGTGGATGCGGTTAGCAGTATGGGCGGCGCAGATATCAAGGTGGATGAATGGGGTATTGATATCTGTTTCAGCAGTAGCCAGAAATGCTTTGGCGTACCACCGGGTATCGGAGTAGGCTCAGTGAGTAAACGAGCACTGGATATTTCCAAGGATATGCTGAACAAGGGCTGGTACTTTGACTTGATGGTCTGGGAGAAAAACCATGCATCAGGCAAGGGCACACCAATGACAAGCACTATCCCCCAGATCGCTGGTTTGAACACTGCTTTGAAGATGGTTGCTGAGATGGGTGGTAAGTACAAGTACTTTGATCTCTACAAGAAGCGGAACACAGCCATCAGGACGGGTATCAAAAAGCACGGCTTGGACACCTATCCACACAAGGGCTATGAGAGCCCCACAGTAAGCTGTATCAAAGCACCAGAGGGCATGAGTGGACCAGAAGTCTACAAGGCAATGCGCGAAAAAGACTTTGAGCTTGCCCAAGGCTATGGCGCCTTAAAGGAGCAGACATTCAGGATAGGAAACATGGGCTGGATTCCATACGAGTACATCACTGAGATGCTTGAGGCTCTCGGTGAAGTAGTATCTTAATAACCCGTTACCATACCGGTTTTTACACCATTAGAGACCCAATCAGAGCCGTTTCAGGGCTTATTTCACTTGGAGAGGCTTGGTTTTACGCGTTTCGCGTTACCCCCACCCCCCTCCTCCCTGTTAGCCGCTATTCTCGGGGGTAGTAAGCGCCGTGATTAGGTGCGTATGCCCAAGGGGGGGGTAGTATTGGCTACCCCCTATCAGGTTCTCGCCCTGCATTTCGGTTAATCCATTAATTGTGACAATGAGCTTTTCGCTAGTTTGGCCAACTCCAGCCCATTCCACCATAGCGTCGCAGATACCGTGCAAACAAGAACAAGGGAATGTAGCAGAGAAGCAGACAGATGCCTTGGAATAGGTTATCTGAGGAGATTAATGCGAAGTAGACTAGGATGCTGAAGCCTAATAGATACATGATGGCTTGGTTTCTTTTGGAATCGTTCCGTTTGGTTGTCTCGGACCTCATTCCAATAATTGGATTTTCAGTCTACTATAAAACCATAGAGGATTATTCCTCGATTGTTTCCCTGAGGGTCTCTACTTGGTTGTTGAACCATTCTAGGCATGATTCCAGTGTCTCATGTTTGGTTGATGGATATGTGCTGCTATTTACGGGTCTGTCGCTGTTTCGGATGCACTCGTAGTAGAGTTTTCCATACTGGTCTTGTTTTAGATTGACCCTGAGGAGTTCCTCGTCCCATGTCCTTCCGCATACACTGCACGTGTATTCTACTGCGTTCCAGTTGTGTGTGGTTACCTTTTTGCATGTTTTACAGTAGAGTTGGCTTGCGGTGTATGGGAAATCGTAGTGTAGAGCCATAAACCCCATGAATGGTGCTGTCTTTTTACGTTTTTCCATGGTTTCGGGGCGTGGATATATATCCGGGGATAACGTATATTGTATTGTGAGTTCTACCCGAAGATCAAGTCTTATGCGTATCATGGAGATCGAGAAACGTCTTCATAGCTTGGAGAATGATCCAAAGTATATGGAGCTGCAGAAGAATCTCAAGACTCTTGAATCAGGTACCATAGGAAGTCGTCATGTACGAATTGGTACTCCAGAGAATCTCGACAGTATGATAGAGTTGCGTCGAAACAGTGACGAGATGGAGGACCTGATACAACGTTACAGGGATACGCTGGCTAAATACCAGAACAGGATAGAGAAGTTGAATAAAGAAAAACAGCAGCTAGAGCGAGGGCTGTTTCCAGCTTAGAGCCATTTACGGCGCCTAAAATAGACGAACATGACGCCTGTTATTATTATCATTATACCCCATAGTGTGGGGTAGGCGTTTCTCCAGCTCAACTCGGGCATGTACTGGAAGTTCATACCATAGATGCCTGCGAGGAAGGTTAGTGGTATGAATATTGTGCCAATGATGGTTAGTAGCTGCATTATTTGGTTCATCTTGTTACTGATGCTGCTTAGATAGATGTCCAGCATGCCACTGAGGAGGTCTCTGTAGGTCTCTATGGCGTCGATTACCTGTATTGTGTGGTCGTAGACGTCTCTGATGTAGATGCTGGTGCCTTCCTTGAATTGTTTGCTGCCTATGCGGTCTAGTCGGCTTATGACTTCTCTTAGGGGCCAGACGCTTTTCCGTATGCCTATCATTTGGCGTTTCATGGCGTAGATGTCGTGGAGGGTTTCTATCTGGGGGTTTAACACTAGCTCGTCCTCGATTTCCTCGATCCTGTCGCCGACGCGTTCCAGTACGGTGAAGTAGCCGTCTACGATCATGTCTATGAGGCTGTAGGCTAGGTAGTCTGCACCCATTTTGCGGATGATGCCTTTGTTTTCTCTGATTCTTTGTCTGATGATGTTGAAGCAGTCGCCGTGGCGTTCTTGGAACGAGACAAGGTAATGTTCTCCGAGGATGAAGCTTACTTGTTCGACGTCGATCTCTTCTGCTTCTTCATCGTATTTGATCATCTTGAGTACGAAGAAGATGTGATCGGGGTATTCCTCGACTTTTGGGCGTTGAAGTGTGTTTACTATGTCCTCTTGGATTAAGGGGTGGAACCCCATGGCGGTGCCTATCTCGATGATGTCTGATGCCTTTAACCCGTTGACGTTTACCCATGTGATATCAGGGCTCTTCAAGTCGTCAAGTATCTCGGCGACGTCATCAACGATCTTCTCCCGATATTCTTCTTGACCATATGAAATCTCATCGATGTGTGCTGGGAGTGGTTCCTCGTCACCAACATAGACGGGGGTACCGGGAGGTAAACCTGTTTTCTTTGATTTTCTTAATAGAATACCAGCCATGGTGTATGATTTGTTTTTGGTAATTAATAATTTGGGCTATTGGTGGTGTCTACTGGTGGGAACTTTGGGGAAAATTTTTTTCTGTGGGAAATGGTGGGATTTGGTGTCAATTATTTTTTTTCAACTGGTCTTTGATTATGAGTCTGTAGCCTTCCGCGTAGTCGTAACCGTTGAAAACGCCCCACATGCGGGTGATGAGTTTTTCGAGGAAAGGGAAAACAATGCTGTTGAATCCTATTTGGCTGCTGTGGGTTGCTAGGGCTTCGAGTTTTATTCTTCGATCAATGCTGACGTTGACAAATACGTTGGGTATTAGAGTGGACATTAACACGAGGTCAAACTTGTGGGGCTTTTCCAGTCGCATTACTGCTTGGCGGGTGACCTCCCCGAGGTTTAAATGGTCAGGGTGAGGATCGATGGTCATGCTGACATTGTATTCGAAGGCTATTATGAGGTCGGGTTTGTACCACTCCAATAGGTCAAGGGTCTGCTGTATCGTCTCCTCAGTGCATTTGAATCCACGGTCAAGATACCCCATGTAGATTATTTTGTTTAGCCCCAGTATTCTTCCGGCTTTGGCTGCTTCATCGAGTCTGAGATTGATGTATTCCTGCTTTTCCAACTTCTTATATTTAGGGTCCCATACACCTTTGTCTCCTCCAGCAAAAATAACAGACAATACTTCTTGTAGCTGGAAAACTAGGCCCCCTGCGAATGCCTCAAGATCATCGGGATGAGCTGCGATTATCATGGGGCGTTGATACTTTGAGATGGGTATTCGTTCTCCGGGCGTCATATCTTTCCAGTCTTCTTGATTGAGTGGAGGATACTCGTTTTTGTCAAGAACTAATTGGTCAAATCTGAGAACAGGCACAATATGCCCCTGTTTAACGGATCGAACCTGTTCTGAACCCTCTTGCATTCTCTTACTCATCCATGACGCGGTTAGAATATGGTTTAATCCCATTATGATGGCGTAGATACCTATTATGTGCTGGAATACTTGTCTGGAATCTAATGGATTTAAGACAAGATAGATCCCTAGGAAAAGCGTTAATGCTATCCATAGGAGGAGATGTCTTTGTTGCTCAACCCGCAGATAGGATTCAACGAGTATAATGAGCTCAATTACTACTCTGAACACCAAAAGTATTCCTACAATGGTGGAGGCAATTTCTACAGCTAACTGGCCCCGTGTAAAAGCTATGACGCCTATGGTAAATCCGATTATGCTGCTTGCTAGTATTTCTGGGTAGAGGCGTCTTGTCCTGCGTCCGAGAAACATGGGTGTTAATTGTATTACGTTGTTTACGATAACCCAGATGCCAAACAGTTGAAGAAGAATTTCAATCGCATAATCGGGGGTGAAAAACACGGCAACCCCAAAACCGAGGTTGATAACTCCACGTAACCGAATATACCATGTTCTCATGGAGTATTGTCGGTCTATTTCCCGGAAATACATCTCAAAATAGTCTTTTTTATTGATATTAAGAGTTGTTACGGGGGTTAGAGGTTTAAAAACCAGCCTCGCTTATTGAACTCGAAGCAAATCCAGTTAAGTAGGATCAATAGCGCTGATGCCTGAATGATTATCAGCCAATATGGGGCATCAATGTACCAGAAGGTACCCGGCATCATCAAGAAAATGCCTAAGAAGACTCCGTGCAGTAGGTATAGGAGAAGAGGATTCTTTCCCCATGCGGAGAGAATCTTGGTGAACGGGTTATCCATGTTCAGAGCGTGGAATAGATTGAACATCAAGCCACTTAATCCAACGGATAGTAGGACATAGCTTGCGGAAGCTCTGTTTTTACTTAATGGGACACTGAATGACAAAAGGATGCCTAGAATAGTTGCGAGTAGGGAGAATACAGGGAACCATCTTTGCTTGTCTTTTTGCTGATACATTTCGCCATAACAGGTGGATAGGATTAACATGGCGCCCCAGCTCAGAGCACCATACGGACCATTATGTGCGGAGTCTAGGACTTGTTGTAACCAGAAGCGATCCAATAGAAACTGATACACCCCTAGAAGTATGACCCCAAATATCCAGCGGTATCTTACGTCTATCTGGATAAACATGAGGGCAATGAGCCCTGCTGTTCCAATAGCTTGGAATAGCCCCCAGTTGGTTGAACCCGTGTAATAACTGGCTGAGACGCCGACGAGGGTGATAAGTAACCCTATCCCGATTAACGAAAGATAACGGGATACGATGTGATTATAGGTCGTCCAATCACCATCTCTAGTTTTCCTGCGGTTAAAGGAGAGGCTGTAGGTTAATCCTATAGCGAATATGAATAGAGGTGCCACAAGGTCTACGACTGTGTATCCGATGTCTTGGGCGTGTTTCAGCCAAGCAGGAACCGTGTTTATGTTGCCTAGATAATTTGCGAGAACCATGAGAACAATGGCGAAGCCACGGAACTGATCAATTGCATCTATACGTCCAGTGGGATTTGGTTTCGCGTTTTTTGGTTGCTTATTCAGTGTTTGTCTTTAAAGCCTATAAACGTAGATTAGATATTGTTTTCGATAGCCTTGATCGACTGGATACGCAGAGTCTTCTCCTCGGCACTAGAAAAATCAAAAAAGGATAAAATTAGCGAATACTCCGCAGCGCTTGCATATCAAATGATTTTAAGCCTCCCTGGAATGGCTTTGATCCTTCTCATTATCGTTGATCTATTTTTTGATACCGCTGCTTTATACAGGTTATTCGGTTATACCTCGACTTACATGGGTGAAAAAGTCTCTAGTCTCCTGATTGAGCTCTTGGAAAATCTGACATTAGATCACTTTACCTCGGAAATTGGTTTGATAGTTGTCTTCTCCATACTTTATTCAGCTGTAAATGGTATAAACCAGATTGAAAACACCCTCAACGTAATCTGGGATAGAGAAGATGTACGTTCAAAGAAGCTATCAACATATATCAATAATCGTGTTAGTAAGACTGCGTTCATTATATTGAATATATTCCTCGTTTTTGCGATGGGATTCACTATGACGTTTATTAACAACCTGATAGGTAACAGCGGATACATCATTTTGATAGTCGTCTTTAACCTCATTAGCACGACTGCGATAATCGTCACATTATTCACGTTTCTATACAAAACGCTGCATAGTTTTGAGTTAACTTGGACAGAGGCAATAACTGGGGGAATTGTGGCTGGTCCGTTATTCGGTGTTTCTCAATTTTTTCTTAGCTATTATTTCAGGTTGTTCAGTATAGGCTCTGTATTTGGATCAACCAGTGGATTTATAATATTATTATTTTGGGTATATGTATATGCAAACATTTTGTTCTTTGGTTCAGAGATAATTTTTGCTGCTCGCAAACTAGTATAAACTAAAATACTCTTCTTTGTATCAAACAGATACGTTAATTGTGTCTATACCCATTTTATCAGATACTTTTGTTAGATATTGACAAAGATATTATGGTTATTTCCCTACGATCTCAACCCGTACAAGGTCATGCGCTGATTCTAGGAAGGCTTCAATGATTGGAGCATATTTTGATTTCCATTTACTTCTGTTACTATCTGGTTTTTCATCTACAGGGTCTATTAAGCATTCAATATCAGGAATACGGTCATAAAAATATTATAAGATATCAAAAAATAATTGATTGTGTCCCAAAAAAAGATATTAAAGGAGTATTAACCCCAGAAAGTCTCTATTTCGCCTTCTGACTTGCTGTGTTTCTTAACCAAGTCCTTAATCTTACCCTTAAGCTTACGACCATATTGACCTGCATATAGTCCTGTAGCTCCAGCTGCAGCCAAACCTGCTAATGGACCAACAAGTATTGTAGCTCCCAGATATGGCATCGCTAGATTACTGAACCATGCGCCAGTATGCATCTCAATCAAATAGTCATTCTTGTTACCAGTTATTGTTACTGTGACTTCTCTTAGAGTGCCTGTAACAAGTTTTGGTAATGTAACCCTATGAGCAGTAATGCTCATGAAAGGAACATCATTAATATCTCCTTTTAACTCGTTACCAATGTTAAGTTCTTTTTCACCTTGAAGTTCTTTTTTAACATCCTTGTAAAGTGCTTCTAGGTTTGTGTTCATGTTTTTATATTTTCTTACAAATGGCATTATAATCAAGTATAACAGTGACAGCATGGTATATAATTCGTCAGTGTACGATGTAACTAAATGTACTAGCAACGATTTTTATGACACAGTGTACTATAATTAACACAATATGTCATTTTCTTCAAATACAAAAACTGTTACACGGTCTATTAGAATAAAGGAGGAAAGCGAGAAAATTATTGAAGAAGAGGCGGACCGTGTTGGAACAACTGTTAATTCATTAGTCAGTACTCTTGTAGACCAATATGTGGATAGTTTAAGGTTTTTTAAAAGTGCAGAAATGATTTCCATGCGAAGTGATATTATAATGGGTTTACTTGATTCTTTTTCAGATGATGAAATAGCTATTTTTTCTTATCAAAAAGGGTCGTTGTGGGTTAAAGACGATTTAATGCAACGTGGGATGAAAGTAAATTACGATAATTTATTGTGGTATATTAATCAAATTCTGGGGCAATCTAATAGATGGTTTAGGTACGATTTTCATGAAGAGGGTAATACGGATTTTCTACACTTGAGTCATAATTATGGGCGTAAGTGGAGTGTGTTTATTTCTAATTTTTTAGCTGGTATTATTTTTGAGGTTATTGGGGTTAAGATTAATACTGGAGTCTCAATTAACGCTGTGAATTTTGAGATAAGGAAAACAGCTTAATTTCCCGACAATTAAGGGGGGGGTACTTTTTACTTACAAAATTATTCTAGATTACTTAACACATAATATCGTTTCTTGTTTTTACTGTCTCGGTAAACCGCCATTGACTCTCTATTTGATTAAATCCTGATAATATGAACCTAGGAAGTTAAAGCGGTTCAAGCTGAATTGAACATTTTTTCATATACGTATAGGGATTGGAGTTAAGTGGCACTCTCTGTTATATTTAGTAAATAACATATTTTTGATAGATGCTAGAGATATTACTAAAGTGATTAATAATTAGCCCATACTAACCTCGATATTCACAGCGTTAATCATAGTTACCGTATTACAATTACGATTTAATATCTCGTTGAACGCTGAGGTAATGTAGCTCTCGAGGAAAACGCTCCACTTGTAACCCATTTGATGAGTGAGGTGGAACGTTGCTTGATTGCCTTCCTCACGATAATCGCAGCGATACCAGCCATAGTTCTCTCCAAGAACCTGAGAGATATACCATGCGAGATTCTCAAAGTTAAGTTTTCTACCCCTCTGCATCAGGCTACTTCTTATACGAGCCTGTCCAGCAATATCACCTATCTCGCTGATCTCATTAATTTCAAGACGTCCCAAGAACTCGTTGATTGTGCTACTACCCATTACAAGCATATTTGAGGTATCAAAAAACCTGTACCCGGTGATATATCTGTCAAAGATGTGCCCAATAAGCGCATTAACACTAAAACCACGTTTCTCTGCCTCATGAATCAAGGCTTCCTCCTGATCTTCCTCAAGCCTGATTGTACGTGTTACACTCTTCTTACGGCTCTTACTGGATATACTTGTAACACAATGTAACACAATATATTAGATATTTCGATATTTGTCAAACTAAATACAATGAAGCATAATGTGGACTTTCAGCTTAAGTAAAAACTCTGTACCTAGCCTATTGAACAAAAATGCCGTTCGTAAGAAAATACAAGGATATGAACACAAACCTAGAAGCCCTCTACAAGGACATCACCAAGGAACTCCAAAACGAGAAAGAGCTCAACATCGGAAAAGAGCTCAAAGGAGAAATCAACGGTGTGCCTTTCATGAGTGCCACAGCGTATCGATCTTCAATCCCCAAACTAGTCACAGGTACACTCCGTGAGGTAACAGTCACCATCACAGGTACATCAAACGACTACCTCATCGAGATGCACACAGGTGAATGGTTCAGCAACCTAGCCATGCCATACTTCGGAGCAAGCATCCTAGTAGGTCCACTAGCAGGTCTCGCTGCAGCTGGAACAACTGGATTGATGGCTGCACAGTATGGTAGAAAACTCAAGAACACCATCAAAGACCTTGTCAAGAAGCACAGCAAAGCTGACTACTCTGACGAGAAAGTAGAGACCCTCATCTAAGGTGAAAAAGATGCCATTCGTCAGACGTTACAAGGACCTTGGAACCGACCTCGATGCTCTTTACATGGATATCATTAGTGAGCTCCAGCAAGAGAAAGACCTAGAGATCGGTAAAGAGACAGAGGGAATCATCAACGGAGTAGGCTTCAAGAGCGTAACAGCCATGAGAGCTTCTCTCCCCAGAGCAGTAACAGGAACACTTAGAGAAGTATCAGTAACAATCGCCGGTGAACCCGACGACTGGCTACTTGAGCTTCACACAGGCAGCTGGTTTGGAAACATGATTCTACCAGGAGCAGGTGGCTTCCTAATTGCTGGACCAGTAGGTACCGCTGCAGCAGCGGGTACTACAGGTTTGATGGCCGCCCAGTATAGCCGTAAGTTGAAGAACAAGATCAAAGAGCTTGTCAAAAAACACAGTGGAAAACCATACACTGCTGACAAGGTCGAGACCTTCATAGACTAGGTGAAACAAGGATGACACTCGTTAGAAGATACAAACACCTCGAAACTGACCTTGAGAAACTCTTTACTGACATAGTAGCTGAGATCAGAAAAGAGCCCAAGCTAAATATCGTCTCAGTAATGAATGGTGAAGTAAACGGAGTTCCTATGATGAGTGTCATCGCCTCAAGAACAAGCATCCCAAAGATACTAGTGGGAACCCTCCGAGAGGTCACAGTGACAATAAGCGGGAACCCAGATGACTACTTGATCGAGATGCATGTCGGTGAATGGTTGCGTAATCTTGTCGTGCCAAACACTGACGCCATACTCCTTGTTGGCCCCCTCACAGGACTCGCTGCAGCTGGAAGCCATCAACTTCTTGCTGCTACCTATGGAAGGGACTTGAAGCTAAAGATCAAGGAACTCATCAAGAAGCATAGTAAATCAGAGTACACTGACGAGAAGATTGATACTTTCATAGACTAAGGGTTTACCATGACTTATCTTCTCTTTATCTTAACAGGGGTAATAATCAGCCTCGGCTTCATAGGCTCCTATCTTTTCAACAAGAAGGGAATACCAGATAACCTTCTTCTCATTTTTTTCGGTGTTTTACTTGGACCAGTTTTTAATTTGATTGAACCCAGTGGGTTCCAAAACATTGCCCCAATATTCAGTAGCTTGGCGCTACTGGTAATTCTGTTTGATGGTGGAATGAATCTTAATCTATACAAGGTACTTGACGAGAGCCCAAAGGCAATGGTGCTTGGCGTTCTTAACGTTATTATTAGCATGGCTGTGGTAACAACATTTACATCCATTGTTCTAGGCTGGAGCATCATTTACGGCTTGTTGCTGGGAACGATTGTTGGAGGTACAAGCAGCAGCATCGTATTATCGCTAACTAAAAAGCTGGGTGCTCCTGAGAGGATTGAGACTCTTCTCAGTCTTGAATCAGTGTTCACAGATGCAATAGTAGTTGTACTCAGTATTACTTTCCTTGATCTGATAACTGAGACCAAGAACATGGTTGTCTCTGAGATAGCCCAGAGTATTGCTAGCACATTTAGCATTGGAATAGTACTAGGGTTAATTTTTGGAGTTATCTGGGTCAAGCTACTAAGCATTATCCGAGACGAGACCTACGATGATATACTCACTCTTTCAGTAACTATACTCTTCTACGGAGTAACTGAGTATGTCGGGGGCAATGGAGCCATCTTCGCTCTCATATTTGGCTTGGTTCTGGGAAACAGCATCGAGGTTGGAAACATGTTCAGGATGGAAGGCTTAGTTGAAGTAGGTGTCATCATGCGGAAGTTCATGAATCAGATAAGCTTCTTCATCAGGACTTATTTCTTCGTCTATTTAGGGCTAATACTATTCATTGAGAACAGGAACATGATACTCTACAGTATCATATTATCAATACTGCTTCTTGTGGGAAGATATATTGGTGTAACATTAACAGCGTTCAAAGACACAGAGCTCCAGAACCACATCAATGTAATTACTTTCATGATGCCAAGGGGACTTGCTGCTGCAATCATGGCGCAGCTAGTTGTAACAAGCAACATAGAGGGAGCATCCATGTTCCCAGACCTAATATTGATAATAATAATCGCGTCGGTGGTCATAAGCAGCCTCGGTACTGCTCTTCTCAAAAGAGGTAACCCAACAACAGGTGACACAAGTCTTGAAAATCAAAATCATGAATCTAAAGAAGAAATTCAAAAACAGGATAGTAATTCCCAGTCTAGCTAGGAAACATGTTTGAAGAGAACATCTACGTCTAGTTCAAGAGCAGCAACAGGCATCTCAAGCTCCCAGTTCTCCAACACCTCAGGCTTGATCTCGCCACCCCAACATAGAGGCTCATCACCAATCTTAGCAACAAACCTTCTTCCATCAATGTAGCAGTTCCATCCGCCAGCCTCAACAGATGCCTCAACTTCAAGGTTCTCAAGGATGCTGTTCATCACAGCCTTGATATCACTGAAGTTAGCCTTAGCGTGACACTGTACTACTGCTAGTCTGCGGTGACTGCTTGCCCCTGTCTCTGACTCGGGGTCGATGACTACGATGTCGTCTACCTCGTAGAGGTTCTGGGGGTATGGGTGGTGTTTGTTGAAGCTGAGTATCTCCATTAAGCTTGGGAGCAGCCTGTTTCGTAGGCTGTCGTAGGCTTCCATCTTGGGGTTCTCTGTCTCGCAGATGGTTTCCTCGGGTAGCATCATCCGTGTGAAGAGTTTGTCCCGGTTGCTCATCATGAAGGTGATTACCTCAAGCATCTGGTGCCCAATCATGAAGTTACGCAGGTTTCTGCTGAATATCTCAAGCTGGTCCTCACCTGCATCACTCTGAAGCGGCGGGATCACTGGCTCAAATTTGTCATAACCGTAGGCAATTGCGATGTCTTCAATCAAGTCTATTGGGTGCATGATGTCTGCCCTGTAGCAAGGTACGTTTACCTTGATGATGTTCCATACATCGTTGCTGCTGTACCCCATCTTGCTGAGTAGCTCCATGCTCTCCTCCAAGCTGAAATCCATTCCAAGTGTCTTGTTGACGTACATGTTGTCTAGCTCCATCTCCCATGGACGCAGATCAGGC
>Ga0272443_10004250_pt1 | contig 15854 bp, 5 predicted proteins | sample SSMAcet12_FD_193581 | JGI IMG/M metagenome (GOLD analysis project Ga0272443, IMG submission 193581) | Marine sediment archaeal communities from Little Sippewissett salt marsh, Falmouth, MA, United States - SSM-Acet-12 | ecosystem: Environmental > Aquatic > Marine > Wetlands > Sediment ...
ACTCAGTGGGGACAGTAGCGGCGATTTCCGTATCGCCGGGACTGTCCCCCGGAAGTTCGAATCGCAGTCTTTGAACTTTTATGTTAAGTAGAATTTCAAGCAACAAAAAAAGGGACAAAAATCCCCCCTACGGGGAGGTGCCCCCATCGGGGGTGGGGGGGGTTATCGGACAATAAAGCCTGAAGTGATAGTCTGGTTATATCATTTAATCACCCGCTGCAGTGAAGGATTTGAGAAGACAAGGTTCTTCAGAGTGTTTCCACTCTCAGACCAAGGGGTGCGTCTTGACCGGCTTCGGGTTTTCGAAAAGACACCGATTCGCTCATACGCAAAAGGCTAAAAACTGCAAACTCACTACGCTCAGACAAGCAGTTTTCTTAACGCCTTTTACTAATCGCTCACGGGTCTTTTCTGAAAACCCTGCAGAGTGTCAAGCCCCACCCCTTGCTCCTAACGTTTGAGTGGGGTAAAATCAAAGAAGAAAGAACTATTTGGTCAGTAAAAAAAACAAAATCCCCCCACTACGGGGGTGGAGGGGGTTATCGGAGAATAAAAGTTAAAGTGAGATTATGATTATTCAGTTAAACCCTCGACTTAAAAGAACTATGAATATTGACTGACTGGATTTTTTTTAACTATACAAATGCCGGGATAAAATTTCCGAACAAGACCTGATTATGTTTTTCACGAAATAGTGTATAGACCCCCCCGCTGCAAGCGGCCCTCCCCACCGGAGTGGGGGATTTTGTGGGAGTTAGGTTTGATGGTGTTTATACAATACTTTTTTGAGAAAATGAGAGATGTTATAGGCTTCATATATTATTATGATTTTTGTGATTGAAGGTGAGAGGTTATGAGTGTTAATGGCTGGAAAGAAGTTGTATTAAATGAAGTTGTAGATAAACTCGGTGACGGACTACATGGAACTCCTAAATATGATGACAATGGAGACTATTATTTTGTTAATGGTAATAATCTTCAAGGAGAAATTGTTTTTAATGAAAAAACAAAGAAAGTTGATGAGGTAGAATATCAAAAGTATAAAAAAGATTTAAATAATACAACATTATTAGTTTCAATTAATGGAACACTAGGGAATGTTGCTACATATAATGGAGAAAAAATAATATTGGGAAAGAGTGCATGTTATTTCAACGTTTCGGAAAATGTAGACAAAAATTTCATCAAATACATCATTATAAGCGATTTTTTTAAAGAATATATTCAAGGTTATTCTACAGGAACAACCATTAAAAATATCGGTTTGAAACAAATGAGGAATTTCAAATTCTTTCTCCCCCCTCTCCAAGAACAAAAAGCCATCGCTGCAACTCTCTCATGTCTCGATGATAAGATCGAACTCAACAATCGGATGAATCAAACGCTGGAAGAGATGGCACAGGCCATTTTTAAAAGTTGGTTTGTTGATTTTGAACCCTTTCAGGATGGGGAGTTTGTGGATAGTGAGTTGGGGAGGATTCCGAAGGGGTGGAGAGTTGGTGAATTAGGAGAATTTTTGGAAAATATAAAAGCATCGGTGAAAGCAAATCCAAATATAAATGGTGTTCCGTATGTTCCAATAGATACAATTTCAAAATATTCTTTAGGACTGCGTGATTTTAAAAGCGGGAAAGAAGCAAAAAGTAGTTTGATTAGCTTTTTAAAAGATGATATTTTAATTGGTGCGATGAGAGTCTATTTTCATAAAGTTGCAATAGCTCCCTTTGATGGAATAACAAGAACAACGTGTTTTGTTTTAAGGTCCAAACAATCGTTTTTTTTATCATATTCTCTCTTATTATGCAATACAGATGATTTAATAGAATATGCAAATAAAACTTCTAAAGGATCAACAATGCCTTATGCAATTTGGAAAGGTGGAATACAACAATATAAAATAGTTATTCCTACAAATGATGTTTTGCAAAAATTTCATTATTTATTATATCCAGTTTTGGTTAAAATTAGAGATGGTTTATTTGAAAACCAAAAACTAAAACAACTCCGAAACACCCTCCTCCCAAAACTCATGTCGGGAGAGGTTCGTGTCCCAATCCCGGAGGCGGAATAGATGTCTACCAATACGTTTTACGAATCGGAACTGGAAAAGGCAGCCCTGGAATGGTTTGAAGAATTGGGCTATGAGATTGAGTTTGGGCCGAATTTGTCACCGGAGGGTGAGTATCCTGAGCGTGTTTCTTATGAGGATGTGATTTTGTCTGAGCGGCTCATGGAGGCGTTGGAGCGGATCAATCCCACATTGCCTCGTGAGGCGCTTGAGGAAGCGGTTCGTCAGGTCACGATTCCCCAGAGTCCCAGTATGCTCATGAACAATCGGGCGGTTCAGCGGATGATTACGGATGGGGTGGATGTGCCGGTTCGCCGGAAAGATGGGGGCGCGAAAACGGAGAAGGTTTATTTGTTTGATTTTGAGTCCCCCGAAAACAACGAGTGGCTGGCCATGAATCAGTTTACTGTTGTGGAGCATGGGGTGGAGAAGCGGCCGGATATTGTGGTGTTTGTGAATGGGTTGCCGTTGGTGGTGATGGAGCTCAAAAGTGCGGTTGACGAGGATGTGGATATCTCGGACGGGTACAATCAGTTGCAGACTTACAAGCATGTTTTGCCCACGCTGTTTACTTTCAACGCCTTCATGGTCACAAGCGATGGGGTTAACGCCTGTGCCGGGACCTTGACGGCCAATGAGGATCGGTTTATGGCGTGGCGAACGATTGACGGGGACGAGGCAGCACCGATTTCCATTCCGCAATTGGAGGTTTTGATTCGGGGGATGTTTGAAAAGGAGCGTTTTTTGGATATCATTCGTCATTTTATTTTGTTCCAGTCTGACGGGTCACAAACCATCAAGATTCTGGCAGGCTATCATCAATACCACGCTGTAAACAAGGCGATTGAGAGTACCGAGCGTGCGACCCATCAGAAGGGAGACCGGCGTATTGGCGTTATTTGGCATACCCAGGGAAGCGGTAAGAGTTTATCCATGGTCTTTTATGCCGGAAAGCTGGTGATTAACCCAACCCTTGAAAATCCAACCATTGTGGTCATTACCGATCGTAACGATTTGGATGATCAGTTGTACACCACCTTTTTAAAGTCTGCGGAGTTGTTACGGGGAACACCCGTTCAGGCAACGGACCGGGAGCATTTACGGGAGTTGTTGAACCAGCGGACCAGTGGGGGGATTATTTTTACCACGATTCACAAGTTCGCCCCGGCCAGGAATGATTCGGATGATTTATCCGAGTATATGGTGGCGGAGGATAATGGCATTCGGGATGTGCCGGTTTTAACCGAGCGGCGGAATGTCATCGTCCTGGCGGATGAGGCGCATCGCAGTCAATACGGGTTTGAAGCGGATGTTGTCAAGGGTGAAGATGAGGCAACGGTGAAGTTCGGCTACGCCAAGTATATGCGTGACAGTTTACCCAACGCCTCTTATATCGGGTTTACAGGCACACCGGTGGAATTGACGGATAAGAACACCCGGGCGGTATTTGGGGATTATATCGATGTGTACGATATGACCCGGGCAGTGCATGATGGCACGACGGTGAAGATTTATTATGAGAGCCGGATTGCCAAGCTGGAATTGGCCGAACTCATGAAAACGGAAGTGGATAGCGAATACGATGCCATTACGGAGTATCAGGAATTGACCCAAAAGGAGAAGCTCAAGTCCAAATGGGCCAGGTTGGAGGCGATTGTGGGAGCCAAGGAGCGAATCGAACGGGTGGCCAATGATATCGTCAATCATTTTGAGCAGCGGGAGCGTTCTCAGGTGAACCCGGGCGGTAAGGGCATGATTGTTGCCATGTCCAGACGCATCGCCGTTGATTTGTACAACGCCATCATTCGACTTCGTCCCGATTGGCACTCGGATGATCTCATGTCGGGAAAGATCAAGGTGGTCATGACGGGCAGCTCATCCGATCCCCAGGACTGGCAGCCGCATATTGGCACCAAGGCCACACGAGAAACTTTGGCCAAACGGATGAAGGACCAAAACGATGAGTTGAAACTGGTCATCGTGCGGGATATGTGGCTCACCGGGTTTGATGTACCCAGTATGCACACCATGTATATTGACAAACCCATGAGCGGACACAATCTCATGCAGGCCATCGCACGGGTAAACCGTGTGTTTAAAGATAAGCAGGGTGGCCTGGTGGTGGATTATATCGGGATTGCAGAAAATCTCAAGGAAGCCTTGCAAAAGTATACGGAAAACGACCGAAAGACCGCCGGTGTGGACACTGAACTGGCTGCCCAGGTGTTGTTGGAAAAGGTGGACCTGATCAAAGAGTTGCTGCACGGGCACGATTACACCAAGTTTTTCACCGGTAAACCCAGCGAGAAGATGCAGACCATTGTGGAGACCATGGATTTCATCATCTCCCTGCGGGAACAGCGAAAGAACGATTACATCAAGCTGGTAACCGAGATGGCAAAGGCCTTTTCCCTCTGCGCCACAACGGAAATCGCCCAGCGGTACAGTATTGAAGTGGGTTTTCACAAAGCGGTGAAGGCAAGCCTGATCAAGATTATTCAAGAAGATCGCACCAAAAAAACCACCACACAGTTGGATTATGAATTGAACCAACTGATTTCCAGGGCCATCTCTTCCGATCAGGTGGTGGACATCCTGGCATCAGTGGGCCTGAACAAACCCAACATCGCCATTCTCTCCGATGAATTTCTGGAAGAAGTCCGGGGGATGAAACAGAAGAATCTGGCGGTGGAATTGTTGAACCGACTATTAAAAGGCAATATTAAAGGCTTTTCCATCCGTAATCTTGTCCAATCCAGGAAATTTTCAGAGATGTTGGAGGCATCGATTAGAAAGTATCAAAACCGAACCATCGAAACCACACAAGTCATCATGGAACTCATCGAACTGGCCAAAAAAATCAGCGAAGCGGAAAAACGAGGCGAAACCTCCGGCCTGAGTGAAGACGAGCTGGCCTTTTACGATGCCCTGGCAGACAACGAATCTGCCAAAGAAGTGATGGGTGACGACATTTTAAAGCAAATTGCCAGAGATTTAACAAAATCCATCAAAAACAACATCACCATCGACTGGACCATCCGAGATAGTGTCCAGGCAAAGATGCGCATGACCGTCAAAAAGCTGCTGAAAAAATACGGTTATCCACCGGACAAAACACCTCATGCCGTGGCGGTTGTTCTGGAGCAGACGAAGTTGATGTGTGAGAATGAGAACCGGTGATTTTTGGAAACCTCCAAGCACTGAAATAGCTTAAACAACTTTTAAAACCATATAGATATTCTCATAGAAAGTAAATTAAAATAAGGCTGGATGTGTTAAACTTCTCCCCTCCATTTCTGTCTTTCTAATTTACAACGAATAAATGATTGAAAAGACAACGGTAAAAGTTCATAGGCTTTTTAACTTTTTATATGGTATTATTAAATTCACTGACCCTATACACAGCTTGAAATATGACTTAATTTTAACTAGTTATCTAGGAGTACTTAGCAAGTGAAAAGACCTGTTAACCGATTATTTGAGATATCCTTAAGACAAGATGTTAACTTTTTAATAAGTAAAAAACGGGGGTAATTTGATGCTCAGTTTTGAAAAAGTGATGGAACAATCGGGGTTGGGATTTGCAAGACATAAAGTGATCTACGATAAAGAAGGAAAACCCGTGGATTATTCCTTTATTGCTGTCAACCCAGTGTTTGAACGACTCACGGGCTTGAAGAAAAAAGATCTTCTAAAACGTCGGATTACTGAAATACAGCCTAATATCACTGATGAGGATTTTGACTGGATTGATTTTTATGGTCAAATTGCATCAAATGGAGAAAGACACGTTTTTGAGCAGTATTCCGCTCCCCTTGACAGATGGTATCGTGTTGAGGTCTCCTCATACGAACAAGGCTACTTCACCACTGTTTTTGTGGACATCACCCATGAACGAGAGCTGGTCGAAGCATCAAAGACTTTCTTAGATGATCGGGAAGGGTCCAATACATACGAAGAGATCACTCATCGGATGAGGAGAATCACCGGTGCGAAATTTGTAGCTTTGAATATCTTCCTGGAAGAAAGAGAAAAATTCAGGACTTCAGCTGTCGCTGGTGTTTCAACCTCTTTGCAAAAGGCTTTGGGGTATCTTGGTTTTAACCTGTTCCAGAAAGAATGGGTTCCCGATCCCGGGTGTGCTGAACGGATTAAGAAAAACGCTGTGGCCACTTTTGATGATTTGCATGAGCTGACGGGAAATTTCATCTCAAAAGGGGCCATTCGATTAATTGAAAAGACCTTCAAGCTTGGAAAAACGGTTGTCATAAAAATCACTCAAGACGAAAGGATTCTTGGAGATTTTACAATCATACTTTCAAATGAAAGCGAATTACAAAACGAAAAAGAAGCTGTCATTTATGCGGATATGGTGGGGATGCTCATTGAAAAGCGCAACAGGAAACGAGAACTTGCCGAGAGTGAAGATCGTTTCAGCCGAGCCATCGAAGGAACCGGTGCTGGCCTGTGGGATTGGGACATGGTGAAAGACAAGGTCTTCTTTTCCAAACGCTGGAAAAACATGCTGGGTTACGAAGAACATGAAGTAGTCAATGATTTTTCGGGTTGGAAATCGCTTTGGCATCCGGAGGATGTCCCTCGGATTGAGAAAGCCATAAATGATTTTTTAGAAGGCAAAAACGATTTTTACGAGATAGAGCATCGTCTACGCCATAAAGATGGCAGCTGGCTTTGGATCAGTACCCGTGGGGATGTTCAGAAAGACGCAACGGGAAAACCCATTCGCTGGACGGGAACCAATATCGATATCACCGCACGCAAACACATGGAAAACAAAATATCTGAGCAAAGAGCCCTTTTGTTTAAAATCTTTGACGCCTTCCCAGGGTTCATCGGACTGAAAGACCGATTGGGTCGTTTTATCATGGTTAACAAGACTTTGGCAGTTCAATGGGGGATCAAACCGGAAGAGATGATTGGGAAGACCGATTTGGAACTTCTTGGAGATATCCCGGAGGCACATCAGTACATGAAAGACGACCAAGAGGTACTCCAATCAGGGCATGAAAAAATCGTGTTTGCCGAACCAGTTCCCGCTCGGAATGGTGAGATGCGATGGTTCACGACCATGAAAATACCGTTTATGGCTCCCGGAGCAGTGAAAAAGTCATTGCTTTTCATTGCATTAGATATCAGTGAGCAAAAGAAGCTTGAGCTCATCCTGCAGAAGCAAAGTGATGAGCTGAGGGCAAGCAATGAAGAAATGGAAGCTATGAACGAAGAACTCAAAGAAAGTATGGAAGAAGCCAGAAAAGCCAACAAGGCAAAGACGGACTTTCTAGCAACCATGAGCCATGAATTGAGAACACCACTTAACGGAGTTATCGGTTTCAGCCAAATCTTGAAGGGAACACCTCTTGATGACAATCAGCGTGAGTTTGTAGATATTGTGATTCAGTCAGCAAACAACCTTTTAGGAATCATATCAGACATACTTGATTTTTCAAAGATAGAAACAAACCGTCTTGACCTGGTTCCGAAAAAAACGGATATAATAAAACTCGTCAAGCATACTATCGAAGTGGTTCAATGCAAAGCAACGGAAAAAGGTTTGGAGCTTGTGAAGGATATTGTTGGAACGTTTCCAAGGATCGTAGAGATTGATCCGTTAAGATTCAACCAGGTTTTGTTGAACCTCTTAACTAATGCCATCAAATTCACAGATGAGGGCCATGTGAAAATCACCGTCAAGCAAAATGGAATAGACCGGAAGAAGAAGACAATCAACTTCCATTTTAGTGTTAGCGACACAGGAATAGGCATTTCAGAGGCGCATCAGAAAATCATATTTGATGCCTTTAGTCAAGCGGATATGTCCATCACTCGTAAATATGGGGGCACAGGTTTGGGGTTGGCCATCTCCTCACAGTTGTTGAACAAGATGGGCACTAACCTTCAACTAACAAGTACACCTGGAAAAGGCAGTAATTTTTATTTTGACCTGGTTCTGCCCTATTTTGGAGAAGCTCCTTCTGAAAGACCTATTGATCTTAAAAATGTACCCGAAAAAACAACTCAAGTTCACGATTTGGCCGCGAAGAAGATTTTAATAGTCGAAGATGACCCAATCAATATGAAACTTACCAAAGCTGCTTTATCAAGGTTTTCAAAAGCACTGATTCTCATAGAGGCAAAGAACGGGAAAGAAGCTTACAATCTCTACCGCAAAGACAACCCCGATCTCATTTTCATGGATATCATCATGCCTGAATTAGACGGCTATCAGGCAACTGCCATGATACGGTCACAGAATAATCAGGTTCCCATTATCGCTTTGACGGCTAAAGCCTTGCAAGAAGACAAAGAAGCTTGCCTGGCAGCCGGCATGAACGCTTATATTTCAAAACCGGTTTCTTTGGATCAGTTGAGGGAAGCACTTGCCAAGTATCTATGATGATCAAAGAATAATTATTGAATTCTTCTTAAAATTAATATATACTATTGAAAAACAGTAAAAGGTTCGTGATGATTAATGAAAAAGCATGAATACTTAAATAATTATACTTTAAGCGGTTCTATCCTTGATCATCTTGAAGCGAACATCTTTTTGATTAAGGTTTATCCTTATGGGACTTTCCGATACGAAAAAATCAACAAAACCTATGAAGAAGCGACCGGCTATTCAAATGAATTTCTTCTCGGAAAAACACCAAGAGAGGCTCTCGGAGAAGTTCAGGGTAGAGAAATCGAGTCCAATTATCGTCGTTGCCTGGAAAAAGGAGAAACAATTACGTATGAAGAAACCTTAGTTTTTCCAGCAGGGAAAAAGGTCTGGCTGACAAAGCTTTCGCCTATTTGGAAAGACGGGAAGATCGTTCAAATAGCAGGTGTCTCAACCGATATCACTGAAACAAAGAAAAATGAAGCAATATTGAAAAAGCTCTATCAGAAAACCAGAACTGCGTTAAATACCGGAAAACTGGCGTGGTGGGAGATGGAACTTCCTTCGGGGAAGGTCTGGTTTGATGACAGAAAAGCAGAGATGCTTGGCTTTTCTCCTAAAGAGTTCAACAATTATGAAGAGTTCACGAATATAGTACATCCCCAGGATCGTGAAAAAACCATGCAGGCCATGCGAGATTATCTGAATGGCAAAAAGGTGCTTTATGAAACGGAGTACCGCATCAAGAATAAATCCGGTGAATATATATGGTTTAAAGATATTGGAAGTATTGTAAAAAAGGATAAAAAAAGCGGAAAATTTAAAGTCATGGGTCTTGTCCAGGATATCAACGACCAAAAAGTGGCCGAGAAGAGATTACACGAAAAGAGAAATCTTCTTAGGATTACGTTCAATTCTATTGGGGATGCAATCATATCAACAGATACAAAGGACTATATCGTGGAGATGAACCCGGCTGCCGAGGAATTAACTGGATGGTCCATTGACTTAGCTATCGGAAAGCCCTTCACAGAGATCATAAAACTTTTTCATTCCACAACTGAAGAAACATTAAATTCCAATGCTCACACTACTCTAATGACCAAAGATGGAAACCAAAAACAAATAACAATATCTGAAGCCCCTATAAAAGATGCAGATGAAAAAATTTATGGAAAGATCAGAATTTTCAAGGATATAACACAAGAAGAAAAGATGAAGGAACGCCTTGAATTGGCTATGGATACTGGAGAACACGGCTTTTATGATTATAATCAAGAAACAAATGAGAGCTATTATAGTCCCGGATATTTTAAAATGTTGGGTTATGAACCTGATGAACTCCCTATGAAGCTTGAAACATGGCATGAACTGATTCATCCTGAAGATAGAAAAAAGGTCTTGCCTCAAATTGAAGCCCATGTTTCAAAAAGCAAGCCGTATCAAAAAGAGATCAGAATGAAGTGTAAGGATGGCAGCTACAAATGGATATCTGTAAGGGGTAATTCTTATTACCATGATGAAAAAGGAAAACCATCTCGAGTCATAGGTGTTCACGTAGATATCGATAACTTAAAACGAAAAACAGAGGCTCTGAAAGAATCCCATCGAATTGCCAAGATGGGGAGATGGGATTACTATCATAAAGACGATAAGCTTCATTGGAGTGAGGAAATTTTAGAGATTTTCGAATTGGACTCCGGAAAATCCGAAGCAAACTACCCGACTTTCATGAAATGGGTTCATCCCGATGACCGCGAAAGAGTTGATTCGGTCTGGAAAAACTCACTTGAAAAACATATCCCATACAACGTCGAACACCGTTTGCAGATGTCAGAAGGCCGAGTAAAATGGGTCAAAGAATACTGTTATACTGAATACGATCAACAAAACGCCCCACATCGTTCGATAGGCATTATGCAGGATATAACCCAGCAAAAGACATTGGAATTGGATCTCAGAAAGAGTGAGGAGAAATTCAGAAAACTTTTCCAAAAGCATCTGGCGGTTCAATTACTCATTGATTCCAACACAAAATACATATTAGATGCCAATGAAGCTGCTATTAAATATTATGGTTATACAAAGGCCGAATTAAAACAGATGAAAATATCCCAGATCAACATGCTCCCTCCTGAAGAAATCAGAAACAAAATGAAAAAGGCCTTGACCAATCAACAGGTATATTTCCAGTTTAAACACAAGTTGTCAACCGGGGAGCTAAGAGATGTGGAAGTTTTTAGTAATCAGCTTGAAATCGACGGGAAGAAAGTCATTCACGCCATCGTACATGACATCACCGAAAAGAAACAGAATGAAGAGGCACTGATTGAAGCAAAACACTTGGCAGAGGCAGCCAATATTGCAAAAAGCGAATTTTTGGCTACCATGAGTCATGAACTGAGAACGCCTTTAAATGGTGTGATTGGTTTCAGCGAGATTCTTAAAAATACCGGACTGAACAAGGATCAGAATCATTATATAGATATCGTATTGTCATCAGCCAATAGCCTGTTGGTCATCATCAGTGATATCCTTGATTATTCCAATATAGAGACAAAAAGTTTTGGTGTCAGTCCTGAAAAAACCGATTTAGAACTGCTAATAACTAAAACTTGCTCAATAATCAGGAACAAGGCTACCAGAAAGGGACTGGAATTTACCGTTCAAATCGATGAAGCGATTCCCCGAACTGTTGAAGTAGATGGGGGCAAATTGAGACAGGTTTTGTTGAATCTTCTGTCCAATGCCGTCAAATTCACTGAAGAAGGTACTATTAACATTAGACTGAACCTGTTGAAAACGCAAGATCGTAAAGCCATAATCCTTTTTAAAATTACAGATACAGGAATTGGTATCAAAGAAAAGGACTTTGAAATGATCTTCGAAGCATTTCAGCAAGCCGATATGAGCAATACCAGAAGATTTGAAGGAACAGGGTTGGGATTAACTATCAGCAGTACTTTATTACAGAAAATGGGTACACAATTAGAATTCAGAAGCACTTATGGCAAAGGGAGCGAATTTTGGTTTGAATTGGCGTTACCTTATGCTGAAGAAGAAAAAACAAGATCCTTCATTCAAGATGCTGAGAAAAATGGTAATTCTCAACTGAAAGAAAAAAAGAAAGTACTCATTGCTGAAGATAATCAGGTCAATATGAACTATGCCAGAACCGCAATAAAGATGTTTTCAAAGGATATCCAGATCATTCAAGCCAAAAACGGAAAAGAAGCCTATAAACTCTTTCTGGAAAACAACCCCGATCTCATTCTCATGGATATCATCATGCCTCATATTGACGGGTGCCAGGCAACCACCATGATAAGAAACAAAAACAAAAGTGTTCCTATTATTGCCATGACAGCAAAGGCATTGAAAACTGACAAAGAAGCCTGTCTAGCAGCAGGCATGAATGATTACATCACCAAACCGGTTTCACTTGAACGGTTAAACGCAGCGTTGAAAAAACATTTAAAATTGTAACATCCATAGGAAAATTTAAAATAGTTCCCCAGAGAGTGACTATAAAGAACGGTCTCTTTTCTATCGTGATTGTACTTAGAATAATGATGACTTATATAAATAATCTTCATGCTTTATTACTATCATTTACCTTTCTTTTAGCCTCTGTTAATAAGAGAACCCGTCTTTTTGACTAAAAATGTTTTTAACTTTTTGTAAGATATGAATTATGGTATATTAAAGGATGATTATTAGGAGATGATCTTCAATGATTACTCAAAAAACTTTTTTAGAGTTAATGGAAGAAAAAGAAAAATATGAAACTTTTTTCAGAAAAGCACCTTTGCCCTTTCAATCATTAGATAAAGATGGTCATTTCCTGGATGTGAACGAACTCTGGTTGAAGATAATGGGCTATGAAAGAAAAGAAGTTGTCGGTCAGTGGTTTGGTGATTTCCTTTATGACGATAAACAACGAAATGAGTTTTCCAAAAACTTTGCCATTTTTAAGAAAATGGGATATGTTTATAACGTTCAATTCAAAATGAAGAAAAAGGATATCCACTCTATATTTGTTTCTTTCGACGGGAAAATCGCATATGATGATAAAGGTTCTTTCAAACAGACATACTGTATTTTTAGGGATATTACACAGGAAAAAAAGTTACAGGAAGAAATTGAACAAATCAAATGGTTGTTGACAAGAAATACCGAAGATTTATATCAAACATCCAGTAAACCATTTTATGGGGATTTATCAAAATTAAACTCCAACAGAACGATCCTGGATTCTGTAGGGAAAGAAACACTTGAGAAAATGGCCAGAGAAACCATTGATTTATTGGAAACCTCGATAGCTATTTATGAAAAAAACGGGGATTATGCTGTGGGTTTTTTCTCTTCTGAATGGTGTCAATTAATGGACAGTCAATCCAGAAAACTATGTGGCGACCTGTCAAATCGAAAGGCATTAAAATGCGGTAAGTGGCTTTGTCATGAGAGTTGTTGGGGTTGTGCCAAGAAGGCAATCGAAACTGGAATGATTGTGGATTCTCCATGTGCCGGTGGTTTAAAACTTTATGCAGTTCCAATTTTCACCGGTAAAAATATCGTGGGAGCTCTCAGCGTAGGATACTCCAATCCCCCGGGGAACATCCAAACTCTCCAAGCTCTATCTGAAAAATACTCTATCCCAATGGAGGTTCTTATTGAAAAAAAAGAAGATTATAAAAAACGACCGCCCTATATCCTTGAACTCGCCAAGAAAAAGATCAGAATGACTGCGGAACTGATCGGTTTGATCGTCAGCCAGAAGATCACCGAGAAAAAGTTAAGACACTCAGAAGCAATAGCAAAATCAGCAAATCAAGCAAAATCAGTGTTTCTCGCCAATATGAGTCATGAATTGCGAACCCCTTTGAATGGCATTATTGGTTTCAGTGATATCATGAAATCCACTCCTCTGGACGAAGAGCAAAAGGATTTCGTGGATATTGTCATTTCATGCGCCAAGCACTTGACAGACGTTATTTGCGATATACTTGATTTTTCACGAATAGAAGCCGGAAAATTCGATCTGTTCCCTGAAAAAACAGATTTAAGAAAACTGATCGATGAAATAATCTCCATCATCCGCTACAGGGCAGAATCAAAAAAGCTTATTTTAAGTCATTCAATCAACACCAATGTTCCTGAAACCGTAGAATGTGATGGCCCAAGGCTAAAACAAATTCTGGTGAATCTATTAACCAATGCTGTGAAATACACTGATTCGGGTAGTGTTCAGTTAACCGTGAGCCAACTGGAAAGGAAAAATAATCAAGTCTGCCTTTTATTCAAAGTGACAGACACCGGGATTGGTATAAAGGAAAATGAACAGGCAAAAATCTTTGACGCTTTCCACCAGGCAGATATGACCACTTCTAAAAGAATCAGTGGTACCGGACTGGGACTTACCATAACAAAAGAGTTATTAGAAAAGATGGGCAGTAAGCTGCAATTTAAAAGCATATACGGTAAAGGCAGCGAATTTTACTTCGAGTTATCCTTAGCTTCTGAGAATTTAACCCAAAAAGATTCAATCCAAATAAAAAGTATGAGTGAGCTTGAGGATTTATCTTTAAAAAACAAAAAGATCCTCATCGCAGAAGATAATCCGGTCAATATGAAGTATGTGCAAACAGCCGTTTCAAAATTATCCAAGGATATCAAGATCTTTAAAGCAAAAAACGGGAAGGAGGCTTATCATCTTTACCGAAAACACAAACCGGATCTCATACTAATGGATATTGTTATGCCCGAAGTTGATGGTTTTCAAGCAACTGCCATGATACGCCATAAAGATAAGCTGGTTCCCATTATAGCATTGACGGCAAAAGCATTAGAGGAAGATCAAGAAGACTGCCTGGCAGCCGGCATGAATGATTACATTACCAAACCCGTTTCACTTGAACGATTACAAGGTGTATTGAATAAATACTTGCATCAATCATGAAGTCAGCCCCTGATAACATTTCTTAATGATAACCCTGAATTTTTCTGTAATCCTAATAATAAACTTTTTCTAAGCATAAACTTCGTACGCCTTCCGTATATTGTTACATGTTTGAAATTCAATCTTTTCTGTTTCATGATAGAATATTTAAAATAATCTTTACTCCTTGTAATTTTTATTGCATTTGATTGTTAATGGACATTTAACAAACAACATTGAAAAAAATGCATTTTTTTCTAAGGAGAATTCCGGAGCACTTTACAAAGATGTACAAAGCGGATAGAGTGAACTTCGTCGCTTTAGCATTCAGTATTTGTAAGAAAAAAACGGAAGTGGAGAAGATGACAGAGGAAAACTTACACAGTCAAATACCAATGGAAGATAAGTTCAAGAAGATGATTTTGGACAACATGTATGATTTGGAAGGTATTGGCTTCTGGGATTTGAATCTTCAGACCAGAGAGGTTTTCTTTTCGCCGCAAATTTACACCATGCTGGGGTACGAATCCAAAGAGGCATCCATTCAATTTGATAAATGGATGAACCTGATGCATCCCGACGATAAATCAAGAGTATTGCCCTTTATAAAAAAAGCCGTCAACAACAAAGAACGTTATTCTGCTGAATTTAGGCTCAAGTGCAATAACGGAAATTATAAATGGATATCCAGCCTCGCTAAAACATATGAAATGGATCAACAGGGAAATGTTCACCATGTCATGGGTGTCCATGTGGATATCGATGTACTCAAGCAAAATGAAAACAATCTTCAAGCAACTCAAATGGCACTTGAAAATGAGCGGGAAAAACTTCAAGAACGTAATAGAGAATTTTCCTGTATATTCAAAATAACTGAGATCGTGAAAAATAACGCGCTTTCTATTGGAGAAATGCTACAAAACATCGCTAAAATCATCCCACATTCTTTCGCGAACCCTGAAATGATACATACAAAAATTTGTTGTGATGGTCAATGCTACGAAAGTGTTAATTTTCAAGAATCCACATTTAAGCTTTCAGAGGAAATCACTTTTCATGGCGAAAAAGTTGGCACGCTTGAAATACATTTAGAAAAGCAGGTTTCGGATTTTAAAAATAAAAAGCGTTTTATCGATGAACTGGCAAAGGCTTTATCCAGAACGGTAGAACGAATACGCGCTGAAACAAAATTGATTGAAAATGAACATAAATTCAGGACTTTGTTTGAAACGATGGCTGAAGGGGTTGTTTATCACGATAAAACCGGGAAAATCATCACAGCCAATCCGGCAGCGGAATGGATTCTTGCCAGTTCTCTTGACGAGATGCACGGCAGGACTTCAGCAGATCCAAAATGGAAAGCCATAGATGAAGACGGCAACCCTTTTCCCGGGGTAGATCATCCTGTAATGGTTTCATTAAGAACCGTACAGCCGGTTTATGGA
>Ga0272443_10004253_pt1 | contig 15850 bp, 12 predicted proteins | sample SSMAcet12_FD_193581 | JGI IMG/M metagenome (GOLD analysis project Ga0272443, IMG submission 193581) | Marine sediment archaeal communities from Little Sippewissett salt marsh, Falmouth, MA, United States - SSM-Acet-12 | ecosystem: Environmental > Aquatic > Marine > Wetlands > Sediment ...
CATCATCATCAGCGGCGTGGCCGACCCGGACGAGATTGCGATGCTGCGCGAGGCGGGGGCCGACGACTTCCTGAAAAAACCGTTCCAGATCGACGCGTTGATCGCCCGCATCCTCCAGTTGAGTCAGGTGTGACAATGAGTGCCGACAGGCCGGACGAGAAAGGGCCGGCTGCGGTCGCGCCGGAGGAGTTCCGCGCGAGCCCGGCCGACGTCGAGCGCGTACTCGCACAGATCGATGCGCTGCCGACGCTGCCGGCGGTGGCGGTCCGCCTGCTTGAGTTGACCAGCGACGCGCGGAGCGGCGCACGCGACCTGAGCCGGGTCATCGAGTCGGACCCGTCGCTGGCCGCCCGGTTGCTGGCGCTCAGTCGCCGCGCCGACCGCGGGGTCGCGACGGCTTCGATTCACGAACTCGTTGTGCTGTTGGGTTTCGAGGCGGTTCGGAGCCTCGCGCTGTCGGTCAAGGTTTTCGAGGTTTTTGCCCAAGAGCCTTCCCGTACCCCGCACGTTTTCGATCCGTCGGCCTTCTGGAAGCACAGCCTGGCGGTGGGGTGTGCCGCGCGGCTGCTGGCCGAACGCGACATGGGCGGCGACGCAGCCGCCGGCGGCGGGGCCGACCCGGAAATCGCTTTTTTATGCGGGCTGCTGCACGATCTCGGCAAGATCGCCCTGGCGAGCTGTTTTCCCAAGGCCTACGACCGCGCGATGGAACGGGCGGCCGAGTGCATGCTTGACCTTGCCGACGTCGAGCGCTCGATGTTCGGGCTCGATCACACGCTCGCTGGCCGGCGCCTCGCCGAACGGTGGAAGCTGCCGGAGGTCATCGCGCAGGCGGCCTGGCTTCATCATCACGAACCGGCCGCTCTGCCGCGGATCGAGTCGTTCGAATACCTCCGCCTCGTCCAGTGGGCGGATGGAATCGTGTCGCAGTTGCGCATCGGCGACGCCGGCTGGCAGGAGGTACGCGGCGATTGGCCGGCGGACGTCCGCGCATTGGCTGTACCGGGCCCTGAGCACGACCGGTTCCGCGACGCGATCGTCGAGGCGGTCGGCGCGCGGGCGGAACTGGTCGGGCTCGAACGGCTCACGTCGCGCGAGGTCTACCAGGAGGCTTTGTCGCGGACGACGGCTGAGCTCGTGCGCACCAACGCGCGCTTGACCGAGGCCAACCGCGCGCTGGCCGAGCGGGCGAGCGGGTTCGAGGCGCTGCGCGTTTTAAAGCAGACGCTGGGCGATGCGTCGGATTACGCGGACCTTGTCCGGGCGGCATTTGAGGCCTTGACGCAACTTGTGGGCACGGAACCTTTCGCCCTGGTGGTCGCCTCGCCCGTGCGGGAAACGGTGTGGATCGCGGCCCGGGACGATGCGGGCGGTTCGGCCGTACGATCCTGGCCGACGGCGCGCACCTCTCTTTTCGAGCATGTGGTCCTCCCAGGTCAATGGATGCCTGCGCGGATGCTTTCGCAGGTGTGGGCCGACCGCGTGACCGAGGTGATGGTCTGGCCGCCCGAGCTGTGCCGGCGGATCGGGTCGGGCGGCGCATGCGGTGTGTTCTGTTTAGCCGAGGCGGCGCCGCACCGGCACGAAACGATCGACGTGCTCTGCGACTGGATCGAGGCGTGGCTGGCCGGCATCGAAAGCCGTCTGGCCTCGGAACGGCTCTCCGATGAGCTCTCGCAGATCAACCGGCGGCTCATCGACACGCGGGCCGAGGCGGCGCGCGTCCGATCGATGGCGATGGTGGGGCGGATGGCGGCCGGTGCGGCCCATGAGATCAACAATCCCCTCGCGGTCATCTCCGGTCGCGCGCAGTTATTGGCCTCCGCACCTTGCGACGAGAAGACCCGGCAGGCGGCTGAGACGATTGCCGAGCACGCTGCCCGCGCCAGCGACCTCGTTTCGGAGCTGATGGCCTTCGCCAAACCGGCCGAGCCGAACCCGACGGTCTGGTCGGCGGCCGAGGTTCTGGGCCGGCTCCGACGCGCTTGGGTCGACCGCGCGGCACTGACTGAAAAAGAATTTGAACTCCACATATCGGACGACCTTCCTTTAATCCGCGCCGACGAAGCGCAAATCCGCATGTTATTTGACGAACTGGTCCGCAACGCGATCGATGCGATGCGGGATGCATCCCCCCGGCGGTTGATGATGAACTGCTGGGTCGATGTGACCGATGAGAAGGTCATGGCTCGGGTCGAGGACAACGGGTGCGGCATGTCGGCCGACGTGCTCGAGCAGGCAGCGGACCCGTTTTTCTCGCACCGGGCTGCAGGGCGGGGGCGCGGCCTGGGCCTGTCGCGTGCGACGCGATACGCCGAGGTCAACGGCGGGACGATCCGGCTGTTCAGCGCGCCCGGCCAGGGGACCAAGGTGCTCGTGGTTCTGCCGTCGGGCGGCCCGATGCCGTCCGCGTGAGCGCGAGGCCGTCCGTCGCCGCCTCACTCCACGGGGATACCGGCGCACGACAAACCTCAACCCCTTCAAGGCACGACGGTCTGCGGTGCGGCGTGCCGCCGGGGAATGCCTCGGCCGGCAGTCTGAAATTCGGGGAAGGGCGCGGTGCTTTGCGGTCAAGGGAAAGGACAATGGCCCACAGAAAGCCAGAACTGCTCATCGTGGATCCGGATCATGACCTGACCGACATGATCGAAGGGTATCTGTCGGCCGCGATGGCGATCCGGATTTCCACGGTGCACACGATGGCCGAGGCGATGCGCGAGGAGCTCACGCATCGTCACGACCTGGTACTTGCGGCACTCGACCAGACGGACGGCAACGGGTTGGAGCTGGCCCGGCGGATCCGGGAAACGAACCGCTGCGCGTTTCTGCTGATGGCTGACGAGCCGGACCCGCGCGAGCTTGTGGCCGCGATGCGCGGAGGTGTCTGCGATGTCCTGCTCAAGCCGACGAACATGGCCGAGCTGGCCGACCGCCTTCAGGCGGCCCTTCGCGCGTTGGCCCGGCAGAGAGCCCGCCGCCGCCGTCGCCGCCGACTGCAGTTGCTCAGCGTGCGGATGATGAGCGAACGACGCGACCTGCGGGAGCGCACGGACCTGATCTGCAAGGACCTCGTCCATGCCTACCGCGCGCTGGTCGAGAAGGTCAGCGCCGCCGGTGTTTTGCCGGATGGGTGAGGCCGCCGCCGATCCATCCCCGCCCCTCTACTGAGCCGACCATCCTCCATCGACAACGAGTGTCGCCCCGGTCATGAAACTCGATGCGTCGCTGGCCAAAAAGACGATGGCGCCCCCGAGTTCGTCGGGTCGGCCCCATCGGCCGAGGGGAATCCGCTCGATGAAGAAGCGGTTGGCCTCGGGGTCCTGCTGGACGGGGATATTGATCTCCGTTTCGAACGGGCCGGGGCACAGGGCGTTGACGCGCACGCCCGCCTTCGCCCACTCCAGCGCCATCGTGCGCGTCAATTGGATGAGGCCGCCTTTGCTGGCCGTGTAGCCGGGCCGCTCGGCCAAACCGACGAGCCCCAACATGCTGGCCAGGTGGATGACCGAACCGCACCGCTGGGCGACGAGATGGCGACCGACGGATTGGGCGACGAGGAACGCGCCGACGAGGTTCGTATCGAGGATCTGTCGGAAGTGGGTCTCGCTCTGGGCGAGGGTCGGTTCGCGGATATTGATGCCGGCGTTGTTGACGAGGATGTCGATCCGCCCGAGCGCTTCGAGCGCGCGGGCGGTCATCGCCTCGACCTGCTTGCGGCTGGTCACGTCCGCGGGCACGGGCACGATGCGACGTGCCGTTTTTTCTGACAATACCTTGGCGGTCTCGTCGAGCGCAGCGCGGTCGCGGCCCGCGATGACGACGTCGGCGCCGGCCTCGGCCAGCGCGCGGGCCATCGCGCGGCCCAGGCCGCGGTTGCCGCCGGTCACCAGTGCGTTTTTGCCGTTCAACGAAAACAGGTTGTTCACAATGTTCTCCCTTCCCAGCGACTAGGAGGGCGCCCCGTCTCGGCTGATGCGCCGACGGTAATGCAAAGCGGCGAGCGGTCGCTCCAACCCGGATCCCGGGCCAGGCCGGCAAGCCGTCGGTCGTATCCGGTTTTGAGAAGCACTCACGTCAAGGGCGACAGGGGGCGCACGACTGCTTCGGGCGACTCGGCCGGCAGTTCGACGACAAATCGCGCGCCGTGTCCGAGCCGGCTTTCGACGCGGATCGACCCGCCCAACAGGTGCGCCAGCTCCCGGCTGATCGCCAGCCCCAGGCCGGACCCGCCGTGCTCGCGCGTCACGGAGGCGTCCATCTGGCGGAACTTCTCGAAGATTTTCTGTTGATCCTCCGGTGCAATGCCCGGCCCCGTATCCGCGACGGCCATCACGATGCGGTCGCCGTTGTCGCGCCCGGCCGCTTCGAGTCGGATCGTGCCGCCTTCGGGCGTGTACTTGATCGCATTGCTGAGCAGGTTGTAGAGGATCTGCCGGACTTTGCCCGCGTCGCCGTGCATCATCGGCAGGTCCGGTGCCATGTCGAGTTCGAGATGCAGGTTCTTTTTGTCGATCAGGGGGCGCATGAAATCGCTCAGCGCCTCGCAGATGTCCAGCGGCGAGAAGCGGCTGCGGTGCATCTCGATCCGGCCCGCTTCGATCTTGGCCAGATCGAGCAGGTCGTTGATGAGCTCGAGCAGCATGCGCCCGCTCGTCAGAATGTTGTGCGAGAACCGCGCGAGCCGCCCCTTGTCGATAGGCCCTTCCGACTGGACGCTGTCGCGGAGGAGGTCGGCAAAGCCGATGATCGAAGTCAACGGCGTGCGCAGCTCATGGCTGACGTTGGCCAGAAACTCGCTCTTCATCCGGTTGGCCTCGAAGAGCGCAACATTCGTTTCGGCCAGCTCGCCGAGCCGCGTGTCGAGCGACCGGTTGATCGTCTCGAGCTCGACGCGGGCGCGCTCGAGCTCGGTGAGCATTTTGTTGAACGCGTCGGCCAATTCCTCGAACTCGTCGCCGGTGTCGATGCTCGCCCGCGCCCGGAAGTCGCCCGCGGCGATCTCGCCGGACACCTCAATCAGGTCCCGGACCGGGGCGAGGATGAGCTTCTGGACGATGAGGTAGAACACGAGCATCGCCAGGAAGCCGGCCAGCAGGCCCGCCAGGACGATGAGCACACGCGTCCAGAACAACACGTCGCCGGTGTCCGGCGCCTCGAGCGTCATATTAATGACGCCCACCAGCGGATAGACGCCTTCGCTGGCGCGCTCGCCGCGGACGGCCAGTGCGACGCGGTAGGCGGTCGGCTGGCCGGGCTTGCGCACGAGCGTGGGGATGGTGTGGAGGCTGTTGTCGGCCCGCATGTCTTCGATGCACTTGCGCAGAAACGGGTCGAGCCGTGGTGGGCCGACTTGCAGGGTTTGCGCGAGCCACTGGAGGGCGGTACCGCCCTTCGCGGCAATCGTGTCCCCGTGTTCGGCCAGCAGCCCGCGGGCCGCCTGAGCGATATCGGGGACCGCCGGCCGGACCGGCACCCACGGCTTCAGCGCGGCCGCGAGTCGCTGGAAACGCGCCTTGGCCGTCTTGATATGGGCATAGAACTGCTCGAGCTGCGGGCGGCTCGACCCGACGGGCGGCAACTTGATCAAGCGCGGTCTGCTGGATGGTAACTCGAGCTGATCGGCATTGTCGGCCCACCAACGATCGAGCCGGGCCTGCTGCCGTGTCCAATCCTCCGCGGCCGGGTCGAGCTGTGCGCGAGCCAGCAGCGCGAGGTGATGCGCCCTGCGGAGGTTGCGGTCGTGCACGAGCGTTTCCAGCGAACGCCACGGCACGAACAGCGCAAGGGTGATGATCAGCACCACGGCCGACCCGAAGAGGAGCCGGCACTTGGAAGCCAGCGACAGTCGAAAGATTCCCGTTTCCGCCATCGTTGGTGTATTGTACCCGTACGTGCTGGCAGTGACAGCGGCGAAAGGGAAACTGGTCGAAAAAGGCCCGGCATGGCCAGCAGAGCTTTGGGCCCAAGACGGGCGAGTAATCTGTGAGTTGACATTACAACAGGAGCCGGAGACGTGCATCGTAAGCAGTTATGCAACGGGCTGAAAGTTGCCACCAAAAGATGGCGCAGCGGATTGGTGAGCATCGCGTTGGCCGGGGGGCTCGTCGGTCTGCTGGGGGGGCGGGTGGACGCATCCCACCCGGCGCAGGTGCGTGATGGCCGGCTCGAGATGGCGACGGGCAGTGAGTTGTGGGGATTCGCCTGGCCGGACTGGCCGTCGATCGGACGGGACCACTTGGCCGTCCGCCGTTTCCTGAAGCCGATGACCATGCGGGGGCTGAACACCCTCGGTTTCGCACTTCAGCAGCCGGGCCAAACGCGCCCGTTTTTCCTGCCGGACGGTCGGCTGGCCGACGAAGCTCGCGCGGCGCATTTCACACAGTTGACCGGGGACTTGCGTGATCTGTACCTGGCGACGGTGGTCGAGCTTTTCTCGGCTGATCCGTCGTGCTGGCTCGAATCGGCGGACGCTTATCGGCAGGCGGTGCGGGAGGTGACGGGCCTGCTGCCCAAGGCGCACGCCGTCATTCTCGTCCTGGGCGACCTTGCCGGTCCGCAACGCTGGCCGAACGCTTGCCCGATCGACCTGAACGATCCCGAGGTTCTCGTCGCACTCTGCAAAGAGATTCACGCGGTTCGCGGGAACGTCCTCGTCGGCGTTCCGGCCAGGTTCATCGCCAACGCGCCCGAAGGCGATCTGCTCTATGTGGCGCGCGATGCGCGAGCGCTGGCTGCCTGGATCGACGCAGTGGCTCGGGGAGTCGATCCGGGTACCGTCACGAAGGACGCGGCCCCGTTGAAGGCCGAAAGATATCTCCGATGGACGGGTGAGCAGCCGGACGCATGGCGACGCCGTCTCGACCGCTTCGCCACCGACGTGCAAGAGCACCGGCTGGCCCGCGACATGGTCGCCACGCAGCCGGCCGAGGTGGACACTCATTCCCCGGCCGCGCTGTCCGACGCCGAACGCGCCGAAGGGTTCGAGCTGTTGTTCGACGGCCGGTCACTTGACGGCTGGACAACGCTCGACGATGACCCGGCCGGCTGGTCGGTTCAGGACGGCGTGATCCATTGCAAGGGTGTCCAAGGCCCCTGGTTGCGGACCCGGCGTCGGTTCGGCAATTTCGTACTCCGCCTCGATTTCAAGATCAGCCCCAAGGGCAACAGCGGCGTCTTCATCCGCGCCCCGCTCGATGCCCGGGCGTCGCAGTTCGGGATGGAGATGCAGATCCTCGGCGTTACCGGGTCGGTCAACCGGCGTGACGTGACCGGAGCGATCTATGGTGTCTACGCTCCCTCCGCGGACGTGGCTCGTCCACCCGGAAGCTGGAACGAAGCGGAAATCACCTGTCGCGGCGGCCGGGTGAGGATTCGCCTCAACGGTCAGCTCGTTCAGGATTTCGACATGGACCAGGTCGACGAGTTGAAAGAGCGGCTCCGGTGCGGTGTCGTCGGCCTTCAGGACCACGGCGATGAAGTGTGGTTCCGCAATATCCGGATCAAAACGCTCGAGGACGTCTGTCGGCCATAACGTCCCTCAGAACGTTGCGAACCAGGTCGCCATAAAGGAAATGCCATGGCGCAAAGACGGAAACAATCGCTGTCGGTGACCAGCAGACGGCGTTTTTTGCAGGGCGCACTGGGTGCGGCCGGCCTGCCGTCCCTGAAAATGCACGGCGTATTGGCCGCCGCGACCCAGCCGGCCGATGACGCCATGCAATGCGATTTGCCCGTGCGCGCGGTGACGCACGGGCCGAAAAGCCACTTTTTCGGCTACTACGACAAGTGCCCTTGGGACGGCAGCGGGCGCTACCTGTTGGCCATGCAAGTCGGTTTTTACAATCGCAACCCCCAGCCGGGCGAAGCGCTCACGCTCGGCACGATCGACATGCAGCGCGGCGACCGCTTCGAGCCGTTCGGCACGACTCTCGCATGGTCCTGGCAGCAGGGGACGATGCTCCAGTGGATGGGTACCTCGCGGCGGGTGATTTACAACACGCTGGACGGCGATCATTACGCAGCCGTCATCCGTGATCTGGACACCGGCCGGACGCGCACGCTGCCGCGCCCCATCTGCGCGATCAGCGGCGATGGCAGGCAGGCCGTCACGCTCGACTACGAGCGCGTCAACCGCCTGCGCCCGGGTTACGGCTACATCGCCCTGCCCGAGTCCAACCCCGACGATCCTGCACCGGCCGACCGCGGCATCTATTGGATGGACCTGGCCACCGGCGAAAACAAGCTGATTCTTTCGCTCGAATGGGCGGCAGGCCATCGGCCCGACGAGCGTTTCGAAGGCGGCGAGCACTGGTTCAATCATCTCCAGTTCAACCCGTCCGGCACGCGTTTCGTCTTCCTGCACCGTTGGCGAAAGCCGGACAGCAAAGGCTGGCAGACGCGCCTCTACACGGCCGCCCCCGACGGCAGCGATGTACGGCTCTTGTCGGACGCGGGGATGGTCTCGCACTTCGACTGGCGTGACGATCGCACGATCCTCGCCTGGACGCGGACTCCGGATCGCGGCACGCATTTCTACCTTATCGACGATCGAACGGGCGCGCACACGGTGGTCGGCCAGGGTGTTCTTCCGCGCGACGGGCACTGCACCTATTCGCCCGACCGCAAATGGATTCTCACGGACACCTATCCGGATCGCGCGCACATGCAGACGCTCATCCTTTACCGCGTCGCGGACGGCAGGCGGTTCGACGTCGGCCGGTTCTACCAGCCGCCGGCGCTGCACCACAAGCCTTACCGCTGCGACCTGCACCCGCGCTGGAACCGTGACGGCACGCAGATCTGCATCGACTCGACTCACGAGCTCAGCCGGCAAATGTACCTCATCGACGTGTCCGAGATCGTCAAATCGCAAGGCGAGTCGCACGGGTAGGGGGTTGCCGCCCTCCCATGAGCCGGGCCTCTGAAAAGAAAGATCGAGGGGTTTGACCTGCCGGCGGCTTTCGGTCTCAATCGCTCCCCAATTTTCCTTTGGTTGCATTCGTTGTCACTGACGTCGCCACCTGCGTGGCTGTCGGTTGCCCTGCCGCCTGGAGCGTGAGGGTGAAGCATGTGCCGCGGCCGGGCTGACTGGCCACGCCGATCGTTCCCCCGTGGGCCTCGATGATCCGCGTGGTGATCGCCAGCCCCAGGCCCGTCCCGCTGCCCCCGTCCTTGGTCGTGTAGAAGGGCTCGAAGATGTGCGGCAGAACGTCGGGGGGGATGCCCTGGCCCGTGTCGATGATTTCAAGGTCGACGTGGCCGCCTTCCACGCAGGTGCCGTGGCGCAGCGTGATTCGCCCCCCGCCGGGCATTGCGTCCGCCGCGTTGATGAGCAGGTTGATGAGTGCCTGGGTCAGCTGCGCCCGGTCGGCCAGGACGCGCAGGTGCGGATCGGGCGATTCATGCACGAGCACGATCTGGTTGCGGTCGAGGCGCGGCTGCACCACGAGCAGCGCGTCGCGGATCACGTCCTCGATCTGGATGTCTATCAGCGTCACCGGTGCGTCGCGGGCCATGCTCATCATGCGGCGGAGACTCATCTCGATGCGGTAGAGTCCTTCCTCCATGAGGTCGAGAAGCTTGCGCGTCTGCTCGATGTTGGTCGGGTCCCGTCGGATGATGCGCGTGCAGTTCTGGAGGCCGTCGAGCGGGTTGTTGATTTCGTGGGCCAGGGCGGCCGTCAGTTCCCCGATGAGCGCGAGCTTCTCGCTGCGCGTCAGTTGGCGGCGGAGCTGTTCCCGCTCCTCGACGAGTTGGTGGAGGTGATCGATGAGCCGGTCCAACGAACCGGCGAGCTTCACGAAGTCCTGGCGGGCGGTGTCGTCGATCGGCCGGCGAAGATCACCGCGGCTCAGCGCGTCGGTCGTCTGCCGAAGCTTGCCGAGGCTGTCCCTCAGATGTCGTGTTGCCAGGCACCGGGCAGACCAGCCTGCCAGCGTCGCTCCGGCGAGGACCGATAGGATCGCCCGCCAGTGTGCCGGCCAGAGCGCGAAGGCGGCGGCTGCCGATAAGCCGACCAGGCTGCCGTAGCAGCACAGAACGCGCTGACGAAGACCGGTAGGGATAAACCGTGCCATGGCGACGCACATTGTAACAGACCGACCGCCCGGCGCGGTGTTTTTTTGAGTTTTTTTCAAAATGGCGGCGTGGGAGGACCGCCTGTGCGAATGGTGCGGGTGTTGCCCGTCGCACCCGAGCCGGTATCATCCGGGCCGACGTGCTGGATAGACCGCCCGAACGGAACCCTTTCATGCTCAACCGCGCGCTGGCGTTTTACACGAAGTATTTCGCCCTCTGGGTGATCCTGGGCGGCCTCTTGGCATACGTGGTACCCGGACCCTTTCTCTGGCTTGCCGGCGGGATGAAAGCATTTTTCGCGCTGACGATGTTCGGCATCGGGGCGGTGTTGAACGTCGAGGATTTCAGGAGGATCGGCCGCAGCCCCGTGATCGTCCTCATCGGGTCGGCCGCCCAGTTCACGCTGATGCCGCTGGGGGCCTTCGCGCTGGCGCGGACATTCGATCTCTCGCCGGAACTGACCGTCGGCCTCATCCTGACCGGCGCCGCCCCGGGGGCGATGTCCAGCAACGTCATGAGCTACATCGCCGGGGCCGACACCGCCTACTCCGTCTCGCTGACGACCGTCTCGACGATGTTGTGCCCGATCCTCACGCCGGTGCTCGTTTACGTGCTGGCGCGCACCGAGCTGCACGTGCCCTTCCTGGAGATGTTTGGTGACCTTTTGCAGACGGTCGTGGCGCCACTGGGGTTAGGACTGGCCGTCCGGCACGTCTTCCGCAGGTTTACCGATCGCCTCGCCCGCGTTTTTCCAGCCGTCTCCGTGACCTTCATCGTTTTCATCTGCAGCGTCGTGATCGCGCTGAACCGCCACCGTCTCGGCCTGCTGACCGGTTCGGTGCTGGCCGTCGTCGTCACGCTCAACCTCTATGGAATGCTGGCCGGCTATGGTGTCGGGATGGCCTTCGGCATGAACGTGCCGCGGCGCCGGACGCTGTGCATCGAGATCGGGATGCAGAACGCCGGCCTCGGTACGGTACTGGCTCTCCATCATTTCGGGCCGACCGCGGCTCTGCCCGCAGTCCTGTTCGTGTTCGTCTGCATCGTGACCGCCTCGATCCTGACCGAGTTCTGGCGGCGGGGCGCGAACTTCGCTCGAACCTCGGTCCCTTGATCGTTTCGATAAACCCTTTACAGCGCAGCGGATCCCCCTGGCCAAGTACGTTTGCTACAATTCGAATCATGAGACCGTATCGCCCCACACCGCGCCGTCCGCCGGTTCGATGGGTCCGCGACGAGTGGATGCCGACCCTCGACGAACTGACGTGGCTCGCCTCGGCCGAGGGGGGTGCCGTTGGCCGCGCGATGGCCGGCGACGATCCCGCCGATACGCCGGCGGCCATCGCGCGATGGCGCAAACGGTTGCCGGCCGACCGCGTGACAGCCGCCGCGGCGATGGTCGTCCTGCGCCGGATGGCTGCGGACAAGTTCACGCGAGCCGATGCGATGCTTTTCGATCGGGTCGCTCTCGAACAGGCGACCGACGAGGTGGTCGCCACCTGGAAGGCGCAGCGGTTCGCGGGTTGCGGGTCGGTCGCGGATCTCTGCTGCGGGATCGGCGGCGATGCACTGGCTCTGGCCGGCCAGGCTGAGGTGGTCGCAGTGGATCGGTCAGCCGTCCGCGTGCGGATGGCCGAACACAACGCCGGTGTCTACGGCCACAACATCGAAGGGCGGTGCGGGGACGTCGCGCTGCGCTGGCCGGTGGCGGAAACCTTCCACATCGACCCGGACCGCCGCGACAAGGCCGGCCGCACGCACCAGCCGGAAAGCAGCTCGCCGCCCCTGCCGGTCGTTCGCGAGATCGTTGCACACTATCGTGACGGGGCGGTCAAGCTCTCGCCCGGAGCGGATTTCGACCAGATAGGATTCGAGGCTGAGATCGAGGTTGTCAGCCATGGCGGCGTCTGCCGGCAGGCGGTGGCCTGGACGGGCCGGTTGCAGCGCGACTTCCGCCGTGCGACCGTGCTGCCGGCCGGTGCAACGATCGCGGCATTGGACCGCGATGCCCTCGCCTGGCCCGAGCCGGCCGCTGTCCGGGAGGGCGACTGGCTCCACGAGCCGGACAACGCGGTGATCCGGGCGGATCTCGTCGGCCTTCTGGCCCGCCGGCACGGTCTGGCGCCGGTGGACCCGCAGATCGCCTACCTGGTGGGTCCCCAGCGTGTCGATTCGCCGCTGCTGGCCGCCTTCGAGGTCGTCGAGGTCGTCGAATTTTCGGCCAAGGCGGTTCGCAGGTTGCTCGAACGCCACGGTGTGGGGCGGGTGGAGATCAAGACCCGACGGTTCGCCGCCCGTCCGGAACAGGTCCTCAAAAAGCTGCGTCTCAGCGGGCCGGACGCTGCGACGCTGCTGCTGACGCACCTGGGCGACCGTCCCTCGGCCATCCTGGCCCGCCGGCCCGCCCCCGTGCAGTCCTGAAGCTGCCTTGCAATGGAGAACGCTCCGGGCTATAGTGGGTGCCCGAGAACGGATGGTAGAAGATGGAACAGGTAGGGTCCGGCCGTCCGGGACGTGGGTCCCGGGGTGCGGGGCCGGGCGGATGAGAAGGGTTGTGCAGGCACCCATGGCAGACGTGGCTGAGAAAAAACAAGAGTTGATCAGCGGGTTCAGGACGCACGAAAAAGACACCGGTTCGCCCGAAGTGCAGATCGCACTGCTGACGGGTCGGATCAACGACCTCACCGAACACCTCAAGGTGCACGGCAAGGATGAGTCCTCGCGCCGCGGCTTGCTGAAGATGGTCGGCCGGCGCAACCGCCTGCTCAGGTACCTTTCAGCCAACGAGCGTCAGCGGTATCTGGACGTCATTCAGCGCCTGGGCCTGCGGAAGTAATCCCCACCACCCACCCACCCGATCCATGCGGTACGGCCCGCGCGTGTGTGCGTTGGACGGCACGGGAGTCGCGGCGCGTTCCGCGAGTGGACGGTTCTCCCAGAGCCGTCGCGGCAGCATCGCCGCCCATCCTTTTCCATGACGGTTTCCGGCTGGTCGGTTTGTGCGAACTCTTCCTGCAGCGCGACCGACCGGCGGCGTCGCTGAGACGGCTGTCGCCCGTTCATGCATTTTTTACCAGGGATATCCAACCCAAGCTGCGAAAAAGAAACATAAAAGGACCCGAGTGAAGTCCGAAGCTGTCGTCATGACGAGGTAAAGCAAGTGATGGAATCGATGCACGTTGAGACCGAAATCGGCGGAAGAACCCTTCGTTTGGAAACCGGCAAGATCGCCCGGCAGGCCGACGGTGCGGTGATGGCCTTTTACGGCGATTGCGTCGTGTTGGGCACAGCCGTCTGGGCCGAGCCGCGCCCGGGGATCGACTTTTTCCCGTTGACCGTGGACTACCGCGAGAAAGCCTATGCGGCCGGCAAGTTTCCGGGAGGCTTTTTCAAGCGGGAAGGGCGGCCCACGGGCAAGGAAATCCTCACGATGCGGATGATCGACCGCCCGATTCGCCCCCTGTTCCCCGAAGGGTTCATGGACGAGATCCAGATCCAGACGTTCGTGCTGGCCGCCGACCCGGAGATCGACTCGGACGTGGTCGCCATCGTCGCGGGCGCGGCTGCCCTGTCGATCAGCGGGGCACCCTTCGAGGGCCCGATCGGCGCGGTGCGTGTCGGCTGCGTGGATGGAAAGCTCGTGTTGAACCCGACTTACGATCAGCTCGAGGAGTCCACGCTCGACATGATCCTGGCCGGCCACAAGGACGGCGTCAACATGATCGAAGTCGGCGCGCAGGAGGTTTCCGAAAAGCTCGTCGCCGAGGCGATTGCTTTCGGTTTCGAGGGGGTCGGCAAGATCGTCGCGTTGATCGAGCAGTTGCGGGACAAGGTCGGCAAAGAGTGCACGTGGACACCGCCCGAGCCGAACGTCGAGCTTAAAAACCTCGTCCGCCAGAAGGCCTACGAGCCGATGGTCCAGGCGCGCCAGATCGCCGGTAAGCACGAACGGAAGACGGCCGTCAAGGAGCTTTACGACCGCGTTCTGGACGAGCTTTCACCCTTGGACGCCCAGGAACCGCCCGCTTACGAGCGGTCGGCTGTCGCCGCGGCGCTGCACGCGCTGGAAGAAGAAGTCGTCCGCGAGCTCATCCTTAAGACGGGCAAACGCGCCGACGGCCGCTCCGGAGAGGATCTGCGCGAGATTCACTGCGACGTGGGTCTTCTGCCGCGCACGCACGGCTCGGCCCTGTTCACCCGCGGCGAGACCCAGGCGATCGTCGTCACGACGCTCGGAACGGCCCGCGACGAGCAGATCATCGACGGCATCGCCGAGGAATACAGCAAGAAGTTCATGCTCCACTACAACTTCCCGCCGTTCTGCGTCGGCGAGGCCCGCCGGATCATGGGGCCGGGCCGGCGCGAGATCGGACACGGCGCATTGGCCGAGCGGTCCCTGACGGCCGTTTTGCCGCCCGTGGACCGGTTCCCCTACACGATCCGACTGGTCAGCGAGATCACCGAATCCAACGGATCCAGCTCGATGGCGACGGTTTGCGGCGGAACGCTGGCACTCATGGATGCCGGCGTGCCGATCAGCCAGCCCGTGGCCGGCATCTCGATCGGCAGCGTCCACAACGCGGACAAGCGGATTCTGCTGACCGACATCATCGGTGAGGAAGACCACTTCGGCGATATGGACTTCAAGGTGGCCGGCACGCAGCGGGGTATTACTGGTGTACAGCTCGACTTGAAAGAACGGACCCTCGCGATGGATCTGCTTCCCCAGATCCTCGAACGGGCCCGCGTAGCCCGGGTCGAGATTCTCCGAACGATGCTGGCGACTCTGCCCAAGCCGCGCAAGGAGATCAGCCGCCACGCGCCGCGAATCTTGACGATCAAAATCGATCCGGAGAAAATCGGGATGCTGATCGGACCGGGCGGCAAGGGCATCCGCAAGATCGAGGCGGAGACCGGCGCGTCCATCGATATCGACGACGACGGGACCGTCACGATCGCTTCCGTCGATGCGGCCGGCGCCGAGAAGGCCTACCAGATGGTCGAGACGATCGGCGTGGGCGTCAAGGTCGGCGCGGTTTACACGGGGCGCGTCGCCAGCGTCAAGGACTTCGGCGCGTTCGTCGAACTCGTGCCCGGCCAGGACGGGCTTTGCCATATCAGCGAGCTCTCTGACGGATACGTCAAATCTGTCAGTGACATCTGCAAGGTCGGCGACCCGATGCGCGTCAAGGTGATACTCATCGACGACCAGGGTCGCGTGAAATTGAGTCGACGGGCCGCTTTGGCCGAGGAGGAAGCCGCCGAGGAGGAAGCCGCCGAACAGGGTGCGGACTCGGCGTAAGAGGCAGTTCGTCGATTCGACCGGCGCGCAGGGGCACGCCGCTGTTGCCGGCATGGCGCGGTAACGCGACGCGGTCGGCCCATGCCGCGGTTTTGTTGCGCGCCCCGCGCGGCGCACTTCGGAAGAAACAGAGTGACCGACATCTCTTGAAGGAGACCGTACGCGATCGTTCCCCGTGCAGCGGAACACCAGGGGCCGGCGGGTCATCGGTTGCCAGCGCGGTCCACCGTTGCGCACTGTTGCATGTCGTTTACCGCCGCCATGGAGGAGTCGACCATGGAGATGGGTACGGTAAAATGGTTCGACAGCAAGAAGGGCTATGGATTCATCAAGGGCTCGGCCCCCGGCAATGACATCTTCGTCCACTACAGCAGCATCGAGGGCGAAGGGTTTCGGAGCCTGAAAAACGGCGAATCCGTCGAGTTTGAGCTGGTCCAGTCCGAAAAAGGGCTCCAGGCCCAACATGTGCGG
>Ga0272443_10004254_pt1 | contig 15846 bp, 18 predicted proteins | sample SSMAcet12_FD_193581 | JGI IMG/M metagenome (GOLD analysis project Ga0272443, IMG submission 193581) | Marine sediment archaeal communities from Little Sippewissett salt marsh, Falmouth, MA, United States - SSM-Acet-12 | ecosystem: Environmental > Aquatic > Marine > Wetlands > Sediment ...
AACAGAAAGCCCGATAAATAATGAAGAAACGCCGAAAATCCTTGCAAGCTCTACCGCCCCATCAATCATATAATCGGCACCCTTTACCAACAGAACAAGACCCACAAACAAAAGCAAATAATCCATTAAAGTGAAAATATGAATCTATTCAATTTTTGTCAATGGGACAACAGTTTTTTGCCTACCTCCAAAATTTTCATCTTAATACACTTAAAAGCAATTATTGCAAAGCACATAATAAATTATACGCGTGGGAAGATTATTCTTGAATATATGCCAAATCAGAGGAATTACTGTCCGATAAAGACATGGCCGATTTCGCCCTTTTACAAACACTTGACTTATAACAAATTTTTATTATATTTTTATTGTTTATTAAAAATAAAGTAAACAGAGGAAGGAATAAAAATAAAACCTTTAGAGGAGGTGTTTTTTTTGCCAGGAGTAACAATTAAAGAAGGAGAATCTTTCGAAAAAGCTTTTAAGCGATTCAAGAGGTTGTGCGAAAAAGAAAAAATAAGAAGTGAAATAAAAAAGCATCAACGCTACGAAAAACCAAGCGAAAAAAGACAGAGAAAACGAAAAGATTTTAGTAAAGGAAGGAGAAGTCACTAATAAAGAAGTATATACCTTTTTATTTTGATTGGACTTTTTTGATTTCTCCTTAACCCATTTTCAAATAAATTATAATGAATTTATTTGATTTAGGTTCCCTGATTGTTATTGTCGTTTTTTGTTTGTGGGGAACAAAAAAAGGGTTCATTATTGAAATTTCCGAAATTGGCGGATTGATCCTTTCTTTCATTCTGGCTCTTTATATCCCTTTGGATTTAGACATAGGCGGAATGAAATATGTGGTAAGTTTTCTTGTTTATTTCTTCGTTATCAGTGTTTTCTTTTCTGTCTTATCGAAAATAATTCACAAAACACCCCTCGCCTTTATCGACAGAATCCTTGGAGCATCCATCGGCGCCATCAAGGGACTAATAGTAGTTATAATACTTTTTCTTATTGCAAGCCTTATCTCGTCCGATAGCACTAAAAACGGCATGCAAGAAAGCTTTTTTTATAAAACAGCTCTTATCGTAAGAATTCCTCTAAAAAATTTCTTAAAAAGAAAAACAGAAGGCTTAGATCATTATAAAGAAAAAATAAAGTTCCCGCAGAGACAAAAAGAAAAAAATTCAAACGATAAAAATATTATGTTATAATGAAAGAACTCTCAATGAAAATAGGTTTAAATATATTGCTGGAAAAGATTTCCGCTTATGCCGAATCTATCCCGGGGAAAAAACTTATTACAGCTTTAAGTCCATCTCTTCCGGAAGAGAAAAGAATGCTTTCTTTTACACGCTTAAGCGAAATAAAAAAAATCCAGCATTTGCTCCCAAATCTAAATATATTGGAAAAAGGGAAAGCCCCACAGAAAGGGACAATATTATCCGGAGAAAAAATACTTTACTATAGAAAACTTTTAGATTTGTCGTCGGAAACCAGGAAAATCCTTTCCGAGAATAAAACTCTGGAAGAAATAGAAGCCAAAATAGACCCACTCCCTTCTTTAAAAAAAGAAATAACCAACTTTATAGACGAAAACGGATCCGTTATTCCATCCTCAACTCCGGCGTTAAAATCCTTCTATAAAGAAAAGACTTCTATAGAGAATCAAATCGAAAAAAAACTTTCTTCTTTTTTAAAAGAAAAAGAGTCCTTGCTACAGGACAAGATTATAACAACCCGATTGGGGAGAACTGTTCTTCCGGTTAAATATGACAGGAAAGACGAAATAGAAGGAATAATCGTAGACCTCTCCAGGTCTCAAAACACAGCTTTTATAGAACCAAAAGAAATAACAACCCTCAACAACAGAATTTCGGAATTGGAGAACGACATCACAGTTGAAAAAACAAGAATTCTCAAATTCCTTACAGAAAAAATTTCCTCTCATTTTTCTTTTATCGAGAAGAACACCGAATTGCTGACAGAAATAGATGCTCTTAAAGCCAGATCATTATACGCTGCCGATTTCAAATGCATTATACCTGAATTTTCAGACAAAAGCATCTTAAAAATCAAAGAATGTTATCACCCTCTTTTGCTTGTAGAAAAAAATCCGGTCGAGCCCTTTGACTTAGAAATAGGAGAAAACGAAAGAATTTTATTGATTAGCGGACCGAACGCCGGAGGAAAAACCGTGCTCTTAAAAAACTTAGGCATTAACCTTTTATCCGCTCTGGCAAGCATCCCTATCCCCGCAAAAGAAGGAACTAAAATAGGCTCCTTCTCCAATATATCGGGAATTATAGAAGACGAACAATCCATGGAAGAAAACCTTTCCTCTTTTTCTTCATATATAGTAAGACTAAAAAACATCTTTAATAAAGCTACAGAAAACAGCCTGATAATGCTCGACGAACTCGGGGGGAATACCGACCCAATCGAGGGCAGCGCCCTATCGATCGCCCTTCTTAACGCGCTAAGAAGAAAGAACAGCCTGGTTATCGCCACGACCCATTTGAGCCCTCTTAAATTCTACGTCGAAGATCAGGATAGAATGATTAACGGATCCATGGAATACGAAAACGGACCTACATACCACCTGCAAATAGGAATACCCGGAGGCTCGCGAGCTATATCGATTGCCGAGAAATATGGATTACCCGAGGAAATAATCCGCGATGCAAAAAGTTTTATAGACTCAGAAATCCTGGATGCGGAAAAGCTAATAGAAGAACTTTCTGCCAGGAATAGAAATTTACGCGAGAAGGAAAAAGAAATAACACAAACAAAAGAACGCCTGTCAGCCCTCAAAAAAGAATATGAAAAATTAATGGGTAACGCAAACAAAAAAAGAACAAAAATAATAAAAGAAGCAGAAGAAAAGGCAAATCTTATTATAGCGGAATCCCGTTCGGAAGTGGAAAAGACGATAAAAAACATAAAGGAAGCAAAAGCCTCAAAAGAGTCGATAAAAAAATACAAAAAAACTTTCTCGAGAATACCGCAAAAAGAAAAGAAAGAGAAGAAAGAAACTATTACGCCTTCCGAAAAACGTCTTGGAATCAAATACGACATAGACATGGAAATCCCCTTCGAGCTTTCTGTTCGAGGAATGACAAAGGAAAAAGCATGGGAAAACACCGACAAATTCCTTGACAAAGCAATAATCGCCGGATACAATTCAGTAAGAATAGTTCACGGAACAGGAAGCTTTATTTTGAGAAACATGATTCACAAGAAACTAAAAAAAGACAAAAGAGTAACAAGAATAGACACCCCGCCCCATTATGAAGGAGGAGAAGGCGTAACCGTAGCCTTTTTAAAATAAAATGTTTTATTTGCTACTAATTTTTTCCAAATCCGCGACTACCGCCATGCTTTTAACAACAGTTTTCCCGGGCGGGGGACAATTCTATACAGAAAGATACGCTAAAGGGATCATAATCGGCGGAGTTCAGTCTTTTCTCATATATAGACAAGTGCAAACACATTTGAGGCTAAACGATTTAGAAAAATCAAACAACCCAAACCAGGAACTACTGCAAAAAAAAGACAACCTGCTCGACACAAGAAGAGAACTTGCATGGTGGATGGTATTGGTCTGGACGGCCGGAATCCTGGACGCTTACGTAGACGCACAGCTTTACAATTTTGAAAGCAATCTTTCTCTGGACCAGAACGGAGCACTCAAAACAGAGCTATCTTTTAAGATACGCTACTAATGTTTCACGTGAAACATTTACTTAAAGAAACCCTTAAAAAATTAAACATTCCGGAAGACAAAAGAAAAACGGAAAAATTTTTACTCTATTTCGAAGAACTCTGGAGATGGAACAAAAAGATAAATATGGTCTCAAGAAAACTAAAAAAAGATGAAGTCCTATCTAAACTTCTTCTCCCCTCTCTTTTGCCTTACAAAACAATAAAGAAAAAGGAAAGAGTTCTGGACTTCGGAGCCGGAGGAGGAGTTGCCAGCATCCCTTTAAAGATTTTTAAGCCGGATATACGACTCTGTCTCCTGGAGGCAAAGAAAAAACCTGTTATTTTTCTTGAGCATATCAACCTCCTGCTGGATCTTGATCTTAGCATAATAAAAAAATTTGTCGAGAAAAAAGAAGATATAGACGAACGATTCGACTGGATTTTTGTCAGGGCGGTAAACCCCGAAGATATTCCCAGGGGCATATACGAGAAAATACTATACTACGGAGAATACGCAGGAGATAAATTTATCTGCGAGAGAAAGATAAAAAAGGGAGACAACTCCCTTTCCGTTTTAACCTGAAAATGTTTCACGTGAAACATTTAAGATTTAAACCCTTAAAAAGGAGCATATATGAATAATTTAATCGGTTTTTGCGGCCTCAAATGCAATGAATGCCCCGCATTTATTGCCACAAAGAACGACGACGATAAAGAGCGGGCCAGGATTGCCAGAGAATGGGCCGAAGAATATAAGCACGAATTTAAAACCAAAGATATAAACTGCGACGGATGCACCTCTATAGCGGGAAGGCATGTAGGTTACTGTAGTGTTTGCGAGTTAAGGTCCTGTGCTATCAAAAAAAGAGTAAAGAACTGCGCCTATTGCAAAGATTACGAATGTAAAAAATTAAGCGATTTTTTCAATATCGCTCCCCAGGCCAGAAAGAACCTCGAAAAAATACGGAATTTCCTGTAAAATCACCTTTTCTTGTTTCTCGTTTCCGTTGCGAAGATCGCGTAATCGATAAGATCTTCGTACTTCCCCCATTTAATCACGTGTTCTTTGCGAAATCCTTCCTTTTTCATTCCTATCTTGCGCATAACTTTTCCGGAAGCGGGATTGCGGGCAAAATGAGAGGAAGTTATCTTATGCAGGCTTAGACGCAGGAAACCGTATTCGACTACAGCCCTGGCTGCCTCCGTAGCATAGCCTCTGCCCCAGAATTCTTCGCCTATCCAGTAACCCAGTTCTGCTCTGTTGTAATCCTTGTTAACGTTTAAGCCTATAACCCCGATCAACTTCTCGCCGGACTTCAAAACAATCGCAAAATGGATTGCCTCGCCCTCTTCAAATTTCGCCTGATGAGTAGAAATCCACTCCCTCGCGATTCCTTTCTTGTATGGATGAGGGATATTTAACATTTTATCCGCTATTTTTCTGTTTCCTGCCAAAAGCCGGACTCTATCAGCATCCGACAGTAGGAGGGGTCTGAGTATCAGTCTTTTTGTTGTAAGTGTGGGTCTTTTATTTTTCATAGAAGCATTCTGTTGCATTCTAAGCATTCAGGAGAAGAAATCAAGGGGGAGAAAAATTTGGAGTTCCACGATTTTTTCGCTTAAATGCCGTAAAACACTGTTTTGGCGTGAATTAAAAATGGAATAGTAGCTCATTCCACGGGGCCGGCGGCCACGGTCTTTATAAATAAAATGAGCAAGGGGTGCTGTCCAGGAAAGCGTCTCGGAGGGTAAGCAGGCACAGATTCTTGAAATGGTAACATTCAAGAAGAGCGAACCTGAGAGCCAGGTGGCAATTTCCTCGCAGGGGAAATTGACCGCGTCTTTCTCGGACAGTACTCTTTGCGAATCAACCGCCGGGGAAACTTACTGCTAAGCTTATAATTTTTTAATCGTATTTCAGGTAAGAGAGCGCGGTTAGTCTATCCGGATTTATTCTTTTTCTCGTAAGCTCTTTTCGCCAGTGCGATCGCGCCCAACACACCCGCGTCGTCTCCAAGTTCCGGAAGAACAATATATTGGTTTATGTGATTTGTGATCTCCGGAGCTTTTATATAATTGTTGAGCAAAGTTTTTACTCTTTTTTGTATTAGCGGCAACATCTGTTTTTGTTTCATAACTCCTCCGCCAAGGATGATTTTCTCAGGCGAAAGAGTACATATATAATTTATTACAGCCAGGGAAATATATTTCGCTTCCAAATTCCATGCGGGATGATTTGCTTCCAGGGTTTCCCCCTTTTTCCCCCAACGGGCTCTTATTGCTGTACCCGAAGCCAACCCTTCAAAACAGTCTTTGTGAAAAGGACATGTACCTTCAAAAGGGTCTTCTGTTTTGTTGTGGGGAACAAAAATGTGTCCCATTTCAGGGTGTAATAAACCGTGTAAGGAATCTCCGTTAATTATTCCTCCTCCTCCTATACCCGTACCGATCGTTATATAGATAAAATTGGCTAAGTTCCTCGCAGCGCCCCATTCATGTTCTCCCAGAGCTGCAGCGTTAACGTCTGTATCGAACTCTATGGGAATATCGAACGCTTCCTTTATTTTTCCGTAAAAATTTGTATTCTGCCATTTGGTTTTTGGCGTGGATGTTATATACCCGTAGGTAGGAGATTCTTTGTCCAGGTCGACCGGGCCAAAAGAACCGATGCCTAATGCAGAAAGCTTTTCCTTTTTATCCTGCTTCTTGAAATAATCAATTATTGTTTCGATGGTTTCGGCAGGGGTTGTGGTGCTAAACCGAAATTCGTCCCGTAAATCCTCCGGCTTTGTGCCTACTGCGCAGACAATTTTCGTGCCCCCAGATTCTATTCCACCAAACCGGCTAATTTTCTTCTCCTGTTCTCCGTTAAAAACCTGATATAGCAATGCATTATTCTAACTTATCAAAAACAACTTCTCTCTGCATATTTAAAACCTCACCGAGGGGATTACCGGAAAGAGACATCTCAATTATGACGTCTTCATTAACAACGGTACGCTCAACCTCGTGACCTTCTAGAGAGACCCAAAAACTACCCCAGCAACAGGACCTGCCTTTTACGCTCAAAATATCTGTTTTCGATTTAACGGGATTCGAAAGAGCTTTGAATTCCAATAAAGCACAAATCTCGTCCTCTTTTTTTGCTATGCCTGTCCATTTTAATTTAAGATTTTTAGTCTTTAATAAAGCGAAATTCTGTGCTTTAACTTCCTTTTGTTCCAATTCCGTAGAAAAATAGGCTTTATCATATTCAATGTTATCTACGCCTACATACGCAACTTCTATCCATGGAGCATCCCAGATAAGCGCCTTCATAAACGCTCTGTCTTCTTCCGGAAAATCTTTATAAAATTCTTCCGTCAAAATCTCTTCCGAAAGAACGTAAGAAAACCCTTCCATGTAATCAAGTGGTTTGCCTTTAGGGAATACTGACAATGTATCCCGGGTGGAGAATAGCCGGACGTTTCTCCACTCACAAACAACTTCTCCGTTTTCTACCGAACGCGTAAACCTTGCGGTTATTTGCATACTGCTCACGATATGTCCTTCCATATCCCGGTTATAAAAAGTCGATGTTACTTTATATCTTTGCGGTGTTTTTTCCTCGAACTTAAGATCTCCCTGCTTCTGGAAATGCTCACTTAAAGCCTTTTCCTTTTCAAACTCTTTGCGGCAACAAAAAATACTTCCTCCTACAACAAGAACCAATAAAAGGCTTACAATAATTGAAAAAAATTTTTTGCGTATAATCATTTTATCCCCCTTAAACTGAAATCTTTTTAATCCATACTCTGATACTCGTTTATTGTAATAAATTTTTCCTCTTCTGTCAAGCACATTTTTTTCTACGTCCCCATTTTTACCACAGAGAACGTAAAGCCCAACCACAAACCCCGGCAATTTTATGTTTTTAAAAGAACACAGAGGAAAAAACTTTCTAATCCATCATCCTGATTGTCTGTACAATTTAGCACAAGCACTTCTTAAAAATATATAAACTTTTTGAAGAGCAAGATTTTTATTGCCTACTCCCTATTTTTTTTATTAATTACATAGGTAAAAATCAAAGGTATTGCCGGAAAGGTTTGCGTCTCGGAGGGTGAGCGGGCATGGTCTCTTGAAATGTTTAAATTTCAAGAGGAGCGAATCCGAGAGCCGAGTGGCAATTTCCACGCTGGGGAAATTGACCACGTCTTTCTCGGACGGTAATGCCTCCGATTATACAAATATTCGTAAATAGCTTATCCCGTCGCGAAATTTCTTATAAGTATCACGATAACTGCCTGTGGATGTCGTAGCGCGAAAATTTTGGGGGGTTGCCAGAAGATTTTTAGACTTGACAATTACACGGGTTAATTTATATCTTACTAACAAGAGGCTTATTGTATGAATGTTAAAAAAGCGGCAGAGCAACTTCTTTTGTCTTACAAAAAAGACAAGTATCCTTTTTTGAAGAAAGAAAAACAAAAATTCTCTTCGAGGGGATATCCTTTCGAAGAAATCAATTTGATAAAACAACTTCTTTTCCCGGCATACTGGAACTGCGGAGAAATAAAAAAGAAAGAAAACAGCAAAGAGTTAATGTTAAAAATCGAAGAATTGGGAAAACTATTTTCAGATGGAGTAGCCCCATATGCCGGAGAGCAAAACAAGAAGCAAAAAATCGTAGCCAGAGTTTTAGAAAAACTGGGAAGCATAAGAGAAGAACTAAAAAAGGATGTAGAGGCAGCTTATATTGGGGATCCGGCGGCAAAAAGCTATACCGAAATTATTCGTTCCTATCCGGGATTTCTTGCGATTGAAATCCACAGAGTTTCACACCTTTTATACCTATACGGAGCAGAAGGATATGCAAGAGAAATCTCCGAAGTAGTACATTCAGAAACCGGAATAGACATACACCCGGGAGCACAAATAGGCAAATATTTTTTTATTGATCATGGTACCGGAGTAGTAATCGGAGAAACATCGGTTCTCGGAAATTGGGTAAGGATCTATCAAGATGTTACTCTCGGGGTTCTCCACTTCGAAGAAGAAAAGGAAGGAAAAATCAAAAAATAATATAAAAGACACCCAAATATAGGCAGCCATGTTGTGATAGGGGCAGGAGCTAAAATATTGGGACCGGTAAAAATCGGAAATCACGTTAATATTGGAGCAAATTCATGGATTACAGAAAACATTCCCGATTATACTTCTGTTTTTGTAGCCGAGCATCCCCGCCTGGAAAAAAGGAAAAGGAATTAAAATGACCATATCGGTAAAAAATATTCTGGAATTAATAGGGAACACTCCCGTTGTAAAGTTAAATAAATTGAACGATAAAAATTCGGCGCAAATTTATTGCAAGCTTGAATTTTTTAATCCCCTCGGTTCGGTTAAAGATAGAATCGCCCTTCACATGATCGAAGAAGCAGAAAAAAACAATTTGATTCATCCGGGAAACACTTTAATAGAACCCACCAGCGGTAATACGGGAATAGGTCTTGCTTATATTGCTGCCGTTAAAGGCTATAAAATGATTTTAGTCATGCCCGATACAATGAGTAAAGAAAGAATAAAAATATTAAAAGCTCTGGGGGCAAAGGTTCTCTTAAGCGATGGATCAAAAGGAATGAAAGGATCTATCGAAAAAGCTGAAAAATTAAAAAACGAACAGGGATATTTTCAGCCGGGACAATTCACAAATCCCGCAAACCCCGATGCGCATAGAAAAACTACGGCAAGAGAAATAATCAAACAAGTACCGGATATAGATGCTTTCGTAGCAGGCGTAGGAACGGGAGGGACAATAACAGGCGTAGGAGAAATACTAAAAAAAGAGATAAAAGATAAAAATATTCTTATCGTGGCTGTCGAACCCGCTGATTCCCCGGTACTCTCCGGAGGAAAACCAGGTTCGCATAAGATTCAGGGAATAGGCGCGGGTTTCGTGCCAGAAGTTTTAAACACAAAAATAATAGACGAGGTTATAAAAGTAAAAAACGAAGACGCATACAAAACCGCAAGACTATTGGCAAGCAAAGAAGGGATTTTCGCCGGGGGGTCTTCCGGAGCGGCGGTATGGGCTGCAATACAAATCGCAAAAAGACTCCCCAAAGAGAAAAAGATAGTATCTTTATTACCGGATACAGGAGAACGTTACCTCAGCACGGATCTATTTGAATAAAATTAGAAAGCAGTTAGCAGTAGAAAAGAAATGAAAAACTTTGTATTTTTGTTGTTAAAAAACAGAACAATTAGTGGGCTGGGCTTTGTGTCTTAGCGCCTTCGTGGCGAACCAGTTATGGAAGAAATAGGAAAAGTTATAAAAACAGATAAAAACAAGGCAACGGTACTCATAGAAAATCCACAGAGCTGTGACTCCTGCGAATTTGCAAAATTTTGCCGGATAGACAAAAAAGGAAGAGAAATTACCTGCCGAAATCACAAAGGAGCAAAAAAAGGAGATATCGTTCAACTTTATACAAGCAGCAAAAATTTCTTCATTGCCACAGCCCTAAACTTCATCCTGCCCCTCTTGATTTTAATCGCAGGAGTAATTCTCGGAAAGAAAATTTTTAAAACAGATCTTGCCGGCTTCGCAGCAGGCATGGGAATCACGGCCATATATTTCATCGTTTTCTTGTTTATTGACAAAAAAACATTAAAAAAAGGGACACTCTTGCCCGAAATTGAAAAAATTATCAAAAAAAGAAAATAAGGCCTTGATTTCCAACGTTTTAAAAAATGCTGCGGAAAGAAAGCTGTACCGGCATACGGCTTTTATATCGCGAGGCGGGTTGATTTTCAGTTAATTAAAGTTAACTTACTCAAAAAGGAAAAACTATGTGTCTGGCAATACCGATGAAGCTAATAAAGATTGAAGGTAATAAAGGAGTGGTTGAGCTCTCAGGAATACAAAAAGAAGTGAGCTTAAACCTCCTCACAAATGTTAAGGTTGGAGATTATCTTATAATCCACGCGGGTTTCGCTATAGAAAAATTAAATGAAAAAGAAGCGAAAGAGACACTTTCAATCTGGGAAGAAATAGGCAATCTCCAACAATCATGAAATATATAACAGAGTACAGAAATAAAGATTTATCCCTGAGGTTAGCCGGGAAAATAAACGATTACCTTCTAGAATACAAAGGACAGATCTCTTTAATGGAGGTTTGCGGAACACATACACATTCTATTTTCCGCTCCGGTATCATGAATCTTCTTTCGAAAAACATAAAACACCTTTCGGGCCCGGGCTGTCCGGTATGCGTTACTCCGAACGAATATATAGATACGGCAATCGCATACAGCCGCCTGCCCGATATAATAATCACGACTTTCGGAGACATGATAAAAGTACCGGGATCGACTTCCTCTTTAGAAAAAGAAAAGGCCGCAGGAGGAAAAGTAAAAATAGTTTATTCTCCTCTTGAAAGCCTTGAAATAGCGCGAACCAACCCGAAAAAAAAAGTCGTTTTCCTTGGCGTCGGCTTCGAAACTACCGCTCCCCTTGTTGCATCCACCATCTTGACCGCCAGTGATGAAAAAATTAAAAATTTTTTCGTCCTGTCCGGACATAAGCTTATTCCTCCGGCAATGACAGCCCTTTTAGAAAATAAAGAAGTGAAAATTGACGGATTTATCTGCCCCGGACACGTCAGTGCAATAATCGGAGAAAAACCTTATGAACCGATAGCCTTCGGATACGGAATCCCTTCTGTTATAATTGGTTTTGAACCTATCGACCTTCTCCAGGGTATTGAAATGTTGGTAAAACAAATAACAAAAGAAAAGGAACCAACAGTGGAAAATCAATACAGAAGAGTGGTGAGAAAAAATGGTAACGTTAAAGCGATGTCTTTAATAAAAAAAGTTTTCGAAACAAAAGATTCTACATGGAGAGGCCTCGGACAGTTACCTAAATCGGGATTATATATAAAAGACCGATACTTTCATTTTGATGCCGCAAAACAAATAAAAGTTACGGTTGAAGCAACAAAAACCCCTTCAAAATGCATCTGCGGAAAAGTACTGACCGGTACCAAAAAACCTTACGACTGCAAATTGTTCGGCAAGTTATGTACGCCTGAGAATCCCATCGGGCCCTGTATGGTTTCCTCAGAAGGAACATGTGCCGCATACTACAAGTTTAACAAACAATGAAAAGGATTCTTCTCTCTCACGGAAGCGGAGGCAAAGCGACCGCATCTCTAATCAGGGATTTGATGCTGAAGAAATTCGGCAATTCTATTCTTAACGAACTAAACGATTCAGCTATTTTAAACTCTACCGGAGAACAAAAACTATGTTTCACGACAGATTCATTTGTTGTCAACCCATTGTTTTTCACGGGAGGAGATATCGCGACTTTAGCCGTAAACGGAACCGTAAACGACCTCGCGGTTATGGGAGCCAGACCTCTTTACCTTTCGTGTTCATTTATATTAGAAGAAGGAGTGGAGTGGAATATGCTGGACAGAATTACAACCTCGATGGCCAATGCGGCCCGAAAAGCAAAAATCCAAATAGTTACGGGTGACACTAAAGTTGTAGAAAAGGGAAATACCGATAAAATGTACATTAATACCTCCGGCATCGGACTTCTGCAGAAGGGACTTATTATTTCTAAAGAACTCATAACAGCAGGAGACAAAATTATAATAAACGGAGAAATCGGAGCACACGGATTAGCTGTAATGAGCAAGAGGGAAAATTTCAAAACAAATATAAAAAGCGATTGTGCGCCTTTATGGGATATAATAAATAACATGTTATCCGTGGGCGGGATCAAATTCATGAGAGATCCGACAAGAGGAGGAGTCGCCACAGTCCTGTGTGAAATCGCAGAAAATTCAAATATAGGGATAAAAATCAAGGAAGAGTCTCTGCCTATACATGAAAATGTATTATCTTTTTCTGAAATTCTAGGACTCGACCCTCTTTACATCGCAAATGAAGGTAAAGTTATCGCAGTGGTTGATAAAGATAAAGAGAAACCTATGCTTTCAAACATGAAAAAAAACGCACTGGGCAAAGAGTCCGCGGTAATAGGAGAAATAACAAAAGAAAACAAGGGAAAGGTCGTGCTGGAAACTGTTATCGGAGGAGAAAGAATAATCGACCGGCTCACGGGTGATCAACTGCCTCGTATTTGCTAAAAATAATGTTAATAAGAAAAGATGCCATAATTCTAAAAAGCTATGATTTTCGAAACACCAGCAAAATAATTCACATTCTTTCTTCGGATGCCCACCGCTTTTCCCTGGTGGCTAAAGGAGCACGGCGCACGAAATCTCAATTTGCCGGGAATATAGAACCATTGAACCTGACTCAACTTGTCTTTTATATAAAGCCGGAAAAGAACCTGGGGACATTAAAAGAGGCAACCGTTAAAAACGATCATAGATTTTTGAAGAAAAACTTATACCAATTGAACATCGGATGGAGCTTGATAGAAATAGGACGAAAAATCCCCTCGCCGATGAAAGGCCTTTTTGGCTTAGAAAAAAGAGCTCTATCTTTTTTAAACAGCGGTTTCAAAGAAGAAGTTTTAATATATTTTTTTCTTTCTCTTTTTAAACTTCAGGGAATATTCCCTGAAACGAGAAAATGCGTAAGATGCGGTTCAGGTAAGGCTGATTTTTTCGATATAGAAGCGGGTGGGACGAAATGCGAAAACTGTGCTACAGAATCTTCTGTGCTTTTTTCTCCCTTACAGAACGCGATAGAAAACCTTAAAAAGGGAAGAGTCCAAACCTGGCAAGAAATATCAGATAAAAACAGAAAAAAAATACTAACGATAACTTTTAAATACGGTATTTATCACCTCGGAGATTGGTTGAACCGCATAAGGGATATGTTGCCATTCTCGATTGATCCGTAAGATCGATTGTGCTTCCAATCACCAATTAAGGCGAGCGTCCGACTTTTCTCTCGATACAAATAAGGCTTATGAAAATGTCCCATTATAACTCCGTCGATCCCTTCTGAAAACCTCGATGCTGCTAACTTGACCAGGTCTTCTTCTCCTATCTTTAAATCTCTTGATCTGTATTGAGAAAATTTAGATATCTTTTTTGCCATTTGAAGACCCAGCTCGGGGTGAATTAACGAATAAACGCCCCTCGAAAATCTCCCGGACAAACATCTCTTTACTATAAAATTACCATCCATTTCATCTCCGTGTTGCACTAAAAACTTTTTCTTTCCTATCTTGACGATTTCTGCTTCCCTGTGTTTAAAAATGCCAAGTTCTTCTATAAAATCTCCGATCCAAAAATCGTGATTGCCAACCCAGTAGTGAATATTAACCCCTTTCTCAATGGTCTTCTTTAATTCAAAAAATATATTGCAAAAAGCTTTTGGAATAAAGGATTTATATTCGAAATAGAAATCGAATATATCTCCGAGCAAAAATAGCTCGTCTCCCTCTTCTACCACTTTTTTCAGAAACAAAAAAAAAGATTCTATTTCTTCTTGACCCGACCAATCCTGAAAATGTGTATCCGAGACTACAAATACGGTATTATTCTCTGAAATCTCCAGCATCTACTTATGTAAACTTACAAAGTTATTCTCTGAACTCCTCTTTCATTTCTCCAATAATATTTATAGCTTCCTCAAAAAATCTCTTTTCCACAAGTTCATTTAAAAGCTCCCGATAACGTCTTTCTTTAGGTATATACGCCCCTCCTTCATCCTTCGATTCCGCGGAAATAAGTTCGGGCCCGGAACTGTTAGGTTCTTCGAAAAGACTTTTTTCTTCATCGTCGAGAGCATCCAAAATTCCCTTTTCTTCTTTTTCCTCTTTACGGCTTTCCTCTTTCTTAAAAATTTCCTCGAAAGGAGATTTACTTTGTTCCATCAAGCCTCCCTATCTTTGTATAATTTAAGCTTCTCTTCGACATCCTGTAATGTAGGATCAAGTTCTACCGCCTTCTGCCAGTTAGAAATGGCTTTATCCAACATTTCTTTTTTCTCATAAGCATATCCTAAATTAGCGTAAGTAAAAGCCTCTGTTGCTTCCTTCTTGCTTGCCTCTTTAAAAATTTCAATCGCTTCATCTATATTTCCTCTTTCTAACATTATAAGCCCCATACCGACCTGAGCTTCAACCATATCCGGATCTTTTTCCAAAACCTTATCGAATACCTTACGCGCATCTTTCTGTTTTCCTTCTTTTGACAACACGGCAGCAAGGTTTGCAAGTATCTCAGGAGAAGAGTCGTCCAATATAGCCGCCTTTTTGAGCTGAGAAATTGCCAATTCTACTTTACCGGTATAAAAATTTTTAACAGCCATATCGTTAAGCCTGCGTGCTTCTTCTTCATTCCTTCTTCTGTCGTATTCTTCTCTCTCCTCTTTAAAATCTTCCACATAAGTTTCCACCAGAGAAGTTAATCCCTTAAACCCTTCTGAGGCTTCCTTAAACTGCGTATACATTTCCTCAAAAACTTTTTGCAGGGTTTCTCTGAGCGCATTGATTTCTTCTTTAAAAGAAAGTTCAAGTTTTTCAAAAACATCACCAATATGAGATAATCCGTTGCTGATAATATCAACCGAATTTTCTATTTTTTCTGATAGCGCCTTCTCCAACGCCTCGATCCTTTCCAACATTTTTTCCGGATTACTTTTAACCTCTTCAGCAAGATTGTCCATTTTAGATTGAAAAACGTCTTTTAAAGAAACAAATTCTTCTTCCAACCTTACATCCATATCCTTTGAAAATTTCTCAAGAAGAGAAGAAATTTCTCCTAATTTTGCATCGAGCATAGCTCTTAACTCATATTGATCGTTATGCTGAGCTTTGCCGAGATTTCTCAAAACTTCTATAGTTTCATTTCTGCGTTTTAATGTTTCTTCAACAGCCCTTTCCCGTTCTTTAGTTTTTTGTTTACTCGTTTCCTCCTGGCCTGTCTTTTTATTCCCCTCATTTTTTTCTAACTTTTTGTCTTTCTTTTTCTGATTATCTTCTTCTTTCATATATACATCACCCCCTTATAAGAGGTCTGATTTTTTTATATTTGTCTGTTGTTTCTCTCAACATTGCGGTAAAGTACAATTGTTTTTTTATAGGATTCATATCTGTTTGCAACAGCAGGCTTAAAGCAAGTTCATTGTTTCCGCTTTCAAAAGCAAGGAAAGCTCTTTCTTCAGT
>Ga0272443_10004256_pt1 | contig 15842 bp, 9 predicted proteins | sample SSMAcet12_FD_193581 | JGI IMG/M metagenome (GOLD analysis project Ga0272443, IMG submission 193581) | Marine sediment archaeal communities from Little Sippewissett salt marsh, Falmouth, MA, United States - SSM-Acet-12 | ecosystem: Environmental > Aquatic > Marine > Wetlands > Sediment ...
TTCCGGTCTGCTGGACAATGTGAGGGCAGAAAAGCCCCTTGTCCATCATATAACAAATTATGTAACTGTAAACGACTGTGCCAATATAACGATCTGTGCCGGAGCATCCCCGGTGATGGCACATTACCCCGATGACGCAGAGGAGATGGCAGCTGTTGCAGGTGCCCTTGTACTTAATATCGGAACACTTTCACCTGAACTCATTGATGCAATGATAGTTGCGGCAAAGAGGGCAAATGAAGCAGGAGTGCCTGTAATTCTCGACCCTGTCGGTGCCGGCGCGACAAAGATCAGGACAGAGAGCACATTTAAAATATTAAAGGAAGTTGAAATTTCGGTTATAAAAGGCAATGCAGGAGAAATTTCAGTAATAGCCGGGACAGGCGGAATTGTGCGTGGAGTAGACAGCGGTGAGATCTCAGGGGAACCCCTGAAAGCCGCAGAGGCATGCTCTGATCTGACCGGCGCAGCAGTACTCATGACAGGGCCGACGGACATCGTAACTGACGGCAGAAGATCATATTCGGTATCGAACGGCCATTCGATGATGGGCAGCCTTTCAGGCACAGGATGTATGGCAGCATCATTATGCGGATCTTTTGCTCCGGTTGCTGATGACCTCCTTATCTCATCACTTGCTGCTGCTGTCACATTCGGAATCGCCGGTGAGATAGCAGGCAGTTCCTGCAGGGGGCCGTACTCCTTCAGGACTGAACTCTTTGACACCCTCTTCCGGATGAAAAGAGAAACAATAGAGAGATATGCAGATTTCAGGAGGATATAATGGCATATGACCTGTACGTTTTAACTGACAGGACTATAGGGAAAGGACTCTCCCACTCGGAGATGGCATCAATGGCTGCTGCAGGTGGTGCAGATGCCGTTCAGCTGAGGGACAAGGATATGCCGGCGGCAGATCTTATAGCCGAAGCAATGAAAATCAGAAAAATTACAGAAGATTCCGGCACTCTGTTTATAGTCAATGACAGGATTGATATCGCACTTGCATCAGGAGCGGATGGTGTGCATCTGGGACAGTCCGATCTTCCGGCTGAATACGCACGCAGAATATTACCAGATGATTTCATCCTCGGGATTTCAGTTTCGTCAGCATATGAAGCCGTAAAGGCCCAAAAATCCGGTGCAGACTATGTCTCACCCGGGCCCGTATTCCCCACCGCAACAAAGAGCGATGCAGGGAATGCTCTCGGCCTTGATGCCGTATGCAGAATCTCAGCTGCGGTTGATCTCCCGGTTGTACCAATCGGTGGCATATCAGAGATAAATGCAGCTTCGGTAATAGGTGCAGGCGCTGAAGGTGTCGCTGTGATTTCAGCTGTCTTCGGGAGAGAAGATGCAGTATCAGCAGCAGAAGAGCTGAAAAAAATCATACGGAATGCCAAAATCCATTAGATTTTGTGTAATTTTTATCCGGCTGAGATCTCATTCTAGTTTCAGAGTGATGAAAAATCAAACTTTTTCTCAGCGACTGCAACAGCAACAAGCGCTGCCAGAACCTCTGAAGAGAAGATCATAAACATAATTACAAGCTGATACTCAGCAGCCCAGACCGGATTCACACCCCCTATTATCATTCCCGCCATTGAACCGGGCAGGACAACAATTCCAAGTGATCTCATTCTGTCAAGGGAGGGAATGAGGGATGCCCTGACACTCTGCCGGATATGTGCCATCAGTGCCTCATTATCTGATGCACCAAGAGAGAGGGCAGTCTCAATAATATCTTTGTGTGATTTCAGCTCAGCAGAATAACGGTTTAAGACAAGTGAGCATACAATCATCGTTCCACCTATTGCCATACTTCCGACCGGAATAAGAAATTCAGGTTTTATAGGCAGAACACCAAGAACCACAAGTATAAAGATGATAGTTCCGGCACCAGTTCCTATAGCAGGAAAGGTGACTGAGAAGGGATTTAACATTCCCGATGCCCTCTCTGCTGAACTTTTTGCAGCAATTACAGCCATAACAATAAGCACGGAGACAGTAAGAGCCGGACTGTCAACCTCAAATACTGCAACAATTACAAGAACAACAGCCATAAGCTGAACAACTGCCCTGAAAGAGGCAATTATCACATCCTTTTCCACACCAAGCTGTCTCCATGCTGAGAGACCCACAACGAGCAGTATAAGTACTACTGAGAGGGCCAGATTAAGCAGTCCGGCAACCGGATCATACGCAGCATCAATCAGATTATCTCCTCCAGAACTCCGTTTTCAAGTACCATGTGTCGGTCTCCCATTCTCTCTGCCTGATCTGCATCATGTGTGACAATAATAAAGGTGATCTTCTTCTCACGGCTGAGAGCAGAAATCAGATCCTCCATCAGCATTTTACTGTACCCGTCAAGGGAGGCTGTAGGCTCATCAAGAAGGAGAACAGAGGGCTTTAGTGCGAGAGCCCTGGCAACTGCCACTCTCTGCTTTTCTCCTCCGGAAATTTTTGAGGCGTCGCGATCCAGAATATCTCTCTTCAGCCCGCAGCTCTCTGCAAGAAGTTTTAAGTCGGGGATCTCAAGATTCCTGTTAGCTGCAAAAGAGAATGGCAGTTCAAGATTCTCAAGAACAGTACCCGGGAAGACTGAAGGGGTCTGCCCGACAAGAACTGTACTTCTCCGGACGGCTGCAGCCTCACACCGGCTGATGTCCTCACCCCGGAAATAAACTGCTCCTTCATCCGGCACAATCAGGCGGTTTAAGCACCTTAAAAGAGTGCTCTTTCCGCTTCCGGAAGGTCCTGTAATTACCAGGCATTCACCTGAAAAAAGAGAGAATGAAAGTCCCTTAAATATGTAGGCATCTCCGTATTTCAGGGATATTTTATCTGCCCTTATCTCCGGTACAGTCATTATGTCACCAAATCTCCCGAATTTACAGATTTTATCAGAATTACTGAATATTTATGCCCGGAATTACCATATCATTCCGGATTATCTTCTGAATCCTTAATTTTCGTAATTAATGATTCAATTAGATCCCTTTCACCAATATTCTTAAGACCTTCTGCATATCCCTCCAGAAGAGGAATAATCACGGTCCCGGACTTAATAAGAAGGCTGGCAGAAGCTTCAGAGACCTCCGGATCACTCTTAAGGAAAAGATCTGCAAGCGCCTGCACAGCCCCCTCACCGCCTATGGAATGTATAGATTTTACAGCAGAAATCCGGTCTGAAACATCCTCTTCCTCTGCATAGGAGACCAGGTATCTAATCGCATAACTGCCGGTTTTTTCAGCCTCAGCCCAGTTATTTTCAGCTATAATATCTACAATATTCACCCTTCTGCTGATAAATTCATATAAATTTTTCAGTTCCTCTCTCTTCTTTTCATTTCGGATCCTGCTTAGAGCTTTCTGAATATATGGCAGAGACTGACCGCCTCCCCGAATAAGGAATTTACGTGAAGTATCCGAAACCAACCGATCAGGATCGGCACTCTCAACTGAAAGTACTGAATATGCATCATTACCTCCGATATTTCCTATAATACGTACAGCCTCTCTTCTTGCAGCTGTATTGTGCCCTTTCATAATTTTAATAAGCTCAGTTAATGCAGGCCTCCCCATATCTTCAATCTCAGACCACCTCCTTTCCGAAAATAAAGAGTAGAATCTCTGCCTGAATTCTATCTTTCTTATAAGCCTCTTTAACCTTTCAGAATCATCTGGATCAGATCTCTCTTTTTCTGCACGCTTCAGTGCCGGAAGAAGTACTGCACCTTTTTTTATGATTATCTCCTCTGATCTCTTAGATATTGAGTCATCCACATCAAAGAGTGAATAAACAAGAAGAGGGTAATATTCAGGCCCACCTGCCGTGATGATAAATTCGAGTGCCTCTTTCCTTTTACCGGAATAGGGATTTTTTATTATATTTTTTATCGCCGGAAATGCTGCAGCACCCAATCTCTTCAGTTCCCCCCATTCACCCATAGCCGCATGGTAATATGATCTCTCAAATAGATCTTCCGGAATCAGAGAGAGTTCCTTCATTGCAGATGCAGCAGTCTCCTTTAAGAGGTCGTTCTCATCACCCTTCAGGGCTGAGATCAGTTCAGATCCGGCTTTAGAACCATATTTTTTCAGGGATTCAACAGAACTCCGGCGTATTTCACTGTTCTTAGAGCCAAAGAGGGAGATCAGGGGTTTTATTGCCCTTTCATCATTAAGCTTACCAAGAATCTTAACGGCCGCGAGGTTTACCTCCGGACTGTTATCCTTTAAGGCATAAATTAACGCATCCAGAATCTTACTGTGTCCAAGCCCGTACAGAGCATATATAAGGGCAATCCTGACACTGATATCTTTTTCAACAAAAATCCGGTCAAATACTGCATTTGCCGCCATTTTACTGGAGGTTGTCGAGAGCTTCTGCGCAGCTATAATTTTGATCTCCGGACTGCCGTAGTTTAAGTACCTCATAAGACCGCTTATTCCCGGATCTCCGAATTCAGTCAGAATTCCGGCGATTAAGTCACGCAGATCGTCATCAGCAGTGCTCATTGTATTAAGAAGAGGTTCAACTGCAGGCTCACCCATCTGAATAATCTTCTCAGATGTTGCCTTTTGTCCCTTCTTATCTTCATTTTTAAGCCCTATCACAAGTCTTGAGATCTCCATTGAGATCTTCTTCTTCAGTTCAAGCTCTTTTTTGATAATATCATCAATCTCATTCTGGGTGAGCTGTTTTTTAATATCCTTTGCAGCCTTTTCATCCTTTTCAGAAGAAGCATTTTTTATCAGCTCATCGATCTCATCCTGACTGAGCCTGCCTCCCAGGAGTTGTGTGGTCTTTTTATTCTCGGCATAAACTGATCTGTGAATCAGCTCATCGATCTCATCCTGGCTGAGTCTTTTCCCGAGTACTTCTGTGGTTTTCTCTGACTTATCCGACCTTGCTCCACGGATAAGCTCATCGATCTCATCCTGCCCCAGTTTTCTGTCAAGGATTTTAAGTGCATCTTCATCGTCAGTGCCCAGTAGCTGATCAAGCAGGCTGTCAATCTCCTTTACTGAAAGTTTTCTTCTTATTAGCCCGGCAGTTTCACGGCTCTTCTCTGAAATTTCAGTCAGTTCACGCTTAATTTCTCTCTGTCTGAATATTTCAAGGATAGTCCCTGCATTCCTCCTGACCTCTTCATCACTGTCCTTTAAAAAACCCCTCACATATGATATAACCCTGAGATCATCTATTTTTGAGAGAACGCTTAAGACCCCAAGTTTTTCCATCTTTGTTCCCTGGATGCTCACCCTTTTTACTTCATTCATAAGGTAGATGAACATGAAATTGCTGATTCTTAACAGACCGGCCATTGCCTGATTCCTGACATTTAACTGCGGATCATTGAGTGAACGTGTTACATAGAGGATGCCCGAAGGGTCACTTATACCGCTTATGGCTTTGAGCGAGGACATTCTGACGTTTTCATCCGGAGCAAAAATCATATTTTCAAGGAAAGGCAGGGCATTGTTGCCCATTTTCGCAACCGATTCTGAGCACTCGTCCCTTACGCCATCATCAGGATCGGCAAAATGTCTTATCAGAATCGGTATCGTCTCCTTATCCCTGAGTTTGCCAAGGGCATAGGCTGTTGCACGCCGGACGCTTGGGTTATCGTCCTCTATTGTATCAAAAAAGACTGTAATCCCTTCATCTGACTGAAGATCACCAAGTGCCTCAATTGCAACAACTTTTACACTGCTTTTATCATCTTTAAGCAGATTCAGGAGGGCTTCAACCGATTTTTTACCATATCTCTTCAGTGACTCAACAGCAACAATTCTTATGACAGGATCGTCACTTGCAAGTGCCTGGGCAATTCTCTCGGAATTGATGCTGGAAAAACCGCTTCTGCCAAGCAGATGCTCCCAGTATTCGGTAGAATTAAGATCAAGTACCTCAGACTCCTTTTTTAAAATCTCAAGCGCCTCATTCTCTTCGGCCCGCCTGTCCTCCTCCCTGAAATAACGGATCGCATCCGCCGCTCCTCTTCTGACAGCAGCATTATCTGAGTTTTTAGCTTCATTTATAGCTGAATATGCCGGTTTTCCTATCGAATAGAGGGTTTTAAGGGTATTTTCCTTGATTATCGGACTTTTGTCTGCCAGAAGATCAATAAGACACGGTACAGCATATTTGCCCATCTTCAAAACATCATTGTAACTTCCCCTGATCATCAGTGACTTTGCTTTCAGATAACTGTCCGGGGGCCGCCATCCGATCTTCTCAAGTGACCATGACGCCTCGACCCTTACATCAAATTCAGGATCATCAAGAGCCCTGACAATATGTGGAATTAAGGCCGGACCACCCATGTCACAGGCCGATTCAATTGCAGACTGCCTGACAATGGGGTCCCTGTCCTTAAGTAATCTGCAGAGAAGAGGTACTGATCCCGCCTCATTTATTTTAGCCAGCGTATGTGCAATTTTCTGCCTGAAATACGGGTCAGGATCTTCTGCCCCAAACCGGAGAGCAGTGAGAGCCGGACGGCCCATCTTACCAAGTTCGTCCCATTTTTCTGCGGAGAGAAAATAAAATGATTTTTCAACCGGATTCTGTGAGTCCCAGCCTATATTATCAAGGGATTTTACTGCCTCTTCACGCACTGACTTATCCCTGTCTTTGAGAAGGGACAGAAGCAGATTTTTATGTCCGGGACCCGGATTTACAAGATAACCCAGACTCAAAGCTACCCCACTGCGTGCTCTCGCCCGCCTGTCGTTTAAAATCTCTGAAAGAGGTCTGATGATATCCACACCTTCTGCCGAGATATGTGCTATTGTTCTGGCTGCGCCGTCTCTTGCATTATCCTGCCCGGTTATCAGAAGATTAACGAAAGTTGTGATATTATCTCCGCTGTAAGCTCCCAGAACTTCAGCGGCTCCGCTGCGTATATTTTCACTGCTACTATTTAATGCCTTTAAAAGAGGAATGGCTCCTTTTTTACCGGTTTCCTTCAGCCTTTTGATCGCTTTTTTTCTCTCACTCCTGCTGCCGGAATCCAGCAGTCCAAGCAATCCTGTTATCTCATCAGACACGACAATAATCCGATAAATCCACTAATCTGCTAGTTTTTGATTATTCATACCCGCCCCCGGATTATTACCCCGATAATATTATTCTGTAATCTTTCCTTTAATCCGCCTGAATATTAATAGTTCTCACAGATGACATCAGTCCGGTACATCCGGTCTGAGAAGAGAAGAGATGAGATGAGATTAAAAAACAGGCAGACGAACAGTATGCTGTAACCGAATTGCAGTTAATAAAAGGGCATTCACTAATTTTAACGGCATTGAAGCCCGGAAAAAAAATTACTTTAAACCAGAACCTGAGGGAGGAAAGGACAATAAAATAAAAATTTATTTTTTTCTTATTCAGCAGGCAGTACCTCTGATTCACTCGTTTATCTCTCTGTTTATCCTTTTATTTCCTTTAATTTCTCCTCAGTCTCCTCAAATACCCTGACAATGCAGTCATCCGGAACTGTCATACGGCTTACAATATAGATTGCCAGAAGTGAGAATAAGAATCCGGGCACAATCTCATATAGCCCAAAGAGGTTTAACTGCTTCCAGATAAGGACAGTCAGCCCTCCGACAACTATACCGGCGAGTGCACCTTCACGTGTGGTCTTCTTCCAGAAGAGTGCCATAAGAATAGTCGGACCGAAGGCCGCACCGAATCCTGCCCATGCATAGGATACAATTGAAAATACAAAACTGTCCGGATTAATTGCAAGAGCAATTGCACATACTGCAACAAAAAGAACAGAGAATCTGCTGACCCATATAAGCTCACGATCTGCTGCATCCTTCTTAAAGAATGCCTTATACAGATCCTGTGATACCGCAGAGGCACTGACCAGAAGCTGAGAGGATGCAGTGCTCATTATCGCAGCAAGAATTCCACAGAGGATAATTCCGGCAAGGAAAGAGAAGAAGACATCTCCGGTCATAACCATAAATACGGTCTCTGAATCTGCCCCTACCAAAGGCTCACTCAGAAATACCCTGCCTATAATACCTACTCCAACCGCAGCGAGAAGTGCAACAGTTACCCATATCATTGCAACCCATCTGGCTTCCTTTACCTCCTCAGGTTTGTTGATTGCCATAAACCTGACAAGAATGTGCGGCTGCCCGAAATAGCCAAGCCCCCATGCAAGCAGTGAGACAATTGCAATAAATGTGAGCGGACTGCCGTCAGCATTTAAAAACGGATTTAAGAGTGAAGGATTTATCGCTTCAATTCCTGAGACTGTATTGCCAAACCCTCCGACAAGGGTCACCGCTGTAAGCGGTACAATTATCAGAGCAAAGAACATCAGAATGCCCTGGATAAAATCAGTGATGCATACAGCCTTAAAACCACCTGCAAAGGTATAGATAACAACAATTAATGATATCAGCAGAAGTGCATATGTATAATCAATCCCGAATACGGTATTGAAGAGCTTACCACCTGCAACAAACTGTGCTGAGGTGTATATCAGGAAAAATATAAGGATAAATATTGCAGATATTCCACCTAAAATATCATTTTTGTCATTAAACCTGTTTTTGAAGAAGTCAGGCACGGTAAGGGAGTCATTCGCCATTTCGGTATATACCCTCAGGCGTTTTGCAACAAATTTCCAGTTCAGGAAAGTTCCTGCAATCAGCCCTACAGCAACCCATATAGCCTGCATACCGGAAAGATATGCAAGGCCTGGAAGACCTATCAAAAGCCATCCGCTCATATCCGAAGCTTCAGCACTGAGCGCCGCAACATAGCGGTTGATGCTCCGGTTACCAAGAATATAATCACTTACGGTATTGGTTTTTTTGTAATATAAAAAGCCGATTGTGACCATAAGGCCCAGATAAACAATAAAAGCAGCCAGTATTTCTATTCCGTCATTAAACACACGTAACCTCCGGAAATCTTCTCTGTAAAAACGGGTAATAATTCAAAAACCATGAAATACCCATATGGATTATTTACATAATATTCTGTATTCCAAAAGACAGAGGAAATTCCCCTAAAACTTTTAACCAGGATGTATATATATTCTAATTACTTGAGTTATTTCAGTTATAGGACCTTAATATCCAGTTAAAGAGCAAAAATTCGTCAAAAATAATATCTGTTTTAAAGTTGCGGGAATAATCACATACAATACACACATAAGGCACAATTCAGAACAGCAAAAAACCGGTTAAAAGTAATACTTCAGATGAAATAATAGATTTACAAAGAAATCCAGTAGATTACAGAGACATTCAGGAATTTTCAGTACCGGGATTTTACCCGGACAGTGACATATTCAGGGCGCTTAAATGCTTTCAGGTATAAATAAAACTTCAGAGAATGATTTAATTTCAGAATCTCAGGACTATCCGGTATCAGTTGTTCCGGAATCTGAAAGAAAGGGTTTCTTCAGCATTCTGGTGGTACTTCTGGGATTCACCTTCTTTTCCGCTACTATGTGGGCCGGAGGCGCTGTTGGCTCATCCTTTAAATTCTGGCCGGATTTATTTATTATTGTAACCGGCGGAAGTCTCATACTCGCTGTATATGTATCTGTTCTCTCCTTAATAGCCTGCAAAAGTGGTCTTAATACAGATCTTATGAGTAGATTCTGCTTCGGAAACAGAGGGGCAAAATGGGTTGATCTTCTCCTCGCGTCAACTCAGATCGGGTGGTATGCCTGGGGAACGGCAACGATAGCCATCATATTAACAGGAATTTCAGGTCTCCCGGAAGAACTGAATATCTTCCTGATGCTGATTTTTGGATTCGCATTCTGTTCAACCGCATTCATAGGCTACAGGGGACTTGAAAAACTCTCTATAATTTCTGTACCACTTATGACAGCACTCCTCTTTACAAGCATCTTCATCGCCCTCTCAGATGTTGGCGGGATAAACGGAATTGAAGCAATAGTCCCAACCGGAGATATGGCCATCGCACAGGCGGTAACCGTTGTTGTAGGGACTTTCATATCCGGGGGCACCCAGGTCACAAACTGGACAAGATTCTCTGACAGGCCGTTAAATGCTGTTAAAGCCTCACTAATAGCCTTCTTTGCCGGGAATACACTCATGCTAATCTCGGGCGCTACAGGGGCAATAGTCTATGGTGAGTCCGATATTGTAGAGGTGCTGGCATTGCAGGGCCTTTTGTTAGCCGGAATAATTCTTCTCTTCATGAATATCTGGACGACTCAGGATAACACCATCTACAACTTCTCAATTGCTGGCTGCAATCTTTTTGGGACCTTAAACCGCAGAATGATAACAGTCGCAGGTGCTGGTGCCGGAACTATTATCGCAATACTTGGAATGTATGACCTGATTATACCATATATGGAATGGCTCGGCCTCCTTATTCCGCCTGTTGGAGGGGTGATAATGGCTGATTTCTTCTTAATAAGAAGTCAGAGATACCCTGAACTTTCATCCCTCTCACAGCCGGACTTTAACCTGAGTGGAATTTTGGCATATATCGCCGGATGCCTCGTTGCCCTCTTCAGCCCCGGAATTCCACCATTAAACGGCATAATTTTCAGTATAATTGCATATACCCTCTTCAGGAAGACTGAAATCAGGATTTACGGGATATCCGGAGAATATTAAATATACAAAAAAAATCCCGGAATTTAAGAGTCAGTTACACAAAATTCCGGCCTTTTAATTTCCTAAACCGGAAATGGCGTGAATGTCCGGGATCAGTTCAGTCATAACAGAGAATCTCTGCGTAAACACAATAACTTAATCCTGATTCCAAACCCATTAATAATGAAATGGATGAATACGAACTCGCAATAAGAAATACGGTGGAGACTGTCACCGAAGACCAGTTAAAAGAGTTAATGGGCAAACCTGAAAAATCCGTTTATGCCGGATACGAACCCTCAGGAGAGATTCATCTCGGCCACCTCGTCACAATTAACAAATTAATGGACTTAAAGGAGGCAGGATTTAAGATCAAAGTCCTGCTTGCTGACCTTCACGCATTTCTCAACCAGAAGGGCACTATGGAAGAGGTCAGGGAACTTGCAGATTACAACAGAAGATGCTTTGAGGCTGTAGGGCTTAAGGGAGAAAATGTTGAGTTTATACTCGGAACTGATGTTCAGCTGACCCCGGAATATGAACTGCAGGTTTTACAGCTTTCACAGCAGATTACCCTCAACCGTGCAAAGAGAAGCATGGATGAAGTCGGAAGAAATATGGACGCACCCCGTGTCTCACAGATGGTCTACCCGATTATGCAGATGGTTGATATTAATATACTCAATGTCGATATGGCACTCGGAGGCATTGACCAGAGAAAGATTCACATGCTGGCAAGGGAATACCTGCCGGCGATTGGCGCACAGGCGCCTCTCTGTATGCACACCCCGATTCTCAACGGACTGAACGGTAAAAAGATGTCATCATCCGAGGGCAACTACATCTCAGTTGCAGATTCAGAGGATGTAATTAAGAAAAAGATGAAGAAAGCATTCTGTCCTCCGGAAATCGAGGAAAATCCTGTTCTTCAGATATTAAAATACCATGTATTCCCCAGAATGGAAACTGTCACACTTAAAAGGCCTGAAAAATTCGGAGGAAACCGCGAATTTTCTTCCTATGAGGAATGTGAACAGGCATATGCAGCCGGAGATGTCCATCCAGCCGATCTTAAATCGATGACAACCGATGGTTTAATTGAAGTTCTTGCAGATGCAAGAGAGTATATGAATCAGAACTAGATTTCCGGTTCTAAACCGGGAATATTCCCGGAAAATTACTTTTCCGGAATAGGATTTCAGGGAGAGGTATTCAGGATAATCTACAGAATAAACGTATTCCGGAAGAAAATATATCAGATAAAAAGATCCGGTGGTGAATTTTTAATTGGACAGGGACAGAATAATCGAGAAGCTTGACCGTGAAGTTAGTAAACTCGGAGTCAGGATTAAAGATGCCGACAGCATGAAGGTAATGGAGAATGTCTTTGACGACCAGACCCTCGTTGCACTTTACAAGCTTGTCAATAAAGGCAGACTCTCAGCAATAGGCGGATCAATATCCACAGGAAAGGAGGCAAACGTCTTTTATGCCGAAGACTCCGAAGGAGCCCCGGTAGCTATCAAAATTTACCGCATCCAGTCTGCAAACTTCAATACGATGAATCAGTACCTGATTGGTGACCCGAGATTTTCATCTGTCAGAAAATCCAAAAAAGAGATCATATTTGCCTGGACAAGGAAGGAGTACTCAAACCTTAACCGGGCGCATGATGCGGGAATACGATGCCCTAAGGCAAGGTACTTTGACAGAAATATTCTTCTGATGGATTTCTGCGGTGAAGATGAGATGCCCTATCCACAGCTGAGACATGCCGGGATTGAAAAGGAAGAGGCTCAGAAGCATTATGATGCAATTATTCATGATATAAACCGGATGTATAATGACGCAGGTCTAGTCCACGCAGATCTCTCCGAATTCAATATCCTCTTTGATGGTTCTGAGCACATCATAATTGATATGGGACAGGCAGTAACACCCGATCATCCCCGTGCCATAAAATTCCTCGTACGGGATATTTTGAACATAAACCGGTTTTTTGCCAAGTTATGTGAGGTCAGGGATGAAGAGGAGATCTTCAGAGAGATAATTGGCGAGGATAAACTACAGCCCTGATAGCAGGGATTTAAAATTCAAAAATATCGGATTTCTTAATCTTAATGGCTATAGCTTTATTCCTGATAAAACAGGATTTAAAGAGATATTTTTATCATAAAACACTTTTTTTCACCTGAGTATCTCTGTTCAGGCAGAGAGATACAGGCACATTGACCTCAATGAAACATCTCAGTCTGATATCTGTGAGGAGCCGGCCAGTTAACAGATTTTCCAAAAACACTTTTATCATTCAGCCGAAAACACAAATATTAATGCAGGAAATATTCTCCCGCACAGATGCCGCATCCACTACCTTATATGAGGCATGAGATACAATTGATAACTAACTATTTGACGTTGGTAATATGGCAGAACAGGAAATAAAAGTTACACAGAACCGTATTGCTGTAATAATCGGCAGAAACGGGAAAACAAAGAGAACTATTGAGAAAAAAACGGGCACTTCAGTTGAGATTAACAGTGATGAAGGACTTATAACTGTCAGCTCTGACGATGCAATCAGTGTGCTGAAATGCGCTGATATAATCAGGGCAATTAACCGTGGTTTTTCTCCGCAAAGAGCCTTTACTCTTCTTGAAGATGAAGATATGATGCTGGACATCATTGATCTCACTGCATACTGCAATACCACAAAACAGATGGAGAGGATAAGAGGAAGGATCATCGGCAGGGAAGGTAAATCAAGAGAGCAGATTGAGAATATGACCGGAGCAATAATGTCTGTGCTCGGAAAGACGGTTGCAATTATCGGCGAAGTTGAACAGGTCAGAAATACAAGGACCGCTGTTGAGATGCTTATTGAGGGACTGCCTCATGAGAGTGTCTTCTCTTTCCTTGATAAGAAGAATAAAGAATCAAAGCAGAATATGCTTGAATATTATTATTAAGATGAGAGCCGGCAGCAGTTTCATATGCTGTATTAAGGTCCGAATCTTATAATAAAATACATTTTTCCGGACATGAAACCCACATTTCCACTCCAGAACAAACAGTCATTAAAAAGTTCTTTCCAAAATATAATTAATTTAAAAGACTTTAGACTGGAAAAAAGGGGGTCTCTTTGAGAATATCATCATTGCCAGTTGGCGCCGCCCTTATTGACGCATATGAGACCAGAGGAATCACTGATCTCTATCCACCACAGGAGGAATGCGTCAACAGCGGACTTTTTGAGAATGAAAATCTTTTAATCTCAATCCCTACCGCCAGCGGGAAGACGCTCGTTGCAGAGATGGCAATGCATCACCACGTCCTCAGCAATGGGAAATGTCTCTATGTTGTACCACTCAGAGCCCTGGCAAGCGAAAAATTCGATGAATTTTCAGGACGCGGGCCGAAAGTCGGGATTGCAACGGGTGATCTCGACAGAAAAGACGATTATCTCGGAAGAAATGATATTATAATTGCAACAAGTGAAAAAGTTGATTCACTCCTCAGAAACGGTGCGGGGTGGATGAAATATGTTTCATGTCTTATCCTTGATGAGGCACATCTCATTGATTCGCCCGACAGAGGTGCAACACTTGAGATGGTTATCACTAAACTGCGTTATTTAAACCCGGAAATGCAGATAATTGCTCTTACTGCTACTATAGGAAATCCAAGGGTATTTGCCGGATGGTTAAACGCCACCCTTGTTAAATCGGACTGGCGTCCGGTTGACCTGAAAGAAGGAATTTTTTTCCGGAATTCGATCTATTTTGGTGAGGAATTAAAAGAGATAACTCCGCTAACGAAGCATGAAGATGTTAACCTCTGTCTTGACTGCATTAAAGACGAGGGTCAGTGTCTCGTATTTGTAAACTCAAGAAGAAATGCCGAGAGTTTTGCAAAGAGAATGGCGCAGGCGCTTAAAAAAAGTGTTCCCGAACTATCTGATTTAAAGAAAAAACTTGAAACTGTTGCCGATACTGAGATGGGCAAAACCCTTGCTGTCTGTGCCGGTTATGGAGCAGCCTTTCACCATGCCGGAATGAAGAGGGAGCAGAGGGCAATTATTGAAAATAATTTCCGGGACGGCAGCATTAAGGTTATATCTTCAACGCCAACCCTTGCTGCCGGACTTAACCTGCCGGCAAGGCGTGTAATTGTAAGGGATTATCTCAGGTTCAAAGCCGGAGAAGGTATGAACCCGATTCCTGTAAGGGAGTACAGGCAGATGGCAGGCAGGGCCGGAAGGCCTCATCTTGATCCCTATGGAGAGGCAGTCCTGATCGCCAAAAGCGAAGAGGCCGGTGCGGGACTTTATGAGGAATTTATTGAAGCCCCGGCCGAGGACGTTAAATCAAGGCTTGATGACAATTATGTCCTCACCGGACAGGTGCTCTCGCTTATCGCAACCGGTTTTGTGAAGAATGAAAAGGAACTGGTTGAATTTCTCGACAGGACATTTTACAGGTACCTTAACAGGAGTATGAAGCACCTCGAAGAGACTATTGATGAAATTATTGATTTTCTGGTCTCTTCCGGGATGATAACCGCAACCGGAGACTCTCTCTTTGCAACGAAATACGGAAATCTTGTTTCCCGCCTTTATATTAATCCATACAGCGCCGAGATAATTGCAACTGAACTGAAGCATACTGAAGATAATGAGGAAGAGAAGAACTTTACAGATATCGGACTTCTTCAGATGCTCTGTGTTACCCCGGATATGTACACCCTTTTTGTCCGGAAAAATGACATTCCAATGCTTGAAATTTTCCTTTATGAGCATGAAGATGAACTCTGGTCCGGAGTTTCATATGAATCAATGGAGGAGGATTTCCGGATATTAAAAACTGCAATGATGCTTAACGACTGGATCTCTGAGGTTAATGAGGAGACTGTCTGTAAGAGATATAATATCGGTCCGGGAGATATCTACAATTCTGTTGAGTCTATAAACTGGCTTTTGTATTCAGCATCAAGAATTGCTTCAATGATGGCACCTTTCCATAAGAACCATGTCTACGATCTTTCACTGAGGATGAAGCATGGTATTAAGAAAGAACTTCTGCCCCTTGTTAAATTCAGAAATATCGGAAGGGTAAGGGCAAGAAGACTCTACAATAATAATATCAGGAGTATTGCTGATTTTAAAAAGGCAGGGTATGACAGGGTATCTCTTATTATCGGGCAGAAGAATGCAAAGAGTATCT
>Ga0272443_10004257_pt1 | contig 15842 bp, 16 predicted proteins | sample SSMAcet12_FD_193581 | JGI IMG/M metagenome (GOLD analysis project Ga0272443, IMG submission 193581) | Marine sediment archaeal communities from Little Sippewissett salt marsh, Falmouth, MA, United States - SSM-Acet-12 | ecosystem: Environmental > Aquatic > Marine > Wetlands > Sediment ...
TCCAGATGGGGTCGATCGGGACTTCGTTGTCCTGATCATCGTAGCCCTGGGCGGTGAACGTCTGCACGCCGCCGGGGTCGAGCGACGCACTGGTCGGGCTCACGGTGATTCTCACCAAGCCTAGCGGGCGGATGACCACCCACGCCATCGCGTGCCCTCGCACCGAACTCCCCTTGGCCGAGGCAGTGATGCGGAAGATGCCGGGGCGGGTTCCGGCGGTGTAGCGGCCTTCAGAGGTGATCGTGCCGCCGGTCGCGGTCCAGACGGGGTCGATCGGGATCTCATTGCTCTGGCCGTCGTATCCCACGGCGGTGAACGTCTGCACGCCTCCGGGGTCCAATTGCGCATCCGTGGGTGTCACGCGGATCGTTGCGAGCGTCGGCGGGCCTACGTGGACCGACGCCGTCCCGGTCACCGTGCTCCCGCGCACCGAGGCGGTGACCGTGAAGTCGCCGGCGGTAGTGGCAGTGTACAGACCGGTCTCGCTGTCGATACTCCCGCCTGTTGCGGACCACTGTGCCTGAATCGGAATACTCCTCCCGGAGAGATCGAATCCGTTGGCCTCGAACTGCTGGCGCTCGTCCAGGTTCAGCGTTACGGTGTTCGGCGCGATCTCGATCCGCCCCAGTTCGGTGACGTCGCCGCTCGCCGCCGCAACGCCGATCAGAAGAAACCCGAGGAGTGCCAGTGGAAGGGTGAACTCCAGGAACCACAGACCGCGTTTGAAGCGTCTTGTGCTCATTCTTCACCTCTTGTGCTCTTCGGCTCCGCCGAACTGCTCGAGGTGTCATGCATTCCCGAGCCTCGTCCACATGTGACAAGCTCCATTATAGTCTCGCTGGGTTTCTCCCGCGTCCTCCGCGCAGCAACTCGCCTCTGCTGGCGATCGAGCAGTAGAATGGGGCATCTCTGTCCGAGGAGTTCGATGATGAGAGGAGTCCAGCACTTCACGATCCTCGTGGTCACGGCGGTCTGCCTGCTGGTCACGTGGAGCGCGGCGGCCGGCGAGGATACGAGCACGTACCTGATCGGCGTGTATGTCGATGAGGGGGCCCACCCGTCCTGCTCGGGTGCCGCGATCAACATGTTCCGGTGGATGGGGTTCTCGACACGCCGGATCGTGGCTGCCGACGTGAACGGTGGATCGATCGATGACCTCGCGGCGATCTACTTCCCGGGCGGCGACTCGCCGCCGTACATCGATCGGATCACCGGTGCCGGCAAGGCTTGGCTTCGCGCCGCGGTTGCGGACGGCATGGTGTACATCGGCACCTGCGCCGGTGCCATGTTTGCCGCCGAGGTCCAGGTGTGGGAGGGCGTTCGCTACACCGCCGGTCAGCTTGGCGTGTTCCGCGGCGAGGCCGTCGGGCCGGCGCCGGGCATCTGCCCGGACGGGGAGGAGACGTGCGTGGTCGCCCTCGTGGCAAACGCCGAGCATCCGGTCGCCGCCGATGCGGCATCCTCCCTCCTCGTCCGCTACTACAACAGCCCCTACCTTCGTGCCGATCCTGAAGCGGAAACCGACATCCTCGCGACGTACGCCGGCACCGGCGAGCAGGCAATCGTCGCCCAACGGCACGGTGACGGTTGGGTCTTGCTCACCGGTCCACATCCTGAGTGGGAAGGCGACATCACATGGAGCTTCGTAAAACGTTGCGTGCTGTGGTCGTTGGGTCTGCTGGATGGCGCGGGCGAACAGGAGTAGCGGTAGCCGAGTTCGTAGCTACGTGCCGTCGACGACCGACTCCGACACGGCGAAGTAAATCCGGTTGCGGTCGGTCCCGAACCGGTATGTGTCGCCCACCTTGTAGATGCGGGCGTGCTTGATGGCGGCATCGCCGCGGGCGTTGTCGTCCTGGCGCTCGTCGTCGCGGTACTTGACGAAGAGGTTGCCGCCGCGCGTGTAGACCTGCAGCACGGTCACGATGTGCGCGTTGCCGGGGTAGTAGTAGGCGACCTCGACGTCCTTGGTCCGGATCTCGCGCATCAGCCACGTGGCGAAGTCCCCATTCTCCTCGGTGACGTCCTCGATCGGATCGACGTTCGTGCCGCGGTCCCAGACCACGGTGACGATCCGGTTCTCGCTCTGTTCGCGCGCGACCTCGTTCTTCCGAGCGATCCACTCGTCGCGCGCCGGGGTGCCGTCCGCGTTCGGCTCGGAGACGCCGGCTCGAACCAGATCCTGGTAGATCCGCTGCGCCGTCTTCTGGATGCCGAGCTCGTGCTCCCGGTTCAGCCAGTCGAGGCTGCGAGCGAACGCGCCGGCGGCGCACTGGGCGCTTCCTTCCTGGACGCCGCGGACATCACGAGCCGTGTTGACCGCGATCGGTACCCCGTCGACGTCGATCCGCGCCGGCTCCCCCGGATCGGAGAACGGTCCGGGCAGCGGCGATTCGTCTTCCAGACCGGACGCCCGGTGCTCGGAAGCCCCGACGGGGACGATCTCGCCCGGAGAGACCTCGTACGCGTTCAGGGCCTCGGCGCCGACGGAGATCGACACGACCAGCCGGCCGACATCGATGCCGATGACGAGCTCGGCGGGGGTGTCGAACAGCAACCCGAGATCTGCGAGGTTGATGTATGCGGCTTCCCGTCGCGGAGACGTATCCCCGCCGGCGGCCGGGAAGAGCGGAAGGTTCCGAATCACCCAGGCCTCCTCGCCACCTACCGGGAGCGCGGCCCGAACGTTGAGATAGAACGTTGTCGACGAATCGGGCGTGTACGTCCAGCTCATCAGGCACCAGAGCGAGTTGGCCTGCACGCTGGTTCCGTCCGCCTCGTACCAATCGACTTGCTCGAACGTGATCGTGCTCAGCTCGGGGGGCGTCGCAGCGGGGGGCGGTGTGTCCGGCGTCGTGAACAGCCAGCACCCGCTGACGAGGAGTACAGCCGCCAGCAAACCGATCAATCCGATTGCACGCCACATGGTCCACCCCTTTCCGGCTGTCAGGAACACGCGCGGTCGGCGAAGCCGGAATGCCCCGCACGGTCTCGCATTACGTTCCCAGGATAGGGAAGGTGCGGGAGACCCGTCAACTGGAATCGTAGGTGGGCCTGCGCGCGATCGGATGCCGAGCTGCCGGGCGTGCTTCGAGGACAGGCGATCGAGGCGCTCCGGCTAGATGGCGGATTGCAGGACGCGCCGGGCGGACACCATGCCGTCGAGTGCGGAGCTGACGATGCCTCCGGCGTAGCCCGATCCCTCGCCGATCGGATACAGCCCTGTTACGCCCGCCGATTGGCGGCTCTCCGGATTGCGCACGACGCGCACCGGGCTGGAGCTACGGGTTTCGACGCCGTACAGCAGCACGTCTTCCTGGCGGATCCCGTTCAGCTCGCGAAGCATCCTGGGCAGCGTTGTGCGAAGCGTTTGGACGATCTCGTCCGGCAGCAGGCTCCCGACGTCGGCCGGTACGGCGCGGGCGCAGGATCGAGCCTGCGGGATCTCTGTGGGATCGCGCCGCTCGAGGAAGTCGGTCAGCGGCTGCGCCGGTAACCCGTAGTCTTCGCCACCCGCGAGGAACGCTGCATGCTCCATCGCCTGCTGGAACTCGACCCCAGCGAGCGCGGCGTCCGCTCCACCGTTCGCGTAGTCGTCCGGACCGACCGGCACGAGGAAGGCCGCGTTTCCGAACGGCTTGGCGCGGCTTGAATAACTCATCCCGTTGGTTGTCAATCGCTTGTCGGACGAGGCACACGCCATCACGAGGCCGCCGGGGCAGGTACAGAAGCTGTAGCAGGCACGTGTCTTCGCCCCGGGTTTGCGAGTCATCCGAAAGGAGGCGCTCCCAAGCCTCGGATGCGTCGCCCACGAACCATACTGCGCTGCGTTGATCCGGCTCTGCGGCATCTCGGCGCGCACGCCGACGGCGAACGGCTTGGCGGCGAGGGGCACGCCGGACGAAGCGAGCATCGCATAGACGTCACGCGCGCTGTGGCCGGTGGCGAGGAAACAGGTGTCGGTCGAGATCTCGCTTCTCGAGAGATTCTCGTCCGACACGATCACGCCGCGCAGCGCGCCATCCTCGATGTGCAGGCCGTCGAGGCGAACGCCGAACCGGAGTTCGCCTCCGTGCCTGTGGATGAGAGCACGAAGCGCCGGGATGATCCGCTGGAGCACATCACTACCGACGTGGGGCTCGGCGTCGATCAAGATGTCGGGCGAGGCGCCGCACTCCACGAGCAGGTCGAAGAATCGGCGGATCCCTCCGCGATCCTTGGAGCGTGCGGTCAGCTTGCCGTCGGAGAAGAGGCCTGCGCCGCCCTCACCGAAGAGGACGTTGCTCTCGGGATCGAGCACCCCCTCCTGCCAGAACGTCTCGACTTGGTGGCTGCGCACCTGAACGTCCTCGCCTCGCTCGATGACGAGCGGCTGCCATCCGGCCTCGGCGAGCGTCAACGCCGCCATCAGACCGGCCGGTCCTGAGCCGACGACGACGGGCCGATGTGCTCTTGGCCGGTTGAGCGAGACGGCCGATTCTGGTTTCGGTTCCACGGCTGGTTCGACACGCCCCGGTTGGAGCGGCGGCTCGGTTGCGCCGAGGTAGTCGACCTCAACCGACAGCACGAAGCGGGGCTGCCGTTCATGCCCCCGCGCGTCGATCGATCGGCGCAGGAGGGCGAGCCGATCGAGCTCATCCTCCCGGCAGTCCAGCAATCGGGCGATCGTTGCGAGCACATCCGGCTTCTCGTAGTCGAGCCTGATCGAGATCTGATGAATGCGAAGGCGCATGGCGGCCCTTTCGACCGTAGGGTACCTGCTCATTGTACGGGGAAGCGGACGCAACACTTCGCGCAATCGGATGCAGCGACTCCGTGGGTTGCTGCTCCATTCGCTCCAAGTAGGTCTGCGCGATGGTCACCGTCCATTGCCATGACCATGGCCCCTTGGCTTGGGCACATCCTACTACACCAGGGTACTCGATGCGGCTTGCCGGCCGTCGTCTGTGTCGGCGGCGGGGAGCTTCCCGATTGATGATGGTTGCGGGACATGGATTGCGTTGCGGCTGCCGCTGCCTCAAGCAGCGGCGGAGAGGCTTGCCTGCTGCCGCCTCAGGCGGAAGCCAGGGAGGTTCCCTGGCTGCTCCCTTCGGTAGCGGCGGAGAGGTTCGCCTGCCGCCGCATAGCGGCGGCTTGGGAAGTTCCCTGGCTGCTCCCTTCGGTAGCAGCGGAGAGGTTTGCCTGCCGCCGCATAGCGGCGGCTCGGGAGTTTCCACCGTCTCAGGCTGGGAACTCCTGGTTGAGGACGGAGGCGGCGAATGCCCTGCCGTGTGCGGGGTGGATGGTGGTGATGAGGAGGGTGCGGAGGCGTTCGATGCTTGTCTGTGCAGCGGACACGTCGTCGATCAATAGATGCAGTCCGGGCTTCCGGTAGCTCCAGAACAGGTCGCCGCAGAAGAGGTCGCCGTCTCCGGTGAGGACCGCGATCGACCCCTTCGTGTGGCCGGGTAGGTGGAGCACGCTCGCATCGATGCCGAATTCCGCGAGGCTACGTCCGTCCTCGAGCGCCAGATCGATCGTGAACGGGCGTGCCTTTCCGAGCTTCGCGGCTACGGGAAGCAAGGCGCGGAAGATCCACGGCGCTCGATCGGGTGATGCGCTGCGGTTGACCCGCATGTCCCCGGTCTCGATGGCGCGGGACTCCAGCGGGTGCGCGGCGAGCCTCGCGCCGTACGTCTCGCGCAGGTACGTGCAGCTGCCGATGTGATCCGAGTCGCCGTGGGTGATCAGAACGAGGCGAAGCTCGCCTCGGCCGCACCCCGCCGCTTCGAGGCCGCGGAGAAGCCGCCGCCGCGCCGATCGCGGACCGGTATCGACAAGCACGAACCCGTCCGTTCCGCGGAGCAGGAAGCAGTTGATGCCGGCCGTGATGCGATCGACACCCTGCGCCATTCGTCCTCCTCGACAAGCCTGCCGAGCCTCTGTCGTGGGGCAGTATAGCCGCCGAGGGGCCCAGCCACGATGGACGGCGCGGCGATCGCCTGCGGTCAGGTGAAGCTCTGGGGATCGCTATGGGGACGCTTGCGGAGTTCGCCGTCGATGAGCTTCCCGATGCCCTCGCCGGATGCTCGCCCCCGCCCGCTTCGTCGAAGGACCCAGAGCGTCGCGAAGCCGAGGAACGCCATGCCCGACCACAGCACGAACGGCATCCGCGGGCCGTGGACGGCGAGGGCGTTGCCGAGGGGCGGGGCGATCAACGCGCCGACACGTAGCAGCGTCAACGCGAGCCCGAGGGCCGTGCCCGCGTACTCCGCTCCCACGCCATCGACCTCGGACACGGCGGTCATGAAGACGGCCATGAACCCGTCGCGGACGGCGCCGGCCATCAGGACGGCGAGCCAGATGACGACGCCGTCCACGAAGGACAGGAGTCCGATCCCGCAGGCGATCGTCAGCGAGGCGGCGATGAGCAGCTTCCTCCTCGATCCGATCCGGTCGGAGAGCATCGCCAGCGGGAAGACGACGAGCAGGCTGATGGCGTGAAAGCTCGAGAGGGCCGTGTCGGCACGAGCGGCCGCCCAGTCGATGTCGCGTAGGTAGAGCGGCAGGTATCCGAGCAGTCCCTGGACGGCGCCGCCGACGCCGAACAGCGCCAAGCCGAGAATCCAGACGCTTCGCAGGCGGACCACATGCGAGAAGGCCCGGCGAAACGAGTACCGGTGGGCGACATGCGCCGGCCGCGCCGACTCGCGGGGTGAGATCCGCGTGAACGCCCACGGCACGCTCATCAGGATGCCGAGAGCTCCGTAGAAGAACAGGACGTGCCGCCAGCCGCCGAGCCACGGGGAGAGGAAGGTGGCGCTGACGAGCGAGCCGAGCATGAAGCCGAGCGCCATGCCGCCGGAGACGACGGCGTTGGCCGCGCCCAGCCGCCGGGCGGGGAACCACAGCGCGCAGACCTTGTGCAGAAGCACCGGGATCACGGCGCTCAGCGCCCCGGTGAGGAGTACCGTGGCCGACAGTGACAGAAGGCCGTTCGAGAGCCCTCGGGATGCACCGGCGAGGCCGAGCAAGAGGCAGCAGATGATCAGTGTCCGCTTCGTGCCGAACCGGTCGCCGATCATCCCGCCGGCCAGGCTGGCGAAGAGGCCGGCGAACGATGTCAGTCCCCAGACCGCGCCGACCTGGACGAGCGTGAGACCCAGTTCCTCGGCGATCTCCGCGAAGAGGACGGGCATCGCCATCGTCGGCGCGGCGACGGCGAGCGTCGCCGTCAACCCCGAGAGAGCGAGCATGACCAGCGGATACCTCGAGCCGGGCACGGTACGAGCTGAGTCGGGCATTCGGCATCCTCCCAAAGCGGTCGAATCAGAGGATCCGCGAAACGTCCCGCTTCGTCGAGGAGATTGACGCGTGTAGGATGACGCGGGAAACCACAGAGAGGCAGAGGAGGCTGAAGATGGTGACGCATATGCACGTCGCGTTTCGGGTCGGAGACTACGAGCAATGGAAGGCTGGCTACGACGAGAGCGTCGAGCTGCGAAAGGCGTCGGGTGAGGCTTCCTACCGGATCTTCCGGAGCGTGGAGGATCCGAACGTCGTGACGGTGATGTCGGAGCAGCGAAGTGCCGAAGAGGTACAGGCGTTCCTCGACTCTCCCGACCTGCGGGTTCGGATGGAGGCAGCCGGGATCGTCGAGATGGGCACGATGCTCCTCCTCGAGGAGGTCGACTCCGGCGTGCACTGACGTGGGAAGCCGAGGTCAGCCGCGTTGGGCGATCGTCGCGTCGAACTCCTCTCGCGTGAGGCCGAAGAGGATGTCGTCGTAGAACCGGCCGTTGAGGTAGTACTGCCGTCGACGTTGGCCCTCCTCGATGAAGCCGAGCTTCTTGTGGAGTGCGATCGACGCGTCGTTGCATTCGATGCAGGAGGAGTTGCACTTCTGGAACCGTCGCTCATGGAAGGCGTATCGCAGAAGCATCTGGATCGCCTCCGCGGCGTAGCCGTTCCCACGGTGTTCCCGGTGGACGGTCACGCCGAAGCTGAACGTCCCGTTCTTCAGGCTAGGGGTATGAAGCGAGATCCCCCCGACGTAGGCTCCGTCCGAGTCTTCGATCGCGAAGAGGATCACCCCATCGACATCCTTGCAGCTCGCCCGCTTCGCCAGCTCGGCACGTAGCGTGTCGACGGAGGTCGGAACCTCGATTCCCAACTGCAGCACCTGGCGCGCCGGGCTGTCGAGGGCGTTGGCGAACGCCGATTCGGCATCGTTCTCGGTCAGGCCGCGAAGCCGGATCCGCTCGCCGGCCCAGAAGTAGTCCGTGTAATCGAGATTGGGCATTGGTCCTCCTTGGTTGTGGTCAGGTTCCGTAGATCGTACGCGATCGCCGCCTCGTGGCAAGCTACGGTTGCGGTCGACATGGCCGAGGGATATGCTGCCTGTATACCACCCGCATGCCGGAGGCCCTGTGCGAGACGACGTCTACGAGGAGCTGAAGCGGCGAATCGTCGAACTCGACTTCAAGCCGGGCCGGGTCCTGCATGAGAAGGATCTGGCCGAGACGTTCTCCGTGAGTCGCACGCCGATCCGCGAGGCGCTCATCCGCCTCGAGTCGGACGGACTGGTGAAGGTTTCACGCGGCCGCGGCGCGTACGTCACCGAGGTTTCCCTCCAGAAGATGAAGGAGTCGTTCGAGATCCGATCGCACCTGGCGGCACTGGTCGGGCGACTGGTCGTCGCACGGGCGTCGGACGAGGAGATCGCGGCGATGGACGGGCTGCTCGCCCGCATCGGGGCGGAAACCGAGGCGGCGCCGCTTCGGTCGCTCGACATGGCGTTTCACGATCTTGTGAACGCCGCGACACACAACGCGATGCTCGCCGAGACGCTGACGCGCATGCGCAACCAGGTCTCGCGCGTGTGGGACACGAACATCCCGGCGGGAGAGGACCACTTCTTCAGCGGCATCCATGAGGAGTTCAGCGGCCTGGTGGCGGCGGTCAAAGCGAAGGACGGTGACGGCGTCGCGGACGTGCTGCAGCGGCACCTCGCTCGGCTGATCGACGAGATCGTCGGGTTCTCCTCGTCCGACCGCTTGCGGACCGGCATCGGATCGCGAAGCGGCGGGGCGGCGGACGGAACGGAAAGGACGGCGGAATGAGCGAGCGAACGATCGCGGAGCCGTACAAGATCAAGGCGGTCGAACCGATCAAGGTGACGACCCCCGAGTATCGGGCGAAGTGCATGGCCGAGGCGGGGCATAACACGTTCCTGCTTCGCAGCGAGGACGTGACGATCGATCTGCTGACCGACTCCGGGACGACGGCGATGAGCGATTGGCAATGGGCCGGGATGATGCTTGGCGACGAAGCGTACGCCGGATCGCGCAACTTCTATCATCTCGAGCGGGCGATCCGTGAGGTCTACGGCTTCAAGTACGTCGTCCCGACGCATCAGGGGCGCGCGGCGGAGCACATCACGTCCCAGTTGCGGATCAAGCCGGGGCAGGTCGTGCCGATGAACATGTATTTCACGACGACGCGCGAGCACGTCGAGCGTGCCGGCGGGATCTTCTTCGACTGCATCATCGACGAGGCGCACGATCCGGCGAACCCGCATCCGTTCAAGGGGAACGTCGACCTCGCCAAGCTCGACAAGCTGGTCGAAGAGAAGGGTGCGGAATCGATCGCGTACCTGTCGATCGCTCCGTGTGTCAACATGGCCGGCGGTCAGCCGTTCTCGATGGCCAACCTGCGCGAGGTGTCGGCGTGGGCCGACCGGCACGGGATCGCGATCATCTTCGACGCGACGCGGGCGCTGGAGAACTGCTACTTCATCCAGCAGCGCGAGGAGGGGTACGCCGATCGCTCGATCCGCGAGATCTTCAAGGAGCTGATGAGTTACGGTGAGGGGTGCACGATGTCGTCGAAGAAGGACAACCTCGTCAACATCGGCGGCTTCCTCGCGACGAACAACGACGGCTTCTTCCTCCGCGCCAAGGAGATGGTCGTCGTGTTCGAAGGGCTGCACACCTACGGCGGGATGTCCGGCCGCGACATGGAGGCGCTGGCACGAGGGATCGAGGAGATGGTCGAGGACGCGCACGTCGCCAGCCGCGTGCGCCAGGTCGAGTACCTCGGCGGCCGACTGCGCGATGCCGGGGTTCCGATCGTCGAGCCGGTCGGCGGGCACGCCGTGTTCCTCGACGCGAGGCGCTTCCTTCCCGACATGCCGCAGGATCACTTCCCGGCCCAGACCCTCGCCGCGGCGATTTATGTCGACTCCGGCGTCCGGTCGATGGAGCGGGGCATCGTCAGCGCCGGGCGGGACCCGGAAACCGGCGATCACCGTCACCCGAAGCTCGAACTGGTTCGCCTCACCATTCCGCGCCGCGTGTACACGAATCTGCACATGGACGTGGTGGCCGAGAGCTGCGAAATACTGCTCGAATCGCGCGATGCGATCCAGGGCCTGAAGATGACCTACGAGCCGGAGAAGCTGCGCTTCTTCCAGGCCCGGTTCGAGCCCTTGGCCTAGCCGAGACGGACGCGGTCGCCGGCGCTTCGACAATGGGCGGCCGCGTGCTATGCTCCGATTCGACATGAGTCTCCTTCTGGCCGTACGGGACGATCGGGACATCGTGATCGCGAGCGATGGGCGCGTGCTCGGCGAGGATTCTGGCGTGCTGTCGGACGATGCACTGAAGACGCTGGCACTGAATCGCGAGCTCTGCCTTGGACTCGCCGGCCCGACGGACACGATCCGACTGGTTCTCACGGCGCTCGGAATCCGCTGCCGAGGCAGCCATCCGGTGGATCTGCTCGGGGCCTGTCAGGAGGTCGCCTGCCCGGTGGACGTAGACTACGTCGACGCACGGGACGAGCTGTCGAGCCTGCATCGATGGATGACGCGCAGGGCGCCGGCACGCCCGGCCATCGCGCAGATCCCGGCCGTGATCCTCGCGGGTGGATCGGACGAGGGCCCTGTGCTGTGCGAGTGGCAGTTCCCCGCTCGACCGATGGAGAGCTCGGGATCATCCGGGTACGCTGAGGCGATTGCCGGAAGCCCGCCCGATGCAGGAACCCGTGAGTGGGTTGAGTTCCAGCGAATCGTGCGCGAGGAGCCGTCAACGGACAACGCAGAAGGGCGGCTGACTCGCGCGGTCAGGTTCTGTGCTCGGAACTTCGGAAGGACGGGCCCGATCAGCGAGACGGTCGACCTGAGGAGGCTGTCGCAGGGGTTCGAACGCGTGCGGGCCGCGCCGGCGTGCATGTGACCGCTTGAACGGCCGGCGTTGCGTGGCTAAGCTTGCCCGCCGTCCGATCGCGACGGCTCAAGTGACGTAGGAGGAAGAGATGCCGCTTCATCGACACGAGTGCGAGTCCTGCGGGAACCGGTTCCGCGTGCTCGAGCTTCCGGGAACGGAAGCCGAGACGCCGACCTGCCCCGCCTGCGGCTCCACCAAGTCGCATCGGCTGATGCCGCTTGTGGCGGTCCAGTTCAAGGGGAGCGGCTTCTACAAGACCGATCGGGCGCGCAAGGGGAAGAGCCGATCCGACAAGTCGAGCACGTCGAGCGGTTCGTCGGCGGAGCCGTCGAGCGACTCGAAGGGCTCCGGCGAGTCCACAACGTCCGACTGAACGAGCTTTGGCGTTCATTCCGCGTTCTTGAGGCGCACAGGTCGCCGCAAGAGCAAGAAGTGGAGCGACACATCCACTACAACGCCCCTTCACGGGTCGTTCATCTTCTGGCGATACCTTTCGATCATACGAGAGCACACCTTCTTACCAGGGTCCGGCGCGGGACAAGACGCACCGGGCCCTGAGTCTTTGTGGAAGGCACCCGCGCTGCGTCTTCGGTGCGGTGCTGCTCCAGCCGGTGGTTGTCGCGAATCCCTCGAGCCCTTGTCACCCCAGCGGCCGGATGCCCTCCGTGGGGGCTTGTGCGACGAGCGTTGCACAGTGCGCTCGCCGAAAGGTCACCCTTGGACCGGCGAAGCCGGCTTCGTCGAGGAGCCGACGTTCGATCTCCACCGTCAGCGGGAGGTCGATGTGGCGGGTGTGATGATCGTCGAGATCTGCGGCTCTGTAGGCTGTAAGACGCCGTGACGACTCTTCGGTGGAGGCGACGTAGTCGGCGTTGATGAAGACGCCGCCGGGAGTGAGCGCGCAGCGGATCCGCCGGTACAGGTCGAGCTTCACGTGCGGGACCCAGTGATGAAGCGCCATCACGGAGAGGACGGCGTCGTACGCCGTGCAACCGAGGTCCGCCTCGAGGAACGATGCGTGGATCGTCCGAACGCGGCCACTCCATGGCCGTGCCTTGGCACCGAGGGTGTCGAGCATCCCCCGCGACACATCGATACCGGTGACCCGGGCGCTCGGAAACCGCGCGAACAGGCGATCGAGCTCGAGGCCGGTTCCGATGCCCAGATCGAGGATTCGCGGTCGTCTCGACGCCGGTAGCGCTGCGACGACGGACTCGTAGAACTCGTCGAAGTCCTCGATGTTCTCGCGCATGTGGGCTTCGTATTCCGCGGTCCGCTTGTCGAAGAAGGCGATCATCTCCGCGGCGTTCCCCGGTAGCCCGACTATGTCTTCGCCCATCGTCCCTCCATCCGTTCGGATCGTGGCGCTCAGGATACCGAATCGTCCGGGGGCTTGCGCATCTCGGTGGGCGCTGCCGGCAAAGGCCCAGAGTCAGGAGCGTCGTGAAGGATCAGGCGATCTCCGCGCTCTGGAGCCTGAAATCGCTTCGCGGACGGTCACCATGCCGAGTCGTCTTGGCGCAGACAGGAGAGGATACGATAATGACTCCTAGGTAGGGATACCGTCCGATGCGGGCCCTGCGGAGGGAGGTCGCTATGACGGAGCGAGGGTACGTTGGTATGGAACGAATGGGCGCCGAGGTGGCTGAGCGCGCGGTGTACTACGGCCCGGTAACCCTTGTTAGCTACGAGTTTCGCGAGGGCCATGGGCACATCTACGAGGTCGACGATCGGAGCAAGCTCCCGGAGGAGGCCATCGGCGTGCGGGTTCCCGGTGGCTCCGAGCTTCAGGGGTTCGCGTTTCTCGCCTTCACATCGAAGATGCCGATCCATGTTGCCCCGGCGCAGCGGTACTGGTGGGAAGGCGGCGAGCTTCTCTGGACGATCCACGCGGCGAAGACGTAGCGTGCTGACAATCCCGCTCACACGCGGCCGGAGACTCCCATTCCACATCGCGTCGAGGAGCGCGAGGCTGCGATGGCGCGATTCGGCGAGCACACGACGTGGAATCTCATCGGCTGCGCCGTGGGTCTCGTGAAGAATGTGGGGCCCGCTATGCGGTCAGGGCCTGGCGCCCGCGCATCAGGAATCGCCCTGCAGCCATCACCGAATCGGCCTCGTGGCCGGGACCTCATCGAGGTCAACCTCGATGGGGCGGACCCTCGATGTCGGCCGCATCTCACGGAACCGTCCGAGTACGCCATCGTTCGTTGCCCGGGTGCCCTGATCACCTCGGCTCTCTTCATCGGCGGGGCAATCGTCGCTTGCGGGAAAACTCCCTCTGCCGATGAGTTGAAGAGGCTTCGCCAACGGCGGGCCCTTCGAGCGACACCGCTCGGAGGGGTTGCGAACCCTCGGGGCCGTGTTCGGCGTGGGTTAGTCGAGCGGGTATCCTGCCCTGTGGTTGCGGGCCCGCATCGAGGCGTCGGAGCGAGGGACTTCACCGAAGTCGAAGTTCAGGTCGCCTTCCCGGTCGAAGAACACCTCGGCGATCTCGGTGAGGCTCGCGTACTGCACGACGCCGGCTTCGACCAGGATGTCGATCTGGTCGAGGAGCCCATCCCACCACGCGATCCGATTTTCCCAGTAGTGGATCGAATCGACCGGCGCGGTCCATTGCGCCCCGATCCCCGTCTTGCCCGCGGCGGCGAGGAACTCCCGTGGACTGACGAACAGGGCGATCGTGTTGACGCGATCCGCCCGCCGCTCGTCGACCGCCTGCCGCACCGCAACGATGGAGTTCACCAGCTCGCCATGGCCGATGTAGAGGTAGCGGCCGTCGGGATCGTGAACCGTCCAATCGGCGTCCGACGGCCTCCACGCCCAGGAGGCGATGCACTCGCCGGCGCCGTGGCCCGGTAGCGAGACACCCCACAGGATCCGGAACTCGGGGTAGACGGCATCGAGGTCGTCGAGCTGGTCCTGGATTTCCTCCTCGTTCAGGCCCGAGGCGACGTGCGTCGGCGTTCCTCCGGCGAGAACGATGTCCGCTCGGACATCGTGGTACGAAATGGAGGATTGATGCGCGTGGGCGTCGATCTCGTGCCCGAGCGCCTCGAGGTCGGCGTAGAACGATGGCTCGTACCGCGCGACGCCGCGGGAGAAGGTCCAGTCCGAGCCGAAGTTGATCCGCGCCCCGTGCGTCGCAGCCATCTCGGCGTACGCGTGCATCGCTGCGGCGAAATGGTGCATCAGCGTTTCGTCTCCGTCATAGTCCGGGATGCTCGCCTTCGGCACGACGCCGCGACTCATGTCCTCCTCGTTGTGGAGGACGATCGTCAGGTAGAGCGGGGGGAGGTCCTCGGCCGATTGCGTCACTCCGATGATCCCGAACGCGACGAGAAGCCCGCCGAGCACGGCGGTGCCGGCGAGCCTCCGAAACACCATGGATCGAGCGATAACGGGCATATCATCCGCCTCCTGATCTTGTCGGAGCAGTCTACGGGGCGATTCCATGGAGCTGCAAGCCCACGGCCGGAGCGGGCGAGAGGGCTTCCGGGCGACCATCCTCGGAGCCGGATCGGTCCCGTTCCCGGCGGACGAAGGAGTGCGCCTCGTCATCGGCAACGTGATCGGGGACAACGACGGATGGGGGATCACGTTGTGCGGCCTGCACGGGATCGTTCCCGACGTCCTGTTCGAACGCGTTGCCGGCTTCGGCAACGTCTTTGCTCGTAACGGCCGCGGTGTCGTCTGTCCGGAAGACCTTGAGTCGCCGGAGGGGTTCGTCACGGAGTGAAGCTCGGGAGTTCATCCGAGGTGGCATCGGTGTCCTCGTTCGCTGGGAGGCTCAGGCGAGACTGCGGATCCGGATTTCGATCTCCGGGTGGTCCTTCAGGAGTCCCACAAGCTCCGAGGTGTCGGTGTTTCCGAAGTGGTACGGGTAGAGGATTCGCGGCTTCATCGCCAGCGCGACGTCGGCGACCATCGCCGGCGTCATCGTGTACGGCAGGTTCATCGGCAGGAAGGCGATGTCGATGGCGGCCTGCGCCTTCAGCTCCGGCGTGTTCTCGGTGTCGCCGGCGATGAGGACGCGCACATCTCCGAACGTGACGACATACCCGTTTCCGTGGCCGCACGGGTGGAACGGATCCCCGTTCTCCCGGCAGTGGACGAGGTTGTAGGCCGGGATGGACTCGATTTGCAGCCCGCGGACGACCGCCACGTCGCCGTTCCGCATCGGTAGGCCGCCTTCGATTCGGTCGGCACATCGCTCGGTGCAGATCACGTCGGTTTCCCCGGTCCGGATCTGCGCCAGTGCTTCGGGGTCGAGATGGTCTTGATGCTCGTGCGTGATCAGAACCAGGTCCGCCTTCGGCAGCGTGGAGTAGTCGGCAATTCGGCCGAACGGGTCGACGTAGATCCGCTTCCTGTCGTGCGTGAACAGGAGCGATCCGTGACCGAGGCAGGTGAGCTCGAGGTCACCGGTCGACGTGGTGAGCGCATCGGTTTCGTAGTCGGCGAGCGGCATCCGGTCCTCCTCTCCGTGCTCGGTGTCCGATTCACGTGGCAGGCGCCGGTCGCGCTCATTCCGTGAGGCGGACGATGATCACTCTACTCCCGCCGCGCATGCGCTGCAACGAGTCGAGGCAGGTTGGAAGCAGGGACGAAACGTCGTATAGAATCGAACGATCG
>Ga0272443_10004258_pt1 | contig 15837 bp, 10 predicted proteins | sample SSMAcet12_FD_193581 | JGI IMG/M metagenome (GOLD analysis project Ga0272443, IMG submission 193581) | Marine sediment archaeal communities from Little Sippewissett salt marsh, Falmouth, MA, United States - SSM-Acet-12 | ecosystem: Environmental > Aquatic > Marine > Wetlands > Sediment ...
ACCGAAGACGGGGACTTGAATTACCGCACCTCAGTCAACGTCACGGGCGGCGTGCCGAAGCTGGAGCTCAAGAAATTCTGTCCCCGCTGCCGCAAGAGGACCGTCCACAAGGTCAAGCGGAAATAGGGAATCGGTCGGGCGCGTGCACGGAGTGCTTTTTTCGGAAAACAGGCAATAACATCCGGCAGCTTCGGTGGGTTGACGAATTCGGAACACGGTGCAGTGCGTTCGTTCGCTGCGGGCCTGGTGCTCGCGGCACTTTGGACTTTGCGACGCCCCGGCTGCCCGAGGTGCTCAGTTTGAGTTCAGGAGCGTAGCTCAACTGGCAGAGCACCGGTTTCCAAAACCGGCGGTTGGGGGTTCGAGTCCCTCCGCTCCTGTCTGTTCGGCGGGCTATGGCGGAAAAGGACCCCGCGCGTGGGGGTCCGGGCGACGGCGGGCTGCGTGCCGCAGGGCGGTCGAACTTTTCGAAGCGGCGAAGCCTTGGCGGACGGTCCGGTAAGGGCAGGCAGCAGAGGAGTTGGATCAGTGAGCAACGCAGCTTCTGAGGCTCGTAAGCGGGCGGCAGACAAGAGAACGAACCTCGGTGGAGGCGGTCTGCGGATCTACAAGCCTGGCCAGGGGTTTTATACGCGTGTCGGGACGGCGATCGGGATCGGGATTCTCGCGGTGGCGGGTGCGTATTATCTGTCCAGCGAACTCGACTATGTCATCGATCCGGCCGCCTCGCACGCCTTGCCGGTCAAGTACAGCATCGTGGTCGCGTTCCTGCTGGTCATGGGCGGGGTGACGTACTGGGTGGCTGGAGCGAATCGCAGGACGAATGACTTTTTCATCGCTACGGAAGGCGAGATGAAAAAGGTGAGCTGGTCGACCTGGCCGGAGGTGATTCGCTCGACGAAAGTAGTGATCCTGTCGGTATTGATGCTGGGGGTATTCCTGTTCGTGGTGGATTTGGCTTTCATGGCGCTTTTCAGCTGGATCAACGTGCTGGAGGGCTGGGCCGCCTTTGAGCGGTTGTTTGGAGCCGGTTCATGAGCGGCTCGGAAGCAGAGCACGACAGTATGATCCGTTCCGACGCGGTCGAACGGCCCGAGGCCGACACGCAGGCGGCCGATGCGCCGACCCCGCCGGCCGCGGGGGAGGTCCAGGCCAAGGGTGCCCCTCGCGCGCCTGAATCGGCCGACGCGGGCGGGGTCGAGCCGACGCGCCCCGGCATGAAGTGGTACGTACTCCGCGTGGCCAGCAACAAGGAGGATCAGGTCCGCGAATCGCTCGAGCGGAAGGTCCAGGTCGAGAACCTCCAGGATCGCATTGGCCGCATCCTTGTGCCGACCGCCAAGGAAAAACGCATGAAGGGCGGGCAGGTGCGCATCATCGAGCGCAAGCTGTACCCGGGGTACGTTTTCGTGGAGATGGCCACCGAGCCGGACGGATCGATTCCCGACACCGTCTGGTTCCTCGTCAAGGAAACGATGGGGGTGGGCGACTTCATCGGCTCAGAGAACAAACCCACCAGCATGCGCGATCACGACGTGGAGAAGATGCTGCTGGCCTCGCTCAAGAAGGAGGAGGAGACGACGCTCCAGGGTCTGGAGTTCGCCAAGGGGGATCGCGTCAAGATCCGCGAGGGCTCGTTCCAGAACTTCGAGGGCAACGTGGACAGCATCGACGAGGCGAAGGGCATTGTGACGGTTCTGTTGACGATTTTCGGCCGGTCGACGCCGGTTGACGTGGAATACTGGCAGATCGAAAAGCTGTGAGGGCCGACACCTCGCAGCACGGGGTGCTGTCAGGCGAGAGGGTCAGGGATCGTGGCAAAAGAGATTCAGACGGTCATCAAACTTCAGGCACAGGGCGGCCAGGCGACGCCCGCGCCGCCCATCGGGCCGGCGCTGGGCCAGCACGGCGTGAACATCGGCCAGTTCATCCAGCAGTTCAACGCGCAGACGGCGAGCCTCAACGGGATGATCGTGCCCGTCGAGATCACCGTCTACAAGGACAAGACGTTTACGTTCCTCGTCAAGAGCCCGCCGGCCGCGGTTCTGCTCAAGGAGGCGGCGCAGGTTGCCAAAGGCAGCGGCGTGCCCAACAAGGAGAAGGTCGGCAAAGTGACGGTCGCGCAGTGCCAGGCCATCGCCGAGCGCAAGATGAAGGATCTCAACGCGTTCGACCTGAATCAGGCGACGCGGATCGTCATGGGCACCGCGCGCTCGATGGGTATCGACGTGGAGGAGGCTTAGGCGGGAGGGCGGATCGGCCGCGCATCGTCGTCGGCTGAGATGTCAAGACAAACGATCGACCTGACCACGGGTCGGATGGGATTGCGGGACCTGCGGCACGGATTGGCCGGGCCGCGGGCGCAAGTGGGAGGCACACGATGCCGCAACGCAGTGTCGCGTATCAGAAGAGACTCGCCAAACTGGACGACCGCAAAGCGTCGTTGCCCTTACCCGAGGCTATCACCAAGCTCAAGGAAATGGCCTCCGTCAAGACGGACCGGACATACGCCAAGGGCGCGCGACCACGCAAGGGATTTGACCAGACCGTGGAGCTGGTGATGCACCTGGGGATCGACCCGCGCCAGGCGGACCAGATGGTCCGCGGCTCGATCGCGCTGCCCAAGGGTATCGGCCGGACCAAGCGGGTGATCGTCTTCTGCCCGGACGAGATGGTCGAGGCCGCCCAGGCGGCCGGGGCGGTCGAGGCGGGCTGCGACGAACTCGTCAAAAAGATCAGCGACGGATGGATGGATTTCGATGTGGCCGTCGCTCATCCGTCGGTGATGGGAAAGGTCGGCAAGCTGGGTCGGGTTCTGGGGCCGCAGGGCAAGATGCCGTCCCCGAAGTCCGGGACGGTTACGCCGGAGGTAGCCAAGGCGGTCACCGAGTACGCGGCGGGTAAAATCGAGTACCGCAACGACAAAGGCGGCAACATCCACGCGGTTGTCGGCAAGATGAGCTTCTCCGACGCCGACCTTCAGGCCAACATCGAGGCGTTCATCGAGCATATCCGCCGGACCAAGCCGTCGGGTGTGCGGGGGCAGTTTATCCGGCGTGTGTGCCTGTCCGGCACGATGACCCCTTCCGTGACGGTCGAGGTCGGTTGAGGCGCAGCGACCTTCCGGTGGGCCGGCCCGCAGGTGGCGGGCGGGCCTGGCGAGGGCTCCGACAAGGGCCAGGACAAGAGGGACGGTAACGATGAGCAAGACAGTCAAACGGCTGATGATCAAGGAATATGAGGATCGCTACGGCACGTCCGCCAATGCGTGCCTCGTCAACGTGATCGGCCTGGATGCCGTGGCGACCAACCAGTTGCGCGGCCGGCTCCGTGCCGAGGAGATCCGCCTCCAGGTGCTCAAGAATCGCCTGGCCCGCAAAGCGTTCGAGGGGACCCCGCTCGAACCGTTGGGCCGGGGTATGGACGGGCCATGCGCGCTTGTCACGGGCGACAGGACGGCCATCGATCTGGCGAAGGTGGTCGTCGGCCTGAAGAAGGATTTTCCCCAGATCGAGTTGAAGGTGGGGATCCTGGAAGGCGATGCGGAGCTGATCGACGTGGCCGAGCTGGCGCGGATGAAGGGCCGGGCGGAACTGCTGGCCGACTTGGCCGGCATGATTCGCGGTCCCGCGAGCGTCCTGGCCGCATGCCTGGCGGCGCCGGGCGGCCGGCTGGCCGGCTGCCTGGAGGCGGTGGCTGACAGGCAAGAGACCGGCGAGGCGGCGTGAGAGACGAGCGGCTGCCTGTTTCCCCCGGCCGTTTGCGGCGGGGGATACGATGAGGGGAAGGCAAGTACGAGACAAGGCAAAGACGGCGATCGGGGCGCGGCTGCGGATTGGTCCGGTGGACCGGATTAAATAGGCGTCAATGGGATGCCACCTATCAGGCCGCGACACGATGGCATTGATGCATGAGGAGCAGTCAACGATGGCAGAGGCACCGGCCAAGGAGTTCAGTGCCGACACGAAGGCGCTGGCGGAGAAGCTGGCGGGTCTGACGCTCAAGCAGGCCCAGGAACTGGTGGACTGTCTGAAGCAGGACTACGGCATCGAGCCGGCAGCGGGCGCGCCCGTGATGATGGCCGGCGGTGCGGGAGCTGGCGAAGGCGGCGCAGCCGAGGAAGAAAAGACCGCTTTCGACGTCATCTTGAAGTCTGCCGGCGATCAGAAGATCAAGGTCATCAAGGTGGTCCGGGCGGCGACCTCGCTGGGGCTCAAGGAGGCCAAGGATCTCGTCGAATCCGCGCCCAAGTCCGTCAAGGAAGGGCTGCCCAAGGAAGAGGCCGACAAGCTCAAATCCGAGCTTGAAGAGGTCGGTGCGGTCGTCGAGCTGAAGTAGATGCACGCCATCGGGCCCTGGGTGGTCGATCAGTAACTCCTTTGAGATAAAGGAGTTAAGCTGATATTTCGCGCGTAGGCGGCGGTCGGGGACCGGGGACGTGCAAAAACCGGTCCACATGGTTATAATCAATCGTCCAGGACCAACTGCCAGTACCGTCACCGCCATTGTCGCGGAGGGCGGGCGTGTGTTGGGTGTGACGCCCTTATGCGAAGGCCGAAGTGAGGCCGTTGCCTGAGTGCGCGTTTGACGAAAGAGCTTGTAGCCAAGAAAAGCTTGTCGCCGGATACCCTGAAAAACCAAGCGTGTCGATATTGTCGCAGTCCCGGAGGACATCGAGGTTCGTGGCGTTTTACGTGTCGAACCGGCTGGAGTTCCCGTCTGGCCGCGCGGTCCATGGCATCGCGGCGGGGACCGGTGCGCGCGCCGGCGCGCGTAAGACGAGTTGGGGATCGAGGCACTCCTCTTGTGTGGAGCGGGATCGGCTGATGGGTTGATGGCGTGGTGTGGGCCGGCCGCAGGGTCGGCCGGCGCCTTCGCGCATCGACCGGGGACCTTCAGCCGAACGGATGGCTCCGCGTGAGATTCCGTCCTGAAGTCGTCAATCGTTGCGTGGATTCGCGTCGCACGGGGCGGCGGCCTGGCCGTCGCGCCGTGAGGCTGTGCATGGCCGGACGAGGCGGGGCGACCCGTCTCCGATGGTGTGGTCCCCGGCCCGTGGAGTGGGTGCCGGACCGGGCGGGGGCCCAGAGCGGTCCTTAGGAAAAGGAAACGCGCCAATGCTTCAGATGAAGGATGTCCGAAACTTCGGCAAGATGGGAGACGTTCTGCCCGTTCCGCCTCTGACGAGCATCCAGACGGATTCGTACGCCCGGTTCCTCCAGGCGGACGTGCCGCCCGGACAGCGGAAGAACGAAGGGTTGGAGGGCTTGTTGCGCGAGGTGTTCCCCATCGAGAGCTATGACGGGAACATGCTGCTCGAGTACATCTCGTATGAGCTTGGCACGCCGCGCTACACACCCGACGAGTGCCGGCAGTTGCGGCTGACATACGGCATGCCCTTCCGCGTCCGGGTGAGGCTGGTGCGCAAGGACGCCGATGCGATCGTCGAGGATTCGATCTACCTGGGCGAGCTGCCCGTGATGATGGGCGGGGGGGAGTTCATCATCAACGGTGCCGAACGGGTCATCGTTTCGCAGCTTCACCGCTCGCCGGGCGTGGACTTCCTCAAGCAGCAAGCCGAGGGCGACCGGGCGCTGCACGCCTGCCGGATCATTCCCGAGCGTGGCAGCTGGATCGAGATTTTCGTCACGAAGCGCGACGTGCTGGCCGTGCGGATCGACCAGTCCGCCAAGATGGCGGCCACGACGTTTCTGCGGGCGATGGATTCGGCCTACGGCACGAACGAAGCGCTCGTCAAGGCGTTCTACGGCGAGAAGATCCGCAATGCCCGGGCCGGCTCGCTCAAGCCCGAGATGTACGTGGTCTCCGACGTCGTCGACGAGGACTCCGGTGAAGTGCTCGTCAAGGGCGGTTGCCAGATTGGCGACGCGGTCAACAGGATCCAGAAGAGCGGCATCAAGACGGTGCCGGTCATCGAGCGCATTCCCGATGCGCTGCTCATGAACACGATCGCCGAGGACGGTACCCGGGACTACGAAAGCGCCCTGTTGAAGGTGTATACGCGCCTGCGACCGGGCAACCCCCCCCAGAAGGAAAAGGCCGAGAAGCTTTTCGCGGAGAAATTCTTCGACGAGAACCGGTACCGCCTCGGCAAGGTGGGACGGTTCCGGCTCAACCGCAAATTCGACCAGAGCGTCGACGAGTCGGTGATGACGCTGCGTGTCGATGACATCGTCAACTCGATCCGGTACTTGTTGCTGCTGCGCAGCGGTGAGACGTCCTACGAGGTGGACGACATCGACCATCTCGGCAACCGGCGGCTGCGGACCATCGACGAGCTGGCGGCCGAGGAGATGCGGAAGGGATTCCTGAAGCTTCGACGGACGGTCCAGGAGCGGATGAGCCTGAAAGATCCGGAGACGATCGGCAAGCTGAGCGAGCTGGTCAACTCGAAATCGATCTCGTCGAGCATCGAGTTCTTTTTCGGGCGCGGCGAGTTGTCGCAGGTGGTCGATCAGACGAACCCGCTCAGCCAGCTCACGCACGAGCGGCGCTTGAGCGCACTGGGGCCGGGCGGGCTGAACCGCAAGCGCGCCGGTTTCGAAGTGCGCGACGTGCACATCAGCCACTACGGCCGAATCTGCCCGATCGAGACGCCGGAAGGTACGAACATCGGGCTCATTGCCTCGTTGAGCATCTACAGCACGGTGGACGACTACGGCTTTTTGCTGACGCCGTACCGGAAGGTGGATGACCAGCACAGCGTCAACGGCGACATCGCGATGCTCCGGGCCGACGAGGAGATGCTCACGGCGCTCGGGCCGCCCGAGGTCGTGGACTACACGACGGGCAAGCTGTACGAGGGGTTGTTGATGGCCCGCGTCGATGGCGATCTGGCCATGGTCGACAGCGACGAAATCCGTTACGTGGACACCTCTCCGAAGCAGACGGTGGGTGTGTCGGCGGCGCTGGTTCCGTTCCTCGAGCACGACGACGCCAACCGCGCCCTGATGGGGGCCAACATGCAGCGGCAGGCGGTGCCCCTTCTTCAGGCGGAGGCGCCGGTCGTGGCGACCGGGATGGAGCGGATCGTTCCGGAAAACAGCGGGATGGTCATCCGCGCCACGATGGCGGGGACGGTGACGGCCGTCGACGCCACGCGGATCGAGATCAACGGCACGGACGAATACGTGCTGCGCAAATTCCAGAAGCTTAACGAGCGGACGTGCCTGAACCAGAGGCCGCTCGTTCAGCTCGGCGAGAAAGTCAAGAAGGGGCAGATCATCGCGGACGGGCCGGCCTGCCGGAACGGCGAGCTGGCGCTGGGTCGCAACGCGCTCGTCGCGTTCATGACCTACGACGGCTACAACTTCGAGGATGCGATCCTGGTCAGCGAGAGGCTCCTGAAAAAGGACAGCTTCACGAGCATCCACATCGACGAGTACGACGTCGAGATCCGGGAGACCAAGCTGGGCCGCGAAGAGTTCACGCGCGACATCCCGAACGTCTCGGAGCGGGCGCTGGCGAACCTCGACGAGAACGGCATCGTTCGTGTCGGAACGCGCGTCGGCCCGGGCGACATTCTCGTGGGCAAGGTGAGCCCCAAGAGCAAGAGCGAGCTGTCGCCGGAGGAGAAGCTGCTCCACGCGATTTTCGGTCGGGCCGGCGAGGACGTGAAGAACGACTCGCTCGAACTGCCGGCCGGCGAAGAGGGCGTCGTCATCGATACGAAGTGGTTCAGCCGCCGCACGCACCTGACCGACGAGCAGAAAAAGCAGCTCGCGCGCCAGGTACGCGAGTACACCAAGGCCCAGAACGAGAAGATCGCGGCGATTTTCAGGCGGATGTGCAACCAGATCGAGCAGGTCGCGGGCCAGGCGATGATCGACCCCTCCACCAAGCAGAAGGTCGGGCATTCCGAGTCGGCCGAGGTGATCATGGAGCAGGTGGAGGCATTCGCCGCCCTGCTGGAGACGGGCGAGCTGAAGTGGGTCAAGCCCGCGGCGGCCCGGCCCGAGGCGATGAAGGTGGCCGAGCGGTTCTGGCCGCGGATCGAGGAGATCGCCGCGGAGCGCGACCGCAAGTCCGCGCAGATGAAGCGCGGCGACGAGCTGCCCTCCGGCGTGCTCGAGATGGTCAAAGTCTACGTGGCGACGAAGCGGCAGTTGGCCGTCGGTGACAAGATGGCCGGCCGCCACGGCAACAAGGGCGTCATCGCCCGCATCCTGCCCGAAGAGGACATGCCGTTCCTGGAGGACGGCACGCCGGTGGATATTCTGCTCAACCCGCTCGGCGTGCCCTCGCGGATGAACGTGGGGCAGATCCTCGAGACGCATCTGGGCTGGGCGGCGGCCGTGCTCGGTTTCCAGGCGGTGACGCCTGTCTTCGACGGGGCCACGGAAGGGGAGATCCGCGCATGTCTCGAGGAGGCCAACGCGCGCGTTCGGGAGCGCGGTCAGGACATCGAGACGATCCAGGGAGCCGGCCTGAGCGAGGCGTTGTTCGTCGAGATGCCGCTGGAAAACAAGGTCCGGCTCTACGACGGCCGAACGGGGGAACCCTTCGATCAGCCGATCGCCGTCGGTTACCTCTACATGATGAAGCTGCACCATCTTGTGGATGACAAGATCCACGCCCGTTCGACGGGGCCTTACTCGCTCATCACGCAGCAGCCCCTGGGCGGCAAGGCGCGGACGGGCGGGCAGCGTTTCGGCGAGATGGAGGTGTGGGGGCTCGAGGCGTATGGGGCCGCCCACGTCCTCCAGGAGCTGCTCACCGTCAAGAGCGACGACGTCGAGGGGCGGACCAAGATCTACGAGTCGATGGTCAAGGGCACCAACACGCTCGAAGCGGGCACGCCCGTGTCCTTCGACGTGCTCTGCAATGAGATCAAGGGTCTTTGCCTGAACATCCAGTTGGAGAAAAAGCGGGTCATCTGACCGGCGTCCGGGAGTGTCGGGGCGGAATGCGAACCTCCAACGATGAGGGTTATAGGATATGGCAGACAGCATTTACGATCGGATCAATGATTACGGAAGCGTGCGGATCTCGCTCGCCTCGCCCAACGACATCCGGAGCTGGTCGTTCGGCGAGGTCAAGAAGCCGGAGACGATCAATTACCGGACATACCGGCCGGAGAAAGACGGTCTGTTCTGCGAGCGGATCTTCGGCCCGGAGCGCGACTGGGAGTGCTCCTGCGGCAAGTACAAGGGGACCAAGCACAAGGGGATCATCTGCGACCGCTGCGGCGTGAAGGTGACCCATTCCCGCGTCCGCCGCAAACGCATGGGGCATATCAACCTGGCTGCGCCGGTGGTCCACATCTGGTTCTTCAAGGCGATGCCGAGCCGGCTCAGCGCGCTGCTCGATATGAAAACCACGGACCTGGAAAAGGTCATCTACTTCCAGGACTACATCGTGGTGGACCCGCTCGACAGCCCGCTTAAGCCCAAGCAGCTGCTCAACGAGGAGGAGTACCGCTCGGCCCGCGAAAAATACGGTGACAACGGTTTCGTCGCGGAGGTCGGCGCCGAGGCGGTCGAACACCTCCTCCAGCGGCTCGACCTCGAGACGGTCAGCAGCGAGCTGCACGACGCCCTGACCAAGACCAACAGCAAGCAGCGGATCAAGGACCTCAGCAAGCGGTTGAAAATCGTCGAGAACCTGCGCCACTCGGGCAACGAGCCGGAGTGGATGGTGCTCGAGGTGATCCCGGTCATTCCGCCGGACCTGAGGCCTCTCGTGCTTCTGGATAGCGGCAACTTCGCCACGAGCGACCTGAACGACCTCTACCGCCGCATCATCAACCGGAACAACCGCCTCAAGAAACTGGTGGACCTCAACGCGCCGGAAGTGATCATCCGCAACGAGAAGCGCATGCTCCAGCAGGCGGTGGACGCGTTGCTCGACAACGGCCGGTGCCGCCGCGCCGTGCTGGGCAGCAGCAACCGCCCGCTCAAGTCGCTGACGGACATGATCAAGGGCAAGCAGGGGCGGTTCCGCGAGAACCTGCTCGGCAAGCGCGTCGACTACTCGGCCCGGTCGGTGATCGTGATCGGTCCCGAACTGAAGCTCCACCAGTGCGGCCTGCCCAAGAAGATCGCGCTGGAGCTCTTCCAGCCGTTCATCATCCGCAAACTCCGCGAGCGCGGATTGGCCGACACGATCAAGAGCGCGAAGCGCATGCTCGAGCGCCGGGACCAGGAGATCTGGGACATCCTCGAGGAGGTGATCGTCAACCACCCGGTGATGCTCAACCGCGCGCCGACGCTTCACCGGATGGGGATCCAGGCCTTCGAGCCGGTGCTCGTAGAGGGCAACGCGATCCGCATCCACCCGCTCGTCTGCAAAGGGTTCAACGCGGACTTCGACGGCGATCAGATGGCCGTGCACCTGCCGCTCTCGATCGAGGCCCAGACCGAGGTCCACGTGCTGATGATGGCGACGAACAACATCTTCAGCCCGGCCAACGGCAGCCCGATCATGTCCCCTTCGCAGGACATCGTCCTGGGCATTTTTTATCTTACCTGCGAGCATGTGGAGGATCGGCTCGACGGAAACGAAAAGCCGCGCCCGCGCGTCTTCAGCAACGCGCAGGAGGCCATGTTCGCGCACGACATGGGCAAGATCTCCATTCACGAAAAGATCCTCTGCCGCGTCGATCGCAAAGAGATGGTTACCGGCCACGAAGCGGCGCCCGAGCTCGTACCGGCCAACGGCGTCATCGAGACGACGGTGGGGCGGCTCATCTTCAACGATATCCTTTCGCCTCAGATGCCGTTCTACAACTACCCCCTCCACCAGAAGGGTGCGGGCCGGGTGATCGCCGACTGCTACCACCGGCTCGGCCGGGGGGCGACGATCAGCCTGCTCGACGACATCAAGGAGATCGGGTTTAAACGGAGCACGCTGGCGGGTCTGTCGATCGGCGTGCGCGACCTGCGCATCCCGGCCGCCAAGGCCAAGATCATCGACGCCGCCCAGAAAGTCGTCGACCGCACCGAGCGCGAATACAAGCACGGCGTCATCACGCCGATGGAGCGTCACAACAAGCTCATCGACGTGTGGGTCCATGCCCGCGAGCAGGTTACCAAGGAGATGATGAAGGAGCTCAAGAACGATCTGCGCGACGAGAACGGCGACTACCTTCCGCCGTTGAGCAAGAAGGGGCGGTTCTACCTCAACCCGATTTACCTGATGAGCGACTCGGGTGCGCGCGGTTCGGTCGACCAGATCCGCCAGCTGGCGGGGATGCGTGCGCTCATGGCCAAGCCGTCGGGCGAGATCATCGAGACGCCGATCAAGAGCAATTTCCGCGAAGGGCTGACGGTGCTCGAGTACTTCAGCTCGACGCACGGCGCGCGGAAGGGGTTGGCCGACACCGCCCTGAAGACGGCGGATTCGGGCTACCTGACGCGGAAGCTGGCGGACGTCGCGCAGAACGTCATCGTCAACATGACCGACTGCGGGACGATCCAGGGCATCACGAAGGGCGCGATCTACAAAGGCGAGGAGGTCGCCGTCCCCTTGCGCGACTCGATCGTCGGACGCGTCGCGCGCGATGCGATCCGCAACCCGATCACCGACGAGCTCATTGTCGCCGAGAACCAGGTCATCACCACCCAGATCGCCTCCAAGATCGAGGAACTCGGCCTGGACACGATCCGGGTGCGGAGCCCGCTGACTTGCGAGAGTCCTTTGGGCGTGTGTGCGAACTGTTACGGCCTGGACATGGCGACTAACGCGCTTGTCGAGGAGGGTATGGCGGTCGGCATCATCGGAGCCCAGTCGATCGGCGAGCCGGGCACGCAGCTGACGATGCGGACCTTCCACACCGGCGGCGTGGCGACCCGCGCCGTCGTCGAGAACGAGCTGCGGAACGTCCAGCCGGGCACCGTCGTGTTCCACAACCTCAACGCCGTCGACGTGCCGCCGCGGGACGAGGCCCCCGGCCGTACCGTCGCTCTGAAGCGCAATGGAGAGATCGCGATCGTCGATGCGAAGGGGCGGGAGCTCGAGCGCTACCGCGTTCCCTACGGCGCCGAGATCATGGTCAAGGCGGGCCAGGAAGTGCCGATGCGGACGCAGTTGGCCATGTGGGACCCGCACCTCACGCCGATCCTGGCCGAGAAGGCCGGCATTGTGCGGTTCCACGACATCACCGAGGGCGAAACCGTCCGTCTCGAACAGGAGCGCGAAGGTGCCCGGTATATCGTCATCGAGCATAAGGGCGAGAAGCACCCGCAGGTCATCATCGAGACCCGCGAGGGCAAAGTGCTCGATTACCACTACCTGCCGGCCAAGGCACGAATCGAGGTCACGGAAGGTCAGGAGATCGTCCCGGGCATGCTCGTCGCCCGCCAGCCGCGGGCCATGGGCGGCACGCAGGACATCACCGGCGGGCTGCCGCGCGTCACGGAGATTTTCGAGGCGCGGAAGCCCAAGGAGCCGGCCGTCATGGCGGAGATCTCCGGCGAGGTGGAGATTCAGAGCGACAAGCGTCGCGGCAAGATGACGATTCTCATCAAGGGCGAAGGCGGCATGGTCAAGGAGCACCACGTCCCGCAGGACAAGCAGCTCCTGGTCCATGCGGGCGACCACATCGAGGCGGGCGACCCGCTCGTCGATGGTCCGCTTGTCCCGCAGGACATTCTCCGCATCAAGGGCGAGGAGGCGCTCTACCAGTACCTGCTCGCCGAGATCCAGGCGGTGTACCGCAGCCAGAACGTGACGATCAACGACAAGCACATCGAGATCATCGTGCGCCAGATGATGCGCAAGGTGCGCATCGAGTCGCCGGGCGACACCCCGTTCCTGCCGGCCGAGGTGGTCGACAAGTTCATGTTCCGCGCCGAAAACCAGCGGCTCGACCAGAGCGTCAAGATCAAGGATCCGGGGGACAGCGAGCTGCAGACCGGACAGATTGTTTCCAAGAGCGAGTTCGAGGTCGTCGTCGCCAAGATCGAAGAGCAGGGGGGCACGCCGCCGACGAAGGATCGCCGACCGCGGCGCGCGACGGCCCGTCCGCTGCTGCTGGGTATCACGAAGGCCTCGCTGGGCAGCGACTCGTTCATCTCGGCGGCTTCGTTCCAGGAGATGACCAAGGTGCTGACCGAGGCCGCCCTGTCGGGCGCCGTGGACCCGCTCATCGGCCTGAAGGAAAACGTCATTCTCGGCCACCTCATTCCTGCGGGAACGGGATTCAAGAGCCACCTCGAGTTGCAGGTCGAGCACCTGGCCGAGCCGGTCGAGAAACGCGAGCTTGCGCCGACCGAGGCGCACGCCATGATGCAGGAGGCCCACGAAGCGGTGGCTGAGATGGCCTCTGAAATGACGCCTGCCGCCGAGGCCTCTGGAGAAGGCGGCGGGGAAGACCAGGCGGAAGGCGATCCGCTGGCCATTGTCCAACAGCAACGTGAGCAGGAGTGACCCGATCGTCGGTCAAGCTCGCCCGTCAGCGAGTGGCACGGGTCCCTTTGCCCGGATGGAGAGCCGTTTCATTGGGGGCGCTTCGGGACGTGTCCCCTTGACATTCAGACGTCGGTTCGTATAGCCTGCCGGCATTCCTGTGGCAGGCTTGCACCCGCGGCCAGCTCCGCTGGGACCGGCGAGGCAAGCCTTTTTTGATGAGGCGGTCCGGTCCGGACTGTGTGTCCGCCGCGGCCCCTGCATGTTGCGGGTACGACCGGCAGCGAGGAGAGCCATGTTACCTGTTCGCAAGACAGCCAAGGCGCGCCGTAACAAACGGCGTTCGCACCACGCGCTTCGTCCGCCGAATCTTGTCGCCTGTCCCAAGTGTGGCATCGCCAAGCGGCCGCACGCCGCCTGCGAGAACTGCGGCTATGTCAGCAGCACGGTCGCGCTGGCGATCAAAGAACAGGAGAGCTGAGGCCGATGCGCATCGGCGTGGACGCGATGGGCGGGGACTATGCGCCGCGTGAGATCGTGCGCGGCGTTGTCGATGCAGCGCAGCGCGCCCACGATGATCTGACCCTCGTTCTCATCGGCGACGAGGCGATCGTGCATCGCGAGCTCGAACGGCTCGAACCGGTGCCCGGCGGCATCGAGGTGGTTCACGCCTCGCAGGTCATCGGCATGAACGAATCGCCCGTTGAGGCGGTGCGCACCAAGAAGGATTCCTCGATCGCCCGCCTGGTGGCGATGGCGGTCGAGGGCAGGCTGGATGCCTGCATCAGCGCCGGCAATACGGGGGCTTTCGTCGCGGCCAGCCAGATCCGCATGAAACTGCTGCCGGAGATGCCGCGGGCCGGGATCGCCGTCGTCCTTCCCTCCTTCACGGGGCCGATCGTGCTGTGCGACGCGGGCGCCAACATTGCCCCCAAGCCGCACCACCTGCTCGCCTATGCGATCACGTCCAGCGCCTACGCGCGGTACGTGCTGCGGGTCGATCGGCCGCGCGTTGCGTTGCTGTCGGTGGGCCAGGAGGACGTCAAGGGGACGGAGCTTGTCCGGCACGCGCACGAACTGCTTCGCGAGAGCAAGGGTGTCAATTTTGTCGGCAACCTCGAGGGGCGGGACCTGTTTCGCGGCGGTTGCGACGTGGTGATCTGCGACGGCTTCGTCGGCAACATCGCCCTGAAGCTCATCGAGGGGCTGGCCGAGGGTTTGTTCAAGACGATTTCCAGGGAGATTGCGCTGGCCAGCCCCGAGCTGGCCCGAAGCATGGAGCCGGTCGTCAAGCGGGTGTGGGCGAATCACGATTACGCCGAGTACGGAGGAGCGCCGTTGCTGGGTATCGACGGCGTGTGTATCATCTGCCACGGCAGCAGCGAGTATGTCGCGATTCGAAACGCGGTCCGGGTCGCGACCGACTACCTGGAGCACGACCTGAACGCGATTATTTCTGCCGAGTTGGCAAAGGAACCCTCCTCCGAATCGGTTCCGCAATAAAAGACAGCAGCCAACGATGAACAAGCGACTCCCGTTCACTATCCTCGGGGTGGGCAGTGCCCTGCCTGCAAAGGTCATGACGAACGCCGACTTCGAGAAATACCTCGAAACGTCGGACGAGTGGATCCGCACGCGCACGGGTATCCGCGAACGGCGGATCTGTCAGAACGGTGAGAATGCACTGACGCTGGGAGTGACCGCCTCGCGCAACGCCCTCGAGCAGGCGGGCCTTTCGGCGGCCGACGTCGACCTGATCATCGTGGCGACGAGTACGCCTTACGTTCCCCTGCCGGCCACCGCCTGCTATCTCCAGACGCATCTGGGCTGCCGGCAGGTGCCGGCCTTCGACCTGGCCGCCGCGTGCAGCGGGTTCGTTTACGCGATGGCTTCGGCCGCCTGCCTGATGAATGCGGGACCTTACCGTCACGCGCTGATCGTCGGCAGCGAGGCGATGTCGGCCGTCACCGATTTCTCGGATCGCGCCACCTGCGTGCTGCTCGGCGACGGTGCGGGTGCGGCCATACTGGGGCCCAGCGACGACGACGTGCGAGGGATCTACGATTACGACCTCGGTGCGGACGGCACGGGGGCCGAGGCGATCTTCATACCGGCCGGCGGCTCGGGCCTGCCCACCAGCGCGAAAACCGTCGACGAGAAACTTCACTATTTGAAGATGCGCGGTCGCGAGATCTACAAGTTCGCCGTCCTCAAAATGGCCGAGGTCATCGCCAATGCCGTCGACCGCGTCGGCATCGGTCTGGACGAGTTGACCCTCGTCATCCCGCACCAGTCCAACGCGCGGATAATCGAGTCGGCCGCCGAGCGGTTGGGGCTGCCGCTGGACCGCGTCCTGCTCAACATCGACAGGTACGGCAACACCTCGGCGGCCTCGATCCCGTTGGGGCTCGACGAGGCGGTCGCCGAAGGGCGCATCCGGCGGGGGGACTGGGTTTTACTGGCGGGTTT
>Ga0272443_10004259_pt1 | contig 15835 bp, 8 predicted proteins | sample SSMAcet12_FD_193581 | JGI IMG/M metagenome (GOLD analysis project Ga0272443, IMG submission 193581) | Marine sediment archaeal communities from Little Sippewissett salt marsh, Falmouth, MA, United States - SSM-Acet-12 | ecosystem: Environmental > Aquatic > Marine > Wetlands > Sediment ...
CAAGAAGGCCGCGAGGACGTTGGGAAGGAGATACCCGGTGCTCCATTTCACGAGCCACTACGATGCCCGGCCTTATCCCGTCTTAGCGAAAGACCATGTCACTTCTATACTAGAGGATCGGCCAGAAAAGGCCCCCGGGATAAATGAATCCACGCAAATCCTACGGGATTTTCTTCTGTCTTTCGTGTCGGAATGTCACGATCCACCTGCCTCGTGACGTTATGTTCCCAGGGGTCATCGTCAACGTCACACCGTTCGAGCCGGATTGGGGAGGGCCAGGCCGTGCTGGAGATATCCGACATGCCCCCCTACCCGCCAAGATCCATGCCGACGACGGGTGGCCCCATGTGTCTTTCTTCGAATCCGAGATCCTCTGCAACGTCTCGTACGCCGACCGCAAAGGCAAGTACCGACACCGAAGCGGCACCACCTTGCCCCAGGTGCGGGACGATCAGCGGAGATTCGTCCCATCCCCACAACGATGGCCACCAGGACCGGGGGAGGATAGGCAATCATATGCCATTCCAAATGAGGCGTGACGCTGGCCTTCTGGACTGCCTATATCCAGTAGAGGAATCTCTAAAGACAGCGGCATGCCGCCGTAAGAGATAGGAACAAAACGAGGACTCTCATTGAGAAGGGAAAACCATGAACAGCAGAACCCTGATGTTGCTCGGGCTGTTTGCGTTGGGCTCAGCGGCCGCACTTCTAGCGCAAGCCGATCCGGGCCCGGAGGAAAGCCCGACGTGGGAGTACGCTGTCTATCGATCGCTGGGTAATCGCTATCAGTGGCAGACCCCGGACGCCAAAGTCTTCGCCCACGGACTCGCTGACTTCTGCAAGCAACTCGGATTGAAAGCACCCACGGATAGAGCGGCCGCCGAGATCAAACTGGTCAATCATTTTGGCGCACTGGGTTGGGAACTCGTTCAAACCGACGCGGAAGGAACCTCGATCTTCTGGTTCAAGCGACCAGTCCACTGACCTGCCGCGCTCACAGCTTACGGGACGTCGTGACCCGTGGAGGCTTGCCATATCTCGAACCACTGGTCACGGGAGAGCGTCAGATCGAGTGCCTCGACGCCTTTCGTGATCCGGGCGGGGTTCCCCGTACCCAACACGAGAACGAACTGCACCGGGTGCCTGAGGACCCACGCCAGAGCGACCTGATCCATCGACGCCCCGCCCAGATCGCGGCCCACCTCCTCCAGGACCCCGCGCAATCGCTGGGCCTGAGCGCTGTCCTCAGCAAACAGTCGGCCTCCTCCGAGAGGTGACCAGGCCATCGGACGCATGCTGAGTTTCTGGCACAGATCGATGCTGCCGTCCGCCTGGGCGCCGAGTTCCATGACGGAATACTCGATCTGATTGGTCACCAGCGGTACGTCGAGATGCGCGGCCAGCATCTCAAACTGAAAGGGCAGGAAATTGGAGACGCCAAAGTGACGGACCTTGCCACTGTCCCGCAGCGAAACGAAGGCCTCATTGATCTCCCCGGCATCCATCAGAGGATCGGGGCGATGAATGAGCACGAGGTCAACGTAATCGGTTCCCAGGTTCTTCAACGACGTTTCGACCGAGGTCACGATGTGGGACGCGCTCGTATCGTATCCCTTGACGGCATGCTTCGGCCTGTTCTTTGAGATCAGCTTGATCCCGCACTTGGTGACAATCTCGATGCTCGGCCGGTCGATACCGCTGTCGGCCAGTGCGCGGCCGAACAGGTTCTCGCACGCGTAGTCCCCATAGATATCCGCGTGATCGAACGTCGTGATCCCCAGGTCCAGACAATGCTTGATCAGTTCAACGGCCTCTGTATTGCTCTTGCCCCAGTCGGCCAACCGCCAGAGACCATGCACGATACGAGAGAATTCCGGCCCATTCTCACACAACTTGACTTTCGGCACCATGACGTGACACTCCCCAAACATCGGACTGGCTGCAATCCGTAACGCGGGACGTCATCATAACGGCGCGTCGTCGCGGCGACAACCTGTTTCTGTTTCCGGGGAGGTGCCGCAGGGTGAATTGACGTGTCTAACGGGCGCGGAGACCTTATGTCCCGGCAAAGGCCGGCTCGTTGACATGTAACCGCGCCATGACTTCCTCGGCCAAGGACGCATACTCCCGCGCCGCTTTGCTGTCCGGAGCGAAGGTGAAGATCGACTGGCCCGCCTCCGGCGCCTCCACCAGGCGGACCGTCTTGTGAATGACCGTATCGAAGACCAGATCGCCGAACAATTCCCGCAATTGGAGCTGGACCTTGCGGGTATAGCGCGGCCGGTCCTCCACGAACGTCAGCAGCAGACCCAGCGTCCGGGCCGAACAAGGATGGAAGCGGGCCTTCAGCACGCGCACCGTCTCCAGGAGCCGTTTCAACCCTTCGTAGGCGTAGAAATGCACCTGAACGGGGATGATAACGTCGCTGCTCGCGACGAGCGCGTTGAGCATGATCAATCCAAGAGCAGGCGGGCAATCGATAATGCACAGATCGTATCGATGAGCCAGGGTGCGCAGCCACTCGCCCAGGATCAATTCTCGGCCCAGCGCGCTTTGCAGTTGCTGTTCAGCCCCCGCCAAGCCCACGTTGCTGGGCAACAGATCGACCCCCGCGACACCCGTCCTGACCACCACGCGCGCCAGGGGAATCTGCGGATTGATGAGCCCGTCGTAAACCGTTTCGGCAAAAGCATCCGGGTCAAAGCCCATGCCCATCGTGGCATGGCCCTGAGGGTCCAGATCCGCCAGCAGCACCCGCTGGCCCATCTCCGCGAAGGCCACCGCCAGGTTCACCGCGCTCGTGGTCTTCCCGCATCCGCCCTTCTGGTTCACGACTGCAATCGTTTTCATCTTCCAATCCGTGCTTTATCGGACACGTCGTGGTCCGGTATCCGGTCCGACTTACAGAGACGTCGCTCGTCACGTAGACCACCCGCCAGTGGTCCCATCGGGAAAATGGCGCCGGCACTGAATTGGATTCCTCCTAAATCACGCCAGCGTGAGCACCGCGTGCCAACGGGAGGCGCAGAGCGGCCACGGAGCTTCGTGTTTGAGACGCACAACAAGGAAGTGAACAAAGGAAACCTGGAACCACGTCAGAATTGAGAACCACAATGTCTGCTCGCCCCTATCGCCCCACTCGACCCATACGCCCGAAACGGTGCCTTCGTATTTTAACACGAGTGGCCGCTAAAAAGCCAGATCCCAAAATTCAGAATCTGGCTTCGGAGGAGGGTGATGAAAAGCTATTTATCGGCCTTCAAAAAGGCACAAATGACTAACCCATATCCGTCTACATGAATCATCGTAGCGCTCACTGGATTTTCTTTAGCGAAAAAGCGAAGACATAACAAAAAATACAGCCTCGGCGCCAATAATCAAGGACTAAATCACCAAAACGCCATTTTTTTTGCCTTCCCCAGCCGGAATGATCGCATTGACGACCCTCAATCATCATATTTTACGACAGCCGTTGCCGGCAGGTTCTTTTGTTTTCACGAACAGCCTGTTAGCTTCCGTCCACACCTCTCATTGTGAGCAGCCGCCCCGCCTTCTTCCACGCACCGAGCATAGCAATGGCGAAGCGCAGCGATCGGACGCCATCCCAAAGGCAGGTCTTCAACCAAAGACGACGGGCCACGGTACGATCCGCACCGTGGCCCACCCGGATTCGGTTCTCACGTTGACGCCAGATGCCACGACGTTCAACCGCGGCAGCCCTAGTTGGCCGCCGGTGCCAGACTGGCCTGGCTTGTTCCGCCGTAGGCGCCCATGTTGATTCGCTCGTTGGTCACAGCCGGCTCATCCGCTACGGTCACGGGCTCATCGGCCAGCTCTGCGGCCGGGTCGCCCGCGTCGATGCACGGGCTCGTGACATCGTCCGAAGTCCACGAACCGGCCTGGCTGTCCCAACGGCGTCCCTGACTGACCAGATGATAGTCGCCCGCGACCCATCCCGCGTCCGTCATCTGGCCAAGTGCAACGAAGAGCGGATCGACATCCAGATTGCCGTCCCCGGACCAGCCGCCCTGGATGTCCGAGAAGGTCACGGTAGCCCGATCATCATCGATCTGGATGCCGCCGGCTCGATCATTGAAATAGATGATCGAATTGGAGACCACGGGCGTGATGCACGAGATACCTACCCCAAGGTTCTCCGCCACGGTACAATTGTGCAGTTGCAGCTTACCGCCGTCGATCCCCGCTCCGCCATTGCCGGCGATGATGGTATTCTGCGCCGTCGTCGTACTGGGTCTTGGCGTCCGCCGGTCGGACGGAATCCACGCCTCAATGCCGGCCCCGCCGTTTGCCTCGATGCGGCATTGCACGAAGGTCGGTGCGCTGCGGTCGGTCAGAAGGGCCCCCGTTCGCCGGTTCGCCGTGATGTTACACCGTTTGATGGTGGCCGACGCCCGCGAGAGGAAGATCCCCCGGTATGCGCCGGTAATCGTCAGACCATCCAACACGCTCTCCGCCATCTCCTCCTCGGCGAACGTCACCGCATCTCCGTCGCTCGTCAGAATCGTAGCCGCGACGACAGCCGGATCAGTCGGATCTGCCGAACGGACGGTCACGGCTTTGCCGACGAAGTTGAGCTTCTCCCGGTGCACGCCCTGCGGGACAACGATTTCGTCGCTCGGCTCGGCAGCACTGATGGCGTGTTGAATATAATCGTAGCGTTGTCCCGTCGTGACGTTCTCGATTGGGCCATCGAAGATCGAGTAGCCAAAGGCCACCCGCCTTCCCTGCACGAATCCATACATCGTATCGCTGAGCCAAGCCAACGACGTGCCATCGAGAAGCGGCGACAGACCGTATACCGCCCCCCCGGTGTCGATGCTCATGGCCCCGTAGCTGCGGGTCATGCACGCCAACTCGACCTGACCGCCCAAGGCACGGCCCCGCAGATAAGCCACCATCGAACCGTCGATCGTTGGCTGGCGTTGCTCGCCCGGCGTTCTGACAATATCGAACACTCTGACATTCTCCGGGTCGGAGATATCGGCGCCGTAGATATCGCCGCCGTCATCGCGTTCATCGGTCCAGACGACATAGCGCCCGGAAACGGCCGGGTCGTACTGCCGCCCCTCATGGTCGCAGACCACAAAAACCGCAATGGCATCGAGATCGGAGATATCGGCCGCGTAGATGTCGCCACCAGCTTCCCAGACCACGATGTCGCCATCGATGTCCACGACATCATCATAATCGCCATAGATATCGTCGATCGGCAGTGGATCGCGACGCCCCACCTCGGTCGCCACCGTGAAGTAAACCGGATTGTCCCAATCGCTCACGTCGGCCCCACAGATGTCGTAAGGCATGTTGCTCCACTGCTCGGTCACATTCTTGTTGAGGTTTTGGTGCTGCACCCACACCACACGCTGCCCTGAGACCGCCGGATGACTGTACGATTCCGTGTCGCTCTTGGCCCGCAACAGGACATCCGCCTCCGTCGCCAGATCGTAGGCGAAGATGCTGGCGCATTCCCGACTGAGGACATTGTTGCTGAAGCGAACATTCCCGGCCCAGACGACCAAATCTCCGTCGATTTTCGGCTGGGTGTTGAAACCACTCGCGCTAAAGGTGTCCGTCTGCCCGGTGCGGAAATCCTGGTACCCGATCCGCCAATTGTAGCTGCTCAGATTATCGAGCGCGAAGACGACCTTGGTGGCGCTGATGTCCGGGTAGCGCGGGAATCCGTCTTCGGTGGACCCGCTTTCCAGCGGACTCATCTCAACCGTTGTGCGAACCGTTACCACGCGGACCTGGCTGACCGGGCTTTCTTCGAATCCGTCGTTGACGCGCAATTCGAAAACGTATATCCCGTCGGGCTCGGCCGCGAACGTGGGCGTGGCTGTATCGGCGTTCTCCAGCGCCACGGCAGGGCCTTCGACCTGGGTCCAGGAGTAACGCAGCCAGTCAACCGGATCGGGATCGGACGAGGCCGTTCCATCCAGGCTGACCTGACCCGGCGCCTGCCAGACCCGGTCCGAGCCCGCGTCGGCCACCGGAGCCCGGTTAGGTCCTACGAAAACCAGCACCTGGTCGGGTTCGCTCTCGTACTGGCTGTCGCCCACGACCAGTTGGAAGATATATTCCCCCCCCTCGGGTGGGCTGAACGTCGACTGCACGGCATCCAAGCCGTCCAGCACTACTTCCGGGCCCGAAACCTGCGACCAGCGATACGTGCGGATGTCGTCCGGGTCGTAGAAGAAGCTCTCGCCGCCGTCGAGCGTCACCGGTTCGCCCACCTCGAGTACGTGTACGTTGCGGCCGGCCGAAGCGACCGGCTTGACATAACCCTCGTATTCGTCGGCTCCCATATCGATGCGGGCTGCGTAGACGCGACCCTCGCCGTCAATGTCGGTCAGTCCCGGCCGCATGAAGAAATCCGGGTCCCCCGCATTGATGCAGGGCGAGTCAAGCGTCAGGTGAAAGTTCTTGCTCAGGGACGCCTGGAAGAGTGGATCCGCTGAGATATTGCCCTTGAGCCCCGTCTGATCGCCCTCGCCCCCGTACATCGTCGAAAAGCTGTCCGGGTCCATGTAGCCGTAATTGTCGGGGATATTGCCCCACACGTTGTTGTAGGCGATATCGGCGAACGAAACGTCGCCTTCCCAGAATATGCCCCCTCCCGAAGGCGCTTCCACCAGGATGTTGTTGTGCACGCGGGCCACGCCGAACTCGGGGGCGAACACCATGTACATGTTCCCGCCCATCCCCGTTCCCAGGTCCGGGATGTCCGACGTCGCACCGTAGTCGCAGTCGTTGCGCACGAACGTGTTGTTGTAGATCTGCCCCCCAAAAGCGACCAGACCGCCGGCCAGGTAGGCTGAGTTCTCGAAAATCACATTGTCATGGATGTTCGGCGTGCCGAAGAAACAAATGATCCCGCCCCCGACGTAGGCCGCGTTGTTGCGAATCGTATTGTGCGTGATGGTGGGATTGCTCTCATAGGTGCCGATGCCACCACCGTAGGAAATGTTGATGGAGCTGTAATCGGGGCTGATATCAATAGTTCCTTCGTTGCGGACGATGACGTTCTTGGTGAGGGTGGGCGAACTGCGCAGGCAGTAGATGCCGCCTCCCATGTAGAGCCTCTCGGTTCCGCCCCCACTGAGCTCCGAGTTGTACGTGCCATAACCTCCTGTGATGGTGAAACCCGACAGGACCGCCTGGGCCGTCTCACCCCCGGGGAAGGTCACCACGCTGCCCTCGCCCTCCCCGTTGAGCACCGTGTAACCGACCACCCGGGAGTCGTCCGGGTCGATGCTGGTGACGGTGATGTCTTTGCCCTGGAAGCTGATCCGCTCGAAATACACGCCGGGCGAGACCACCACCGTATCGCCATCTTCACTGGCGGTGATGGCCCCCTGAATGGTCGCGTAGTCGGCGGGAACCTGCCTGGTTTCCGCGTGGACAATACCCGCTATTGCGCAAATCGCGCACATGCTAAGTAGACTGATCCTTCTCAAGCTCATGGCCTCACCTTTCCGATAGATCCGCACGTCATAGGACAGGGGTAAACGGGGAATAACCTGCCTCCGAGAATCGTAACACCTTGGTTATAAACAACTTCACCCATTTTTGCAAGCCAATTCAGAGTGCCCGCGGCGCAATCAGTCCCCTCCCGCGACCGATGCAGTTTCGCCATTTACCTATCTAGACGCGCTTTGGGCGTGACTATTGCGCCAAAAAGCCAACTTTTCGCCAACATCCTGGCAGCAGCTTGGCCTGGAAGACGGTAAGGGTAGTAAGAAACCGCCCGCGAAGAGCCGTATCCAGCGGGTCCGTGGGGCTCCGAGAGCGGTAGGAAGTCTGAAGAGGTCCGCCGGAACGCTAATCCGGGACGGGCAGGCCCAGTTCGGCCAGGACCTTCTTCATGTCCTCCCAAACCCTCCGCCGTGTGTCCGGCGTGTAGTTGCGCAGCAGGTACGCGGGGTGATACGTGGCCATCAGCTTGACGGGAGGCCGGCCGATGCCGGCCACGTACTCCTGGAAACGGCCCCGAAGCTGGCCGATGGACTTATTGGTATTCAGCAGCGTCCGGGCGGCGTGCGCCCCCAGAGCGACGATGACCTCGGGCTCGATGCACTCGATCTGCCTCTGGAGATACGGTAGACAACTGACGATCTCCTCCGGCCGCGGATCGCGATTGCCGGGAGGACGGCACTTGAGGATATTGCCGATGAAGACATCTTCCCGTTTGAGACCGCAGGCCGCGATGATCTTCTCGAGCAACTGCCCCGCCCGACCGACAAAGGGCCGGCCCTGGGCATCTTCATCGGCCCCCGGCGCCTCGCCCACAAACATGATGCGGGCCTTGGGATTCCCCTCGCCCGGAACCGCGTTGGTGCGATCAGCGCCCAAGCCGCACCGACAGCAGGCCCGAACCTCGGCCGCAATGGCCTCCAGCGAATCCGACGTCTTCCTGACCGGCTTCTCCGTAACGGGCTTCTCCGTGGCGGGGCTCTCGCTGGGTCGCAATGGCTCGGCAGGCATGGCGTTCTTCCCCTTGATAACGAACCCGGTGAAGAACTCCTCCATCTCGAGATGTTGGCGAACCACCTTGTTCGTGTCCACGTGCTCTGTCATGGCCGCATTCTACCGGGACAACGCCACCGCGACAATAGAAAAGGACCCGCACCATGAGGATGCGGGTCCCGAATTGACATCGAACTTCACGCGAGACCGTTCTCGCGAGATCGCACCTTACCGCCGCGTCACGGGCTCGGGTTCCGGTTCCGGCTCAGGCTCAGGCTCGGGCTCGGGAATCAGGCCCGGCTTGAACGCGAAATAATCCACGTCAAAGGCCGTGATGCCACCGGTGCCCGACGAGCCCATGGCCAGATAGCTTCCCTCGCCCTCGAGGCCGCTGCCGACCGTGACGTTGAACTCCTGGGCCGCTCCGCCGTTGACCGAGACGGTCACGACGTGGGTGCCCGCGCCACCGGCCGTAATGCTCACCGCGAACGTGTTCCACTGGGTGATGTCCTCGACCGCGACCCAGTTCTTGGCCAGGATCGTATCGGCCGTATCCTCCGTATCCACGTCGCCGGATGGCTCGGTGCCCACCAGACTGTTCATCACGAGAACGTCACCGGTGACGTCCTCCAGCCCGGGCTGACCGCCGCGCGCCAGCGAGAACGAGATGACGCCCAAACCGGCTTCGGCCACACCGATCATGCCCTTGCCGTTATCTCTGACGTGATAAGCGATCCCCTCGGCCGGCCAAGGCTCGTCCGGACTCTGGCCGTCCAGCGGCCCGGTCGTTGCCAGCCGAATGCGGAACGCAATCTGGGTCCCGTCCAGGTTGGACGGAACTTGACGCGTCAGGTAGATCTTGCGGTTACTCGGATCACTGAAGCCGAGCCCCCGCGGGTCGCCTGTGTCCTGGATGCGCAGGAAGGTGACATCGTCCTCGACCAGAGCAGCCGCACCTCCCGGGGCACCCTCGCCCGGTCCCGTGCCATCCCACGCGTCGGAACCGTTGTCATGGTCCCAGGTGCCGTCGAGCGCATCGTTGTCGCCCGCTTCACCCGGCGCCGCAGCGTCACCGTCATACGTGTAAGTGTAGGGGACACCCTTGTCGAGCATGTAGGCGACGGCGTTGAGGAACATCTGCTCACCATCTGGATACAGGTCATACAGAGCTGCAGCTTGTCCACCCGTTACGCCATCAGGCTCGCGACTGCCGGTCAGGAAGACCAGCCGAAAACCGCCCAGTACGTCATCGGGACTACCGCTGGAATTCTGCAAGGTCGCTCCAGCCGGCAATTCGGCGATAACCAGACCTCCAACAGCAGGATCATCAGCGGTAGCAACCGTGGCCAAGACGGTCCCCTCTTCATCGAGGGTGTTGTTATTGACCGAGATGCCCCGCGATATGATCGTGGGATCAGGGGTAAGCGGCACCGCACCCTCAGCAAAGGGATTGACCATCGTGCCGTCGACCAGCTCAACACCCGCAAAAATCGGGTGGTTCGGATCAGCAACCGCCAGTTGAATATCCCCGGCGGTGTCCACCATTGTCCCGCCGTCGGTAAAGCCCAGGCGGCTGTTACGCAGCGTATAGCCGTTGAGGTTAATCAGGGGAGCCGTGATGCTGTTCCACAGGCTGGCACCACTGCCGCTATAATGTCCGCTGGATGCCGTACGACTGATAATCACCAGATCAAAGATGTTGAGATATTCCACATCGGGATCCTGAGAGGTGAGAACGCGTACCACGTCGTAGCCGCTGGCCTTCAGCAAGTCGGTATACCCAATATCCGGCGCCGCAGTGAAGCCGACAGCAGCAGCATCAGCATGAGGCTCGTCGTCGGCGGCGTGGTAGGAGACCCAGGCAACCAGAGGCGTCTCGAAGTACACATCGGCACTCCGCCGCACCTCGGTCGCCGACATCGCACGACCGTAGATCGCCACCCCGAAGATCTCGCCCTCGAAATCATCGAAGAACGGATCGGCGTCCGCTCGATCCTGGGCGCCGTAGCCGATGCCGACCTCGCCCGCGAGGGTGATCGGGCTGGCCACGCTGCCCATTAGCATACCGTTAACGTACAGATCCGTCGTGCCCAGCGCTTCACTGGAGACGAAGGCCAGATGCGTAACGACACCGGGGTCGTTGGCCACGCCAAAGTCGTAGTCCGCCACGCCGAAGACGGTCGCGCCGTACGTTCCCGTGTTGTTCCACTGTTCGTACTTCAGTCCCACCTGAGTATCACCGAAGTCCCTGCGACCGATCAGGGCCATGCTGGCCTGCTCCTCGTTGGGATCGCTCTGAACGATGAACTCATAGGTAATCTCGCCGCCGGGTTGGCCAATGTCATAGACGCCGTCTTCGACGTTGGTGGCCAAGAAGGTCGGTGACGCCTTGATGGCGGCATTCTCCCAAGCCGTCAGATCGGCCGCCACGGCGACACATGGAATCAGTGCCGACAATACAATCACACAGACAAAACAGGTACATCGTTGCCGCATAATACACCTCCTTCATGAAGAAAGACCACTTCGGCGATCCGACCGCGTGTCGGAATGCGCATCCCCCCACAAACCTATTGTTGTTTTCTTCATTGGCGCCCTTTCAGTCGACAGACCATGAGATGCAAAGCTGACAAGACAGCCACCTTCCTCAGCGTTTCACCTCCTTCCCTGCAGGTCTTCGGATCACGCGCCAGTGCCTGGCCAGACCCGGCCGCTACACGAATAAAGGTATTGCTCTGCTCGGAGCAAATAGGGAAATATACCTCTCGCCTTCCTATCCGTCCGAACCTCCATGCCGTCGCAGACCCGTGGTGGATCTTGGCCTCCGAGAACGAGAATCGCAGATGTTAACTCTATTTATACCGCAAACGCCCCCCCGCCCGCAAGCCAAAATCGCCCGATTCGCACCCCCGCCGCGCCGGGCGCCCGGACCGCCCGCTGAAAAAAGGGCCCGCATCGCGCCGATGCGGGCCCTCGATCTGTCAAACGGCATTTCGCGCCGAAATGCGGGCGAGCCTACAGTCCGGCCAGCGCGATCAGTTCCTCCTGCGACAGCGCTCTCTCATAGACGTAGATATCATCCATGAGACCGGCCATTTCGCGCTGGAGTTCGCCGTCATTGTTCCAGGCCCCCAGAGCGGCTTCGCCCAGGATCAGGCCTTCCAACGGCGCCTCGAGAACACGGGAATCCTCGACCTGTCCGTCCATATACAGGACCACCTCGTCGGGCGAAATGGTCATAGCCAGATGGACCCAGACGCCCGGCATCACCGCCGTGGTGCCCTGGAGATCGCCACCGTCCAGACCGTTGATGCCCGCGTTGAGCTGGCCGTAGCTGAGTTTCAGGTGCACCGCACCGGCCACCCAACCGTTGGTATTCATCCCACCGGCAAACTGGAGCGGCACGAGGTCCGCCGTCGGCAGGACCCACATCGCGATCGTGCACTGGCCGAATGTCGCATCGGCACCACCGAGTCGCGGCACGTCCACGGCGTCATCCTCGCCATCCAAAACCAGCGTGCCGTCCAAAATCACGGCGTCACCCAGTAGCGTAGCATCGTAGCCGTTGCCCGAAGCGTCCGCCGCACCGTCGTCGAACGAGTAGTTCGCCAGCAGACCGCGAGCGAGCGGATCGCCCTCGTCGACCAGCATATAGGCGATGGCGTTGGCAAACATCAACTCGCCTTCGGCCGACAGGTTCAGCGCACCCTGTGGCGTCGTGCCAACCTCTTGTGTCCCGGCCGCGAAGAACAGACGCTTGCCACCGGCGCTCTGACCGGCGCCCTCATAGAATTCCACGCCCGTGGGCCATTCGGCGATCCAGGCCAGATCGGCCCCGACCGCCTGAGCCAACAACATCCCGTTGCCCGCGTCGAGCGAACCGGCGAAGGAGGTCTCGCCGGCTCCTACGTTCGGGTCCAGCGCCACCACCACGTTGTTGGGATCGAGCGTCACGCCCGCGAAAATCGGATGGTTGGGATCCAGCACCTGCATCGCCGGAGCGCCGCTGTTGTTCGTCGCGGTGCCGGTATCCAACCAGTGCCAACGACTGTTGCGGACGAGATAGGCACTCATCTGAATCAACGGTGTCGTGATCGCGTTCCATTGCGTCGGCTCGTCGCCGTCGTCGTAGTTGCCGCTGTTCGTCGAGCGGCTGAAGATCACCAGATCGGCCGCGTTGAGCAGGTCGATCTCGCCGTCGTCCAACTCCATCATCGTGCCGCGCTGAACGTCCACGAAGTGCCCCTGGTCCACCAGCCAGTTGACCAGATTCTGGTCGTCCCACTCGGCGTCGGCATCGGCATCCGCCTCTTCCGTCACCAGGACGATGCTGGCACCGCCCAGCATGTAGTTGATCGCGTTGCGGAAAGCGTCCGCTCCGGCTTCGGTGAAGTTCCATGCGCCCTGCGGGGTCGCGTCGACTTCCTGGGTTCCGCCGCAGAACATCATGCGTTGGGCCGCCGGCATCTGACCGGAACCGGCGTAGAACTCCACGCCCGCTTCCCACTCGGCAATCCAGGCAGCATCGGCCCCGGCGCCTTTGGCGATCAAGGTGCCGTTGCCCATGTCGAGCGTGCCGATCAATGACGTCTGGCCCGTACCGATCGTCGGATCGGAGGCTTCGAGCAGAACCGCCGGGGCATTGGGGTCGTCAGGGTTACTCGAAGCGAGGTCTAGGTAGGTGAACACGGGATGGCTGGCGTCGACGGCTTCCATCACGGCTCCCTCCACGTTGGTGACGCTCGTGGAATCGATCCACCGCCAGCGACTGCTGCGCACCAGATAGGCGCTCATTTGAATCAGCGGTGTGGTCACGGAGTTCCACTGCGTCGGCTCATCGCCGTCATCGTAGTTGCCGCTGTTGCTCGCGCGGCTCATGATGACCAGGTCGGCCGCATCAAGCAATGCGATTTCGTTCGGATCGAGATCGACCCAGATGTCCGGCTGCACGTCTACATTGTGCCCCTCGGCCACCAGCCAGTCGATCAGGGCCTGGTCGTCTTGAACGCCGTCTCCGTCCGTATCGTAGGTTTCGTTGACCAACACAATATCAGCCGCCTGACTTGCCGAAGCCAGGACCAGACTGAGCACCAGTAGCACCATAACAAGTCTCTTGAGCATGATCGTCCTCCTTACCGCCTAAGAATAGAGTGATAGGATCCTCGGATCGAGCCGCCGTGACTTCCGGCCCGGGGGCCCTGCCGCGCGGCCTCGACCCGATACATGCGGAACCAGGGGGGAGGGACGTGTCTCTGATGGTTCGGCTGGAACTGTCACCTCGAAACCCAAGGACAGCCCGCACCCTCCGTTTGGCTCAGAAACGTTCTGTGACACCAGGCGCCGTTTGTGGCACGCCTTCTTCTTGTGAGTCGGCCGACTTCTCCTTCCCTGAAAGCCCCCCGGACAACAAGTCTACCTATGGCCCGCTACAGCCATGTGCACGAATAGCTGTGTCACTCTCCTCAGAGTGAGCTCAGGACGCTGGACCTCGTCTTCCTGTTCATCCAGTTGATCCCGGGCTACGCCATGGCAAACCCCGGCCTCCGAGGATGAGAATCGCAGATGCTCTCTATTTGTTTATAGCGTATTGGAGGGTTGTGATTCAAGAAGAATCGGAGGTCCGATCTGAATACCGGCGTCACCGGAGACGCCGTCGCCAACGGGTGAACGCGGGGGGCATCGCGAACTCCGACGGCGTGTCACGACATCGGGCAATCCGAGGGGCATAAGGCCCCGCGACCGGCGTCGCGAGGCCTTGGTTGTATGAAACCTACTGCTGACCGGCCATCTGGAGATGCCGGGTGCAGCCGAACCCCTTGCCCAGTTCGCACCAAACGCACGAATCCGTGAAGTTCTCGGCCATCGTGAGTTGCCCCTCACAGGCTCCACAAAGGCGTTCCTCGCCCTGCTTCATGGGACCGGGACACGGCGTGATGGTCATCGGACAGATGTCGATACACGTGTTGCACGTCTTACAGAAATCGGGCTTGTGATTGAAGGGAAACGAGACATGGCGGTCTTGGCCCCGCCCGACGAATCCGAGCGCCTGGGCTTGCCACATCTCGGAACAGACACGTACGCAGCGACCACACTGCACGCAATTGTCGTTGTGGAACGGATAGCGCACTTCCTTGACGCCACAGCGTACGGCAATATCCTGAACCGCACGCGAATTCGGCGCCTGCGCCACGAGCAACTCGGCAATATTGCGACGCAACCGGCGAATCTTCTCCGTATCGGTCAGAATGGTCATTCCCTCCGCGACGTTCAGCGTGCACGACGTCGTGACTTTCGACCGGCCCTCGATGACGTGCTCCACGATGCACAGGCGGCAAGCGCCGACGTCCGACAGACCGGGATAGTGACACAAGTGCGGGATGCAGATGCCATATTCCATCGCCGCATCGAGAACGGAGGTCCCTTTGACCGCCGAGATCTTGGCGCCGTCAATTGTCAGGGTCACATGCTCTAGCATTGGGGGTCTCCTTAGCAGACGGTTATCGCCTCGAGTTTGCAGACGTCTTTGCAGATTCCGCACTTGGCACAGGCCGCTTCGTCAATCGCGTGCGGCTCCTTGGCCAAGCCCGTGATGGCTCCGTGCGGGCAGGCTTTCAGGCACAGGCCGCACCCCTTGCACACGTCCGGGTTGATCGCGTAATGGATCAAACTACGGCAGACCCCGGCCGGACAGGCCCGGTCCTGGATGTGCCGCTCGTATTCGCCGCGGAAGTACTGCAACGTCGAGAGCACCGGATTGGGAGCCGTCTTGCCCAGGGCACACAGGCAAGTCTGCGACATCGTCTCGCCCAATTCTTCGAGCAGTTCGAGTTGTTCGGCCCGGCCCCGCCCTTCCGTGATATCCTTCAGGATTTCCCCCATCCGGTCCAGACCGAGCCGGCACGGCACGCACTTGCCACAGGATTCCTCCTGGAGAAACGCCACGAAGTACTTCGCCACATCGACCATGCAGGTGCGCTCGTCCATGACGACCATGCCACCGGAGCCCACCATGGAGCCGACCTCAGCCAGGGTATCGAAATCGACCGGCAGATCGAACTTGGACGCAGGCAGGCAACCGCCGGAAGGCCCACCCGTCTGCACGGCCTTGATCGCCGCGCCGTCGTAGGCCCCTCCGCCAATGTCATTGACGATCGTCTCCAACGTGGTCCCCATCGCCACCTCGACCAGGCCCGTGTTCTTGACCCGGCCTGTCAGCGCGAAAATCTTGGTCCCTTTGCTGCCCGCGGTGCCCTTGGCCGAGAACCAGGACGCCCCGCGCTCGAGGATCAGCGGCACGTTGGCCCACGTCTCGACGTTGTTCAGACATGTCGGCTTGTTCCACAGTCCT
>Ga0272443_10004260_pt1 | contig 15833 bp, 8 predicted proteins | sample SSMAcet12_FD_193581 | JGI IMG/M metagenome (GOLD analysis project Ga0272443, IMG submission 193581) | Marine sediment archaeal communities from Little Sippewissett salt marsh, Falmouth, MA, United States - SSM-Acet-12 | ecosystem: Environmental > Aquatic > Marine > Wetlands > Sediment ...
CGGGCCGCGGAGCTTTAATCTGTACTTTACAAAACGGCTTAAACCGTCTCATTCAGTTCTACAGGCGTCCTTACTGAGTTCTCCTGTTATACTGGTTTGGAGCACCGGGCGTAGGTTCGCTACCGCCAACCTGTGCTCCATTTTCATGCGCTTTGGTCAATGCTCTGGTAAGAGTGATACCTGTACCGGAAACCTGAGTGCCAACTGCGTGTGCTGATTTGAGTGGTGCAGCTACAGTAATTGAAACCGGGGTTTGGCCAGCCTGGCCGCCTCTGCGAGCCATAATACCGCCACGACGGTTTCTACCGCCACGACCTCCACTAATGGAAGCAACGGTTGCCTTCTCACCGCCAATGGTAATAGTCTGTCCCGGATTAAAACCTGATACGTCAGCGACTGTAATAACAGTTGCACCTGCATCTGTGGCAGTGCTCACTGTTGTGCCGCCTGAGGTACCGACGTTAGCGATAACAGCAACTTCACGGTTTTGGCCAGAACCAATTATTACCGTCTGACCAGCGCCAAAATCTGATACGCTGGCAACTTTGATATTATTCGAACCGGCAGTCGAAGCAAGTGATAGGGTTACACCTGCGGTCTGCACGAGAAAATCGTTGCAGTTGCTGTCAGTATCTTTGCCATCCGGGAAGCGACCTGCGCTTCTGCTCGGTGTATTGGCAGGTGCTGCACCGCCACGCATACCAAAACCACCGCGACCACCTGCGCTTGGTACAGGTGCTTTACAGCCGCTCTGGCCTGAGCCTGATATGGCCTGATAACCTTCTCCCGCCCAGGGATCAACATGGTCACCGAAGTTAAGACTATCAGCTACAAGACCTGCGGCATTACGTAAAACCATAACACCGTTACCGGTCAGTGCCGGGCCACCGAACCACTGGTTGGGTTTCTGTGTTCCCTGATAACCTGCGGTCGTAACCTTTTCGCTGCGAACAACCGCATTGATCTCATGGTTATTTCTAAGCGGCCTGTCAAGTGTTATGCTCCTGTTGAGAGCCAGGACAGGTTCATTGCTCGAGTGGTCAAATTTCGTTGCCGGCTCAAAACTGATGCCTGTACCCCGGGCGCTGAAAGGCATGTTGCCCGAGTGATGGAACTTGAGCGGCTCGGCAAGGTCAAGTCCTGTTCCACCATCCAGATTACCGTTAGATCTTTCGGGATAATTTGGATTAAAAGCCGATTGTGTGCCGACCTTCGTTACTGTCACTGTTTCAACACCGTGACCGATTGTGTCATATCCCAATCGGATTTTTTCACCAACGGAGATATTGGCAACGTTTGATACCTTAATGTTCGTATCGCCGGGTTCTGCATCCAGCGCTGTAAAAGCCTGGGTGCCGGGTTTCCCAACTTCAGTAATTGTTACTACTTCGTATTTCTCTAAAGTTTGTGAAACTGCCGGGTAAGTTGCGCCATAACCAATAGCCATCTTCTGACCTACTTCAAAACCGGCTGTGCTTGTAACAGGTATATTGGTTGAGCCGGCTGGAATTGTCATAACCGGACCGTCCGGTATAGGCTGCCATACAGTTGTAGGTCCTGAGCCTCCTCTTCTGCCGAAGCCGCCGCGACCGCCGCGTCCACCTGCCGGTGCAGGTGGAGTCTGGATGCTTTCAATTACACGGGTTTCCATAGTTGAGCCGGTTCCGATTTGAATCGTATCGCCGGCTGACATGCCGTCTGTGCTTCTTACATAGATAGTGGAGTCACCATTTTTCGCCTGAACTTCCAAACCGGAGTTGGACTGAGCCATCAGGTAGAAACCTTTTGCTGCAAGCTTTGTCCCGGCTGGTACTTTAATCGAAGAAAATGCAGGCAGTTCTCTTGCATGGTGGGTTAGTGTCCAGTTGGAGATATCGACTGCACTGTCACCGGCATTGTAGAGTTCAATGAATGAGTTTGTCGCATCAATAGCGTACTCATTTATCTTGACAGGGTTAACGTTACGCACCTTTTCAGATGCAGTTTCAGTTCGTCTCTGATTGCTCGATGTAATGTTCCATGAAGCTTTTCCGATTAAGTCACCATTGAAGGCCGCTGAACCTGAGGTAACCTTAAAAGTTGCGCTCACCGTCTGACCTGGGGCAACTATACCTGCAATTGTTGGATCGCTAACAGCAATGGCAGTCCATCCTGATGGAACAACAATACCTAACTCAACATTAGATACGTGTACACCTTCGGTATTGGTGAATGTCACTGTTGTTTCCTGTGACGAACCCGGTGAGAATGTCTGGAGTCCCGGAGGAGCTGCAACCGCTGATGCCGGCGCTATACTAAGACGCTGTACATCGTATTTGGCAGCCACAATATTGGCCTGAATTTTCTGGTTTGTTTCCTCTGACGGGTAAGTACCGGGTGCAGTCATTGCGCCTTCGTAGAAGGTACCCTGTGAACCGTTACTGTTGTCACCACCATTACCAAGAAGGATAGCGCCCTGTTTACGCATAGGATCATAGGTATTATTTACACGTGGTCCTTCGAACATAACCTGCAAATCACCCTGCTGGGCATCGCCGCCCATTGATCTCCACTCGCCCGGTTTTCCGTCGGCCGTAGCCATAACAAAACGCCATGTAATAGTCGGAAGGTCTGGACAATCTTTGGAGCCATCCGGGTTGACACATCCCACAAGGTTGTTTTCCTGGTCGGTCATAATCCATGGTCCAGGTGCCTGTCCACGATACCAGGCACTTGCATTGCCGTAATAGGTAGTTTCCATTGTACCGTTACCATCATCACGACTATCCGTCTCGCCGTTGCCGTAATCGAAACAGCAGCCGGAGTTGTAGTGATGGCCGTTAATGACCCAATACTGTCCCTCAGCCTGGTCATCTACTGCTGTGTAGTGCGCGTCATTCTGGCGTAAACCCATGCCTGGCTCGATAAAGACACCATAGACCTTGTGGCTCATGAGTGTAACCGGTGCCATATCAGCTATCGGGAGATTATTAAATCCCCCCATAGCCGGGCCGCTGAATCCGCCGCGTGGTGCCTGGATAATATGGTTTTTCTTGCCGGACTGGTCGTAGATAGTTGTTATCCAGCAGTAAGTATTTGCACAGAATTCGTCCTGTGCGACCGCGTTTGCATATCCCCCAGAATCCCCTGCCGACGGTTGGACTACACCAATGTCCAGGGTCTTGCCGTCCGATTGACGCATGACCTGATAAAGCGGGCCGTTATAAGATGCATATAATGCTCGTGTTGTACTGTGGGCGGCTACGCATGGGCAACCACCATCTGCGTAGATGTCACACGGGCCTTCCGGCCTGGTGGGAACATTGCTTCCTACTCCAGCTTGCCTGGCTATCACCAACGTAGCGACAGGCAGCATTAGCGCTACTGCAAGCATTATCAAAAGACTCTTTTTCGTTTTCATTTTATCTCCTTCTAAATAACTATATAACCTGTTTTTATACGCAAAACTTTTTGTCTGATTGTACCTATGCAAAGCTTGTTTTACAAAGAATTCTTCCTTGGAAGAAATACAATTCTTTTCAGTTGTCAAAATCAAATAATTCCGGGATTTCTTTCAGGATTTTACTTCCAGGCATACCACCGAAGCAATAGGATCCGGTGCCGCGGCAGGAAGTTTAATCGAAAAAATAGTTTGGTCTCCTTCGGTCTTCACATTACCTTCAAGCTCCACCTTGGGATCTGCAAGAAGATAAGCTTTAACAAGCTGGGCTTTATAGGTTGATGTCACTGTAAAATTGCTATCCTTCGGCCATTGGAAGATATGAAGGTATATCTTGCCCGAGCCGTCAGGATTGAATTTAGTTGTCGCTCGCCAATCCCATGGTATTGCTGCGCCGCGACCACGGCCTCTTCTTGCTCCCGGTTCCTGTGCCGAAGCTTCTGGTGCAGTCCTCGGGAAAGGATTAGGCCCTGTAGCGTAGATAGCCTCACCGTTTACTTTCATCCATTTGCCCATTTCGAGCAGACGGTCAATTTGCGGCTGCGGGATAAGCCCCTCTGAGGTAGGGCCAACATTCAAGAGGTAATTGCCTCCCTTACTGGCAATATCAATCAGATTTCGAATCAGGGTCTCGCTGGACTTATAATTAGTATCCCATGACTTATAACCCCAGGTATCATTAATTGTCATACAAGTTTCCCAATCACGACCGACGGAATAGCCGGTTGCAGGAATGAAACCCTCGGGTGTCTCAGTGTCACCCCGATAGCTTCCGCCAAGACGGTTATTCCAGATGATGCCGGGCTGCAACGAAAGCAGCGGAAGCAGCATATCCGCACGCTCTCTGTTCATATTCTCCGGTGTGTCCCACCACAAGACACCGATCTTGCCATAATTGGACAGAATCTCCTTTACTTGCGGCACTGCTATATCGCGAATGTACTCGTCCATAGAGCCATCCTGAGCCGTATCCCAATGTCCGCGAGCGGCTGCTCCGCCCGGATGAGTCCAATCCTGGGCCTGTGAATAATAGAATCCCAACACGATATCATGCTTCTGGCAGGCCTCAGCCAGTGGTTTGAGAAGGTCCCTGCCGTAGGGTGTTGCATCCACCACATCCCAATCTGTAACTTTGGAATCGAAAAGAGCAAAGCCATCGTGGTGCTTGGAGGTGATAACAATGTATTTCATCCCTGCGTCTTTTGCCAATTTAACCCATGCGTCAGGATCATATTTTACAGGATTAAACTGCTTTGCATATTCTTTATAAGTAGCTACAGGAATTTTGGCACTATTCATAATCCACTCGCCAAGACCGCCAATATTGCGGCCCTCATAAACACCGGCAGGTACTGAATAGACTCCCCAGTGGATGAACATGCCAAAACGGGCTTCGCGCCACCACTTCATACGTGCATCACGCTGTTCCCTGGTTTCGGATGTAGTTGATACTGAGGAACTGGACTGTGCCTGTACGGAACATACTGTGACCAAAGTTAACATAACACAGGCAGCAAGTGTTAATATTATTCTCTTTTTCATGATCAATCTCCTCTTAAAAATGTTCAAAGCTGTTTGCCTCAAGAGTTAAAACGTTTTATCTCATTTTATTGCAGGTATGGCTGCTATGGAAACTTTTATATGAGTAATACCTCCCAAAGAGGTTTTTTAGACCATATTATTTAGAATGGTTACTGTACTGTGCTACACTTTATAGATAATACCAATTCAATTCAAGATTTATTTCATTCATATCAGGGTATTTTATAGTACACCTCCTTGTTTTTATAAAAATATATCATTTTGAATTTCAGAAAAAGCGCTTATAATTTGAAATCAAAAATTAAGGAATATGCCGAGTAATAATAAAAACAACTCTCGGCAGTCAATAGAGTAAATGAAAACCGAATTTGCAAAGGAGAATCTATGCGTTTTGTAGCAGGAAAGGCACTGTTTATTATATTTTGCTTTGCGGCCTGTACAGTTTGCGGCAAGGCGGAAGTGACATTTAGCGGCAGCGTTACGCCTCCTGAACATAAGCTTTCTTTATGGTATCGTCAACCGGCGATTGACTGGATGACTTCCGCCTTACCCATTGGGAATGGCCGGATCGGAGCTATGGTATTCGGCGGTGTTCAAAAGGAGCACCTGCAATTTAATGACAAAACCCTGTGGACTGGTAATAAAACAAATCGAGGGGCCTATCAAAATTTCGGTGACCTGTATTTCGATTTTCCCGGTTTGACAGCCGTTACGGACTACCGTCGCGAGTTGGATCTGGAGGAAAGTGCCGCGCGCGTACGATATCTCGTCGGAACTACCGAATACACACGGGAGTATTTTACCAGTTATCCGGATAATGTTATCGTCATGCGTTTCACGGCCAGCCGGCCCAATTCCGTTAGTTTTACAGTCAGTGTGACTGATGCTCATACCGGCACCAAAACCTCATCCGCTGATACCATTACTATCGCCGGAAAATTGACGCTCCTGTCCTATGAGGCTCAAATCAAGGTAGTAAACGAAGGTGGTTCATTAGATTCCGCTGCTAATCAAATTACAGTCACAAACGCCGATGCTGTCACTGTATTATTGGCCGCCGCCACAAATTACAGCCCAACAGCATTAACATATACATCCGACACTTCACCTCATGACACAGTAACAGCCCAAATCAGTGGTGCCTCTGCTAAAAATTATGCAGAGTTGAAAACCAACCACACAAAAGATTATCAATCGCTTTTTAATCGCGTTTCCCTGAATCTCGATGAAAGCAAGCCGAACATCCCGACCAATGAACTGCTGGCAAGCTACAATTCCGGCACTTACAATCCCGCACTGGATGTCTTGTATTTCCAGTTTGGTCGCTATCTGATGATTAGCTCTTCCCGCGGTATGGCCCTGCCTTCCAATCTCCAGGGATTATGGAACAATTCCAATAACCCGCCGTGGGAGTGTGACATTCATTCCAATATCAATGTCCAGATGAATTACTGGCCGGCGGAAACAACCAACCTGTCCGAATGTCACTTGCCCTATATAGACTATATTTATAACGAAGCGATGGTTCAGGAATCATGGTCTGGTATGGCCTCGTCGCTGGGTTCTCGGGGCTGGACCATGAAAACGCAGAATAATATCTTTGGATATTCCGACTGGAACTGGAACCAACCTGCCAATGCCTGGTACTGCATGCATCTGTGGCAGCATTATGCTTATACGCTGGATACGGATTTTCTATCCGCTAAGGCTTATCCCGTGATGAAGAGTGCTTGTGAATTCTGGATAGACCGGCTGGTGGAAGACTCAGATGGAACTCTGGTGGCCCCGAATGAATGGTCGCCGGAGCACGGCCCATGGGAAAACGGCGTCCCATACGCCCAGCAGCTTATATGGGATTTGTTTACCAATACTCTTGAAGCCGCTCGAATTTTAGATGCCGATGCAGATTTTATCAGTACATTGCAATCTAAACTTTCCCGGTTGGATACGGGTGTCCATATTGGCGGCTGGGGACAGTTAAAGGAGTGGAAATATTCCAACGATAGTCCAACAGATACACATCGTCATATTTCCCATTTGATTTGCCTGTATCCCGGCAAACAAATCACGCCGTTTATCGACCCGAATTATACCAATGCCGCCAAAGTCACTCTCAATGCCCGCGGCGACGGTGGGACCGGCTGGGCACGGGCATGGAAAATTTGTACTTGGGCGAGACTGCTGGACGGCAATCATGCTCATACATTAGTTAAAAACGCTTTGCAATTTTCATCGAATACCGGCACGGATTATACAAACAGTGGCGGGGTATATGAAAATCTGCTGGATACACACCCGCCTTATCAAATCGACGGCAATTTCGGCGGGACAGCCGGTATTGCCGAAATGCTGCTGCAAAGCTATCTGGGGCCTATTCAACTACTTCCGGCATTACCCGACGCATGGTCGTCCGGTCATGTCACCGGATTACGGGCGGTTAACGGATTCGAAGTAGAAATCAAATGGAAATCTTCCAGCTTAATCCAGGCTGTTATCAAATCCGACAATGGCGTTCCCTGTGAACTCAGAGGAAGTTATAAAATCACTCTGTCGGATGGAACACCTGTCACGACAACCTTTGCTAACGGTATTACTTCTTTCGATACTCAGGCGGGAAAATCCTACAGGGTAATAACCCCAAATCCCGGTTTCTTTGAGGATATGGTATCAGAGACATTCATACCCGGGAGCTTTCCACTTCTGCAGGACAAACGGACCGCTTCCATTTGCATCGACAAATCGGATTACACAGGAGTACTTCGGGCTGCCTCTGATCTTCAGGCCGATATAGAGCGGGTTTCAGGAGTTAAGCCGGGACTTACAACCAACGGCATCCCGTCGGGCAAGATTGCCATTATCGCAGGAACGCTCGGAAAAAGTTCGCATATCGACAATCTTGTGAAAGCCGGCAAGATAAACACAGACTCAATTACCGGTAAGTGGGAGTCATTTATTATCACAACAGTTAACCAGCCGATGCCGACAGTGGAACAGGCGCTTGTTATTGCAGGCAGTGACAAACGAGGAACAATTTACGGCATCTACGAAATTTCTGAGCAGATTGGGGTCTCTCCATGGTATTGGTGGGCGGACGTTCCTCCAAAACACCACGAATCGCTTTTCGTCAAGGCTGGTACCTACATCCAGGAACCGCCGGCGGTAAAGTATCGCGGCATCTTCATCAACGATGAGGATTGGGGATTATATCCATGGGCTTCGAAAACGTTCGACCCTCAATTCGGAAATATCGGGCCGAAAACCTATGAAAAAGTTTTCGAGCTTTTACTGCGCCTGCGGCTGAACTACATCTGGCCCGCTATGCACGCATGCAGCACGGCGTTCGGCTCCGTACCGGAAAATGCGCAGTTAGCGGATAATTTCGGCATTGTCGTCGGCTCGTCTCATTGTGAACCGATGCTCTATAATAATGTGCGTTGGAACGTAAGAGATAACGGCCGCTGGAACTACTCTCTTAACCGTGATACTATTCACGACATCTGGGAAGAGACTGCAAAAAATCGCGGGCAGTATGAAGCTATCTGGACACTTGGTATCCGGGGTGTTCACGACCAGGGAATGGAAAGACCACCCGATGACATGCCGGGAAAAATCGAACTGATGGGCGAAGTCTTCAGCGACCAGCGCGATCTGCTGAGTCAATATGTTACCAAACGATGGGGCCAGGTTGCGCAATGCTTCGTGCCCTATAAGGAAGTGCTGCCTATTTACGACACGGGATTAAAAGTACCGGATGACGTGACGCTCGTCTGGGTGGATGATAATTTCGGTTACATCCGCCGTTTGAGTAATCCTACAGAACGCAAACGTTCAGGCGGGGCAGGAGTCTATTGGCATATGTCATATTACGGAGGCCCTCATTCCTACACGTGGATTAACACCACGGCACCGGCGTTGATGTGGGAGGAACTGCATAAAGCATGGGAAAACGACGCACGCAAACTTTGGGTCATAAACGTCGGTGACATCAAGCCGATGGAAATCGGTATTGACTATTTCTCGAAGTTTGCCTGGAATCCCGAAGGTTTTAATCTCGGAAAACAACGAGAGTTTCTCCATGAATTTGCCGCTTATAATTTCGGGGAAAAGCTTGCGAAACCTTTGACAGACTTACTTATGGAATTTTACAGGATGGGAACTATTCGCAAACCTGAGCTAATGAACAGGCAGTGGGCACTTTCGCTGACCTCAGAGCAAGCCGCACAACTGGAGAACGACTACAAAAATCTTCTTGAAAGTGAAAAATCTTTCTCTGCTTCAATCCCGGCAACTTCACGCGATGCCTACACGGAAATGATTGGTTTCCCTGCTCGCGTACTGGGAGATGCAGGTTTGATTTTCATGGCCGACAGGAAAATTCAGGAAGGAAATGACGAGGCCGCGAACGAGAAAGAAATCGAACAACTTCGGAGCGATCTCGAAGCACATGTTGAAAATTATAACACGAACATCGCCGGAGGAAAATGGAGTCAGATGATGCCAGGCCTTGTGACAGGAAGAAACTTGACGGCGTGGAACAGCCAGGTGCGATGGCCCTGGGGCGAAAGGACTTCAGCGAATACAGGAAGAAATTCATCTTCATCTGACCAGCCGCCGACAGGTCACTCCTGGCGAGATGCAGCAACAACCGACCGCCAATTATCGTCAGGTAAGGCGAGCTGGCAAATCATCGAAGGACTCGGACATTCAGGCCGGGCAATGGCACTCAAACCGGCGGGTCTTGATGCATCGTGGGACGAAAATGATACCACAGCGCCGAGAATCGAATTCGATTTCACGAGTAAAGCCGGTGACATCGATATTTTCGTGGATTTTCTTCCTACGTTCCGTCTTTATCCCGGTATGAAGCTGCGTGTAGTCGTGATTGTGGACGACCTTCCACCGGTATTGGTCGAAGTGCCCGGTTCCAGCGGCGAAGAAAACGAAAACGGCGTCATTCGCAGTTTAGCCGTTCAGAACAATTACAGCCGATCGCGAATTCCATTGACCGGCCTTACAGCAGGAAGACACATACTTAAAATCCGTGCGGTTGACCCCGGCGTAGTTATTGACCGGGTGTCACTACCATAAGCGTTCGCAAATTCGCCGCTTATTTTTGATTCGATTATTTCTAAGTTCCTGTAGCTTTATTTCGGCCATGCATCTCTTTCAGGTGTCCGCCGCAAAGCGAAATAGGAATCCATAACTTCATTCATTAGGGATTATATCTCTGCCCAAGGACAAGTTTGTCACCCGAATCGTCAACTTCATAAAGCTGCGGCTTACGACCAGTTCCTGCATCATGGTGGATAATAAACAATAGCTTACCTTTGAATGTCGTGAACAGCATACCATGACCGGAATTGTCACCTTTAAATGCCTTTTCCTCCTGAACCCAGGGTCCTTTAATCGATCCTGATTCGGAATACGCCACACCCTGTGCATAACGATTTTCACCCCAGCTCGACCACAACATACCTAATTTGCCTGTCTTTGTTCTGAACATCTGAGGTCCGTCGGTAACCCAACCCGGCATCTTCAAACCGAAGGTGGCTTCTCCGATGCTGTTCATTTCCTTCGACCATGCCGCTTCACTGGCGCGGAAGATAGTAGTCGGCTCAGCGGTTCTGTGAGTCAGGTCATCTGAAAGAGGCATATATGCCATAGTCCCGTCGATGAGCTGTGTCCACTCGTGAACTATTACCATATACCAGGTACCGTCTTCTTCGTAGAGTGTACCGTCAATGATATCCCAGTCTTTAGGCCCGAGACAAAAATCTTGTTCTTTAACTAATGGTGTATATGATCCTTCGACTTTATCTGAAACTAAAAGCTGTGTCTGGTTTGTCGGTACATTGTAACGGCGCGGGACATTTTCAATCAAGTTACTATGGTCACTGTATGTACCGGCGTAATAGTATTTATCTCCAATTTTGAAAATCTCAGGTGCTGCTACAAAAAGCCCCTGCATCCATGTTCCTGAAAGGTCTGTAATTGGTCCTGGAACTGATTCCCAAGTCTTTAAATCTTTACTTTTATATAAGCGGCCGCCGCTGCCTGTCAGATAATAAGTTTTTGTCTCTTTATCAGGAAAGATAAACGGATCACTCATTGAAAGAGAATCAAAAGGAACCGGCTGACCTTGTTGCCCGGCGCCTCTTGCTCTTCGCATCATGGGCATTTGAGGTATTCCCTGTCCCCGTCCTCTCCTTGCTCCGCCTGCCGGAGGCTGGAATCCGCCAAAATTCCTTTGTCCAGGAGTGGCCCGAGGTGCCTGTTCGCCCGGCTCAACCGGTTTTTTTTCATCTGTCTGGGCATTGGCTGTTTGTATCAAACTAAAAGCTACCAGCATTAAAATTAAAAAAATCTTGTTCTTCATAATATCAATTCCTTAACTGTTCTTTTGACTACTCAACAAGGATATGCGACAGTCAGCGTGTCATGCTCCTCTCGTATATTTGTTTATCCAATCTGAAGCGTATATCGCTTCTATTATAAAAGCAAAAATGGATACTTTTTCGTCTTTCAATCTTTTTACAATAACAAGTAATTCCAACTATTGTCAAGACAGAAAGCCCGCGCGATTGTGGGTTTTAATGGTAATTTAATGAAAAAGTCACTTTGTGCCGACAAAAAAACCACTCCTTTGGAAACCAGTGGAGTACTAAGCTGTTTTAATATGCCTGGCGGGACGAAGGTAAATCAGGATTATCATTAATATTACCGGTTTAATTATCCAGCATAAATTGCTAAATAGTTTTGTCGGCGTTATTATTTGGCCGTATTCCTGTACTGCCAAAGTACGAGCCATTAGCACTGTAACAAGCATTCTGGCAGCCATCAGAGCAAGCATCAGAATAAAAGCAAGTGACAGCAATACCAGTTTACCTTTGAAACTATCGGCGACTTTTGAAAACCTCTCGCCTTCAGGATCCTTTTTCCTTGTAACTTTATACCCCAGAAAGATTATCAGGATAAATACAGCAATCATTGAAACAGGATCAACGATACCTGCCGCATAACCCCTGAAGCCAAGTAGTGTTGTGAGCAAAAGAAATATTTTTGACAGAGTCCCTGCCGTATAACTTGCAAAGATATAAGCGAAAAGTACACAACCGGCAAAGAAAAGCTTTTTCCTCAGCCACAGGGATTCGTTTACTTTTGCGAATTCATCGGCCAGGATTTCTGTGTCCCCCAGTCTATGTGTACCCACCATAAATGCTTCCTGCTCCGAGAGACCGTTCAATTTCAACTGGTCTATCTCGTCTCTCAAATGGCTTTCAAGCTCATCTAAATCGGAAGTTTTACAGGTTTGTCTTTCCAAAAGGGCTTCACGCCACTTGTTAATTTCTTTATTCAAACTAAACATGGTTTATTCTCCCACAATTGATTCAAAGCCGAGTAAACAATTTCCCACTGGGCTTTCTGGCTTTTCAATTTTTCTGCCCCTTGTTTTTTTATCTGATAATATTTTCGCCTTCGCCCCTGGTCCGAAACATCCCACCTGGATTTAATAAGTCCCTGATTTTCCAAACGATGAAGTACCGGGTAAAGCATACCATCGGTCCACTTTAACCGCCCACCGGAAATCTCGTGTACTCTCTTAATAATGGCATACCCATAATTAGGCCCCTCGGAAAGAATCGAAAGAACCATAGGCATCGCCGATGCAGCTACCAAATCTTTAGGTATTGTCATTTCATTACTCCTGTATATATACCTTGAACTCCTATACATTGTACCTCTATGTATATTTTTGTCAAGGTTTTTCTCAAAAAAAATTCTACTGATATTTACCTCAGAAAGCCGAAAATATATTCAAGAAAGCAGTTTTTACGCTGATAAAAAGATTTTTTATTAAAAATAAATGATTACTGCACTAAAAGAAATTCCGTTCCGGTTGCGACTCAGAGCATCAAGTTCAGAAAAAGTACTTTATAGAGAAGAACCATCGAGCCTCGTTGCCGAATTAATCGCAATAGTAGTGATACTACTGATGGCCATTGGTACGGTTTTTGTTTTTTCGGCCAGCGCCAATATAAGCTATGAATTCGAATTACAAAGATTTTATGATTACCCGGGCCTGCGCCAAATCATGTTTTTCCCATTAGCCTGTCTGATTATGTACCTGGTTTCCAGGGCGAACTATCGAAAGCTAAGTTTCGACAAGGGCTGGTTTGAAAACCCTGTGAGCTATCTTTTAATCATAAGCATGATCCTTTTAGCAATCGTTTTACTACAGAGATTCTATCCTGTATTTCCTCGATTTGTTCCTCGTGTAAATCAGCACTATCGCTGGATAAAAATTCCTTTAGGATCGTTCACAATAAGTTTTCAACCTTCCGAACTGGCAAAATGGTCTATCATTTTCTTTCTGGCCGGTATATGTACTAAATCCGGCGATGACATCAGACTATTCTGGAAAAGATTTATACCTATTTGCCTGGTAGTCGGCACAGTAATAGCACTGATAGTCCTTGAAGATTTCGGCACTGCCGCCTTTATTGGTCTTTTATCCTTTTTTATGCTGATAATCGCGGGAGCAAAATGGTGGCACATCCTGACTCCACTGCCATTCAGTATAGCAGGCTTTTTGTATATCCTGATTAGCTCACCCGGCCGCATAGTACGAATAAAGGCCTTCCTTAATCCTGAAGAATGGGCAGACTCGGTAGGTTATCAGGCAAATCAATCATTGATTGCGATAGGTTCCGGCGGATTATGGGGGAAAGGTTTAGGTCTTGGGATTTGCAAATACGGCCATTTGCCGGAAGATACTACTGATTTTATTTTCGCAATCATAGGCGAAGAGCTTGGTTTCGCCGGAAATGCAGCGGTGATATTACTATTTATCCTCTTCATTGTGTTCGGAGTTATAGTCATCGTGCGCTGTCAGGACCGCCTTGGACAACTTTTAGCATGCGGGATAGTACTGGCAATAACGATTCAGGCGGCACTCAATATCGGCGTAGTAACTGTCGTTCTTCCGACTAAAGGGATTCCTCTGCCGTTCGTAAGTGCAGGGGGGACAAGCATGCTTTTATCAGCGGCTGCAGTCGGGGTGCTGTTAAACATCGCTAAACAATCATCATCCCAAAACACCCTATCATAGAAAAAAATCTCTCCGATACTCAAGCCAGGTACACAGTATCTTTCGGTTTTATTAGGGGTATTTTTTTGATTTTCGATTTGACGTCTTCTTTATTCAGTGCGAAAGAAGGTGCGATTTCAATGATGCAATCCGGCGAACCATCCGATTTTCCTGGAACTTTCACACCCGCCGATTCGAGCCAGTTAGCAGCTCTTTCAATCATCATTCGTCGGCTGCTTGTAACACTGTCAACACCGATTCGATTTTTTATCGGTGCAAATTCCTCACTTCGTATAGTTTCAAGAATTATCGATTTTGAAGCTAATGGGATAGCGTCAAAAATGAAACTTTCTAATCTGACTCCCTTGTATTTAATCTTTCTGCCTTTATTGCTGATGTGCTCAATACTTTTAACTGCACGATGCAGCGGCAGCGAGAGATTATTTGAAATAAAATCCTCTATAAATCTGCGATTAATAATATGAATAGCGATACTGCCAAGCCTGAAAACCAGACTTTTGTCAGGATTTTTCTTATTGGCCAGCTTATCCGGCAAATCACTGTATTCGATTATGTTTATTTTGCCATTTAAAGAGCAGAAATTTCCGAGTTTTTCTTTCGGTCCGGTTTTTTCCAGTGCTTTTGATGACATATCCGCCTTATCAAGTGCATGCAGGCCGATAAAGAGTGGATCGAATATATTTATTAACGGATTATCAACCTGCCAGTAACTGATATATTCCACGCCGCGTTTTTTCATATCTTCAAGGGCGCCGCTTTTATACAGAGCTTTGAAGCTGCCTCCATGACCATCCGGAGAACAGGCAATATTCGCTTTATCGGCGAGCAGAATTTTCCCGGATTTGCTGAAATCCGGCAATGTTCCCTGCTGGAAAATAATAACATTCTCTTTTTTCAGGCCGTAATATTTTTTTGAACGAAAAATCCTGACCGTTTGCTCATGATTCGACGGGCTTGTCATTATATACCAGGGGCATGTAGTTTTATTTTTTTTCTGAACTGCGGCAATTGTTTCTGCGAATATTTGAAAAAGTGTCTTCTTTTTACATGGGCTGGCAGGAAAATCCCCCTTAGGGCCGTCAAAACCAAGCCTTGTTCCCTGGCCTCCGGCTACAACAAAAGCGGCTACCTTTCCTTCAGATATTAATTGGGTACCTAATTTTACCGCCCTGGAGTACTTTTTTCTCAGTTTTGGATTGTCTGGTTCAGATTTATAATATGGAACCGGCTCAAAATCAGCTTTAATAGTAGCAATAGGGGCGTTTTTCACCAAATCTCTAATCCAGCAGTATATCTGTGAAAAATCCAGTTGTGCAATTTGAGAAAGAAGCTCTTTTTTTTGTTCCGAGTTCAACTCGTCCCAGAACGCCAAAAGGTGCTCCTGATGATGTTTTTTAAGCAATTTTAAGGTATTTTCATAATTTTGACGGTTATACATACTAAAGACTCCCGATTAAAACGGAATATCCTAAAGAAAAAATTTTAAAATTTCAAGAAACTTCGATTTAATTGACGAAATTACTTGACAGAAAAGATTTTCTTTGTTAAATTTATATTAATGAAGGTGGGTTTAATAAAAGTTTATATTATAATTAATTTGTGACAGTCATCATAATTTAGTCCCGATTTCATATCTTAAACCCACCCGCCGGGAACAACACAAAATAAAAGTTAATCTTGTAAACGTAAATAGAGGCTTGCAAAAAGGGTGTATTGTGGATTTTTAGAGTCCATTCATAGAAA
>Ga0272443_10004261_pt1 | contig 15831 bp, 13 predicted proteins | sample SSMAcet12_FD_193581 | JGI IMG/M metagenome (GOLD analysis project Ga0272443, IMG submission 193581) | Marine sediment archaeal communities from Little Sippewissett salt marsh, Falmouth, MA, United States - SSM-Acet-12 | ecosystem: Environmental > Aquatic > Marine > Wetlands > Sediment ...
AACTCCATCTCATCGGTGGACGATGTCCTCTCTGACCTTGGCCATTCTGCGACCGGATGGGAGGTCCACACCGCCCAGAAGGTCGCAAACCTGGTTGATGATCCCGTATACGGTGGTGGGATATACGACCAGGGGCTGCTCGATATCTCGATATCGACCATGGCAGGGACGTCCTCCACCTTCCCCTACAGCGATACTGAACCCGATACGGAGAGATATGCGGGTTATTACTACCGGTTCGACCAGGGAGGCCCTAACCACGTTGTGACGATTACCTCCGATGTGTATGTACACACCACGCTCGTAGGACTTTTCTCCAACAGTATCGTTTTCAGCCAGAACATCACCTCCACACAGGGGTCCCCCGCCATCTTCCGCCTGAATAATATGGGTCTCGATTACGACATACTCTATGTGATACCCTCCACGGATACGAACATGGGTACCTTCACCATCGATGTTATCGTGGAGGATGTGGAACCGCCCGTCACGGAGGTCATAGTCGAACCGGCGGTTCCCGATGGCCTGAAAGGCTATTATGTGGACCCCCCGAGCGTGAGCCTCATCGGAAGTGAAGGGGCGACAACCTACTACAGGTGGGACGGTGGGGATCATGATATCTACACGTCACCCCTCGAGCCGCCGGAGGGGATACACACCCTGTATTTCTATTCGAGGAACGATTTCGGTGTATCGGAAGAGGAAAGAGAGGCACTGTTCAAGTTGGATACGCTGGCCCCCGTGACCGGTTACTCGGTGGACCCCGAGGAACCGGACGGGCTCTATGGGATCTATGTCTCCGAGCCGGTCGTCACTCTGGTGGTGGAGGAGAACGCGACCGCCTATTATTCTGTGGAGGGCCCCATGGAGGTGTACGTCGAACCGTTTACGGTTAACGAGGGTGAGACGGATCTGTCCTTTTACTCTGTCGATGAGGCTGGAAATGTTGAGATCCCCGCAGAACTGTCCTTCAAAGTCGATCTGACGGACCCCAGGACCTACCTTACATCGAATCCGCCCGAACCCGACGGGAACTCGGATATATTCATAACAGAACCCACCATCACACTTGTCGGAGAGGGAGATTCCATACAATTCTACTCGCTGAACGGGGGTGAATGGTTTGAGTACAAGGGGCCCTTCGAGCTGGCCGATGGTACCTGGACGATACGATACTACTCGATGTCGAGCTCGGGTCGTAACGGACCCACGGAAGAGGAATATTTCAAAGTGGACGGAGCACCCCCCTCCCTCACGGTGACAACCAACCCCCCTCTCAACGGGGGATGGATCTCCCAGGAAACGTACCTTAGGGCGGTCACGGATGATGAGGACGCGGATATCCGCGTGAAGCTCGGGGGCGACGGGCCCTATATCTATTCATCACCCATACTGCTCACGGACGGATCATATACAATCGAGGTCTGGGTGGAGGATCCCGCCGGAAATAGGGTGGACTGGGAGCCGATCGATGTAAGGATAGATATGACAGCACCGGATGCCAGGATAACCTTTGACAGGGAACCCGACAACGATATCTGGTTCTACGATGAGGCGCCCCTTATAACTTTCGAGAACGCTCTTGAGGTCCTGTCCGATGAGGAGTACCGCTATGCTCTGAACGACGGGGACTTCATGGTTTTCGAAGGGGGTTCCCTGGACCTTCAACCGGGCAGGACCACGGTGCATTACTATGGTATCGATACTGCGGGGAACAGGGGGAGGACCAAATCCAAAGAGGTGGGGGTCGATATGGCACTGCCTCTTGCCAGGTTGTATGTGAACAGGACCATCATCGGGGGTTACGGGCCGGTCACCTTCTACATGGACCAGTCCTCGGACGATGTGGGCCTGGCCTCCTACAGGGTCCACTTCGGGGACGGTACGGATTCGGGGTGGATCGCCTCCCCGTGGACCACCCACAACTACACAACCCTCGGTGATTACTACGCCTACCTGGAGGTCAAGGATGTGGCTGGCAGGACCTCCCAGAGGAGCCCCGATGTGCTTATTGAGGTCCTCACACCGGAGGAGGCGAGGAGGAGGCTGGCCGGTGATGATGAGGATGACGGACTCTTACTACCGATAATCCTGGTAGTTGTGATCCTGCTAGCTGTCCTTGGAATCGGTGCGCTTATATTCTTCAAGTTGAGAAGGGACCGCTACGAGGAGGTGGAGTGGGTCAGCGAGGAGGAGGAAAAGCTGAATGTGAACCAGTGATGATAATGTAGCTGCATCGATTCGTTTGAAGATCACCATAGGATATGAATTGGGTCGTTAATATGTACACTAACTAATCTGGTTTGATGGTCGTGTCTCCATCCTTTTATGGTTCACAAGGTCACGGATCGAAGAAATGGTATATCGCACTGTTCCGACACACAAAGCGATCAGGGTTATTACCGGGAAGTAATTGTAGGAATATATCCATTCGGAATTGGAACTATCCGTGGAAAAGGTGAATAGGATCGCCAGTAGATGTAAAAGGACCATTATCACTAAAATGAAGTTGATCTGGGTGCCCACCACCATAAGGATCTTCCCGGTAAGGTCGGACCAACCGGTAACATGGAAAATATAGGAGAAAAGTATACACAGAGAGATAAAAAAGGCCAACCATGAGAAGAAATTGAATGCCCTATAATAGAAAATTGCGCCACGCAGACCATACTCTTTATATGTAATTTGATTGTCAAATGAATCCTCGGATTGGAATAGTACACCGGTGGAGTAATAATATCTCACTTCAGCCTGTCCCCCATCCGGTTTACTTTGGTCCACGATACCCGTTACTACGGGCAATAGAGGAAGGGTCACGACGATCAACAGGGAGAGAAATACAAGGCCTTTTGGAACCCCGTTGGGCAATCTCAAATCCGACAAGTTACGTTCTCTCCTTAATTTCACCAGGGTTAGGATCTCATTACCGATCACCGAGAGGTTTACTAGTAAAAGGATCAAACCAATGATGAAAAGATATACGGGGAAAAGTGGAAGCCAGAGGTTGGGGTCCCTCCCGGAATTCGTTACTGATAGACCGTAACCGATAAACTTGGAACCACAGAGGGTTATAAGTATAAGGGGGACCGTGGCAATTATGGAGACCGTTGCCCTTGCGAAACACATTGCTCTGAGTGCCCTATCACTTTTAGAGGGGATGAAACCGAGGGCGGTTAATGCTATGGTCATAGCAATACCAAGTAACAATCCGAAAAGACCCTGCCATCTCCCCGCACTCAGATTTTCCCTGGTCTCCCAGAAATCCTCGCTCAATACATCGTGATCGCTGAAGATATACTTATTGCCAAGGAAGTCGACCAGGTTCGTCTCCGTTTCCTTGTTGTTATTATGATCCAAATCCACAGTGACCTCTACCAATGCCCATGGAGCTATACAGAAAAGAAACAGGGAAACTGCAAGTATGATCAGGGTCGCTATACTCCATCCACCCGTGTAGAAGGAAAAGTGGCGATTCCAACGCTTTTTTGGCACCACTCTGACCTCAAAATCCTCTTCAACTTCGAGGTTGGATATTCCCCGTTCTTTTCTAATTCCTTCATTCATTATGATGGGCTCTTTATTTTCGATATTTCTCCAATTCTTTATTGTAGTCTCTCCATTATTAAAATTTGCTGAATTACCCTCATTCCTGTTATTCCGATTTATGTCCCTATCATTGACTATTAGGACCAGTGCAACAAAAACGAGGATAACAATTATAATTGTCAGACCGCAGGTTGAAAAACAGCATATGGGATCCTGTTGGATCTCGTAAAGGGCTATACCGTGAAGATAGTCCGATCTAACCGGCCTCACCCAGTCCAATTCCGATCCGAATTGTGAATTCTGATCGATAATTAAATTATTATCACCTTTGGTCAGATATCCGCTGTGAGGTCCCTGCAATGTTTGATTAAACCCGTCCAGGATATTGCCCAGATCTATCCATAATCCCCTTTTTTCCGGGTAGGGGAAATCCTCTATGATAAAAGAACCTGATGAATTATAGATGCCCAGACGGGGAACGTCATATCCACCTCCGGTACTGTTCCATTGGATGTATACGATCGCCCTGTGAATGATTTTGGTCCTGCTTTCATCTCCGTTCGGAGGGAAGATGATCAGGTCCCCGTACGTGCCGAATTTTCTATAATGGCTATTTCTACCTTCGATAAATGTTGTGACATCTCCCCTATCCTTGGTCCTTTTCAAGCGGATCCAGTCTCCCTTCTTGATGGAATCATCGCTCGAATTCTCCATCGAGCTAGATTGCACATGGACTATGTCCTTGTTTACAAGTGTATAGATTGAAAAAACGATCAATAACAGAATTAAGAACAGAACGATGGAACCGGCTATCGTCAGGATACGATATCGCATTCTCATTGAAATGGTATGGTCATTTTCAACTTTAAATATTACCGAGGGAGGAAAATGAGAAGGTATAAATCAAATAAGGAGGAGGGACCGGCTCCTCTGAAAACCGGATCACTTCAGAGATATCTTCCTCAATTTGGGTCCACCTTCCATTTTCTGTTCCCCATTATATGGATCGTTCATCTGAGCGTCGAAACGCTGAATATGACCGCATACCTTGCAGATGAAGGTCTCCGCCTCCCTGTTCGCCCAGTCGAATCCCAGAAAGCTCATCCCCTGCGTGTTAAGCAGGGTCAGGTAATTGTGGAACTCGTCATTACCGCAGATGGGACATTTGACGGGCTTTCCATCCCATTCTATCCTCACCTTTTTAATAGCCGTACCTCCACCTCCGTTCCGATGATGTGCCCGCCATTATGGAGTCGGGCTTGATTTACCGTACTATGGGTTCACAGGTCCTTTATGGCCTGGACCGTATAAACGACAAGGACCTTCGAGAAGAACCAATCATCGTAGTCGATGTTTCCATTCCAGAACTGGTATCTCAGACAACCCTCGGCTAGATTGAGATAGGTTACCGACAGATATTTGTAGATATTTGAAAACCAATTATAACCTTTCGCCTTGAAGTATTCGTACTTTTCCAGGCAGCATTCGGCGTTCCCTAAAAAGTTTGATACCTTCTTTTCAACCCAGCAGGAAAGGGGGAGACCATCCACATGGACCTCTATAAGGTCGATAATGTTGTATGGGTCGTCATTGTCCCACTCGTTCATAAGTGGATAGCTGTCAACACCCCTGTGGGGGATGCCAGTATCACCGATCCCGTCGTTTGCAGTCCTTCCACCGCTACCGTCATCGGAACCCGTGTAGCTGTCCCAGTAATTACCCTCACCATTACCGTTATCCCAGGTGTTCGAACCGACATCTGCGAACCTGGTGAAATCCTTGAAGTTGTTGTAGTAGAGCGTGTTCTCCTGACAGTTGTTATCGAAGAAAGCGCACCAGGTTGTGGTTTCGATATCGTTACCGAAGAACTCATTTCCGTCCGAATTGATTATATAGAGCCCCTTGTAGGAATTTTCGTATATGTCATTGAGGAAAACCATGCAGTTATCGGAACCCTCGAACCTTATACCGATGTAACTGTCGATTATCGTATTACCAGCGATCATGCAGTCATCCGAATTCCTTAGGTATATCCCGTATAGGGAAAAACCGGTTATCTCCAGATCGAACAGCGTAACGTTCTCTTCGCCATCCACCTTGATTCCGTATTTCTTCTCGTCGGTATCATCAGGAGCGTTTATCTCGTACCCGTTCCCATTGACTACCAGGTCGGATCGTTCAATGTAGAGAGCCCCTTTGATATCACCCGTCAATCCGTAAAGGTCTCCACACCTCTTTATAGGCGCGTTTTCCGGTGATACATCACCGCTGCTGGTAATATATACTATCGATGAGCTCTCGTCACCTGCCTCTACCGTTTCTCCACCGTAAACTAGAAGTGTCAATCCCAGGAGTATAACGATGGATCCGATCACCAATGGCCTCTTTTCCTTCATTTTTATTCACCCCATTCTTACCAAATAAGACTTATATCCTTCACTAAACAACATTATCTTACTGGTCCCGATTTTATTTTGAATGTTATTTAACCTTTACCTACGCGGCAGCTTTTAGAGCCTTATTATTTCGCCAGCTGTGGGAATCCTTCCTCTGATGGTTCAAACCCTGTACGGTATTAAAATTAGCAGTTCGAGATGGGTTTTTCACCTGTATGATCTCGAGTGTGGTGATCGGATAACGGAACGGGGAAAAGGGTGATCCGGTCCACAAAATTGGATGGAGGGGCCGGGTCTGATCCGAACTCACACAAGGGCGTATCAGTCCTCGTTGCATATTGAGTATCCGTTTTGCTCATTTGGGTTTGATCAACGTGCTGTTCTCGTAGATGTTCCCTATCACATCCATCGATTTAATGTTCTCCTCCTTCATGATGGGCCAGTTATCCGCACCGGGAACGTTGTGGAGGTTCACCGTGAAGTAGTAACCGTTGTACCAGATATATCCGAAGAGCTGGTTCTCCTTCCCGAGTACCTTTACGATATCCCCCTCGTAGATCTCCGTCCCGTCGTTGTCCCTGATACCCGTGTACTGCATGAGCTCGACCTCACGAGGCAGGTACTCCACCATCTTCCCGCCCTTTTCCACAATAACCTTGGAAAGCTCACCATCGAACTCCAGCTTCTTCACCATGTACATGGCGTTCTCCTTTCTTATCCAGGCCCTGAAACGCACGTCCTTCATGCTTTCACCTCCAGGTCTTTTTTCTTTTCCCCCGGTTACATACACTATTTGGTTTATACAATCTGTTCCCCGTTAAGCCTCTTTAGGACATAAGCCATGTTGGACCCGAGGTCCCTCATGGTCTTGATCCCTTCCTCATCGGAAGCGAACTCCCCCCTGTTCCTGCCGAAACCCATGTTCCAGTAGGACGAGCCCACCACGATCATCTCCCCTATCAAGAAGAAATGGTTCATGGTATCGAATGCATGTATCGAACCACCTCTTCTCACGGCAACTATGGAGGCGCCGACCTTTCTCCTGAGGGTGCTCCCGTTCGCACGGGCGACCATTCCGCACCTGTCGATCACCGCCTTCATCTCCGCGGAGACATCCGAAAAATAGGTGGGGGAGGCCAGTATGATGCCATCGGCACTCACCATTGCTGAGTAGATCTCGTTCATTCCATCATCAACGGTGCATCGATTGTCCCGGTTCTCGACGCATCCATAGCACGCCGTGCAGCCCCTCAGCTTCATTCCGGAGAGCTCGATTGTCTCGGTCCCTATACCCTCCGAAGAGAGCCGCCTGGCTACCTCCTCTATCATCATGGCCGTATTACCGTTCTTCCTGGCGCTTCCGTTGACCGCAACTACCTTCATCTCCATCACTCCAGGAGGGATGGTGCCTCCATCTTCTCGCTTTCATCATCATCCTTTCTCCTTGCCTCCCTCTCGAGGTCCCCGATGTCCTTGATCAACATCCTGTCGAACCTGATCCTGAGAGCATGGAAGAAGACCCCGTTGATGGAAGAGCCAATCAATCCGAAAAGCACCGCCGCCAGTATGCCCTCGGCACCGAAACCCCTGAGAACCGCGGCGCTTACAAGGAACACCTCCATAAAGGAGATGGATGCCGCCGTGGTCATCCCTCCCCATTCGAACTCGATATCGATTCTCCCGTTTTCGGTCTTATCCACGACGATGGCCACCTTTCGATAGGCCCCCAGGATTATCTTATCGAGCCTGTTCCTTCGGGACTCGATACGACCCTCCTTACGGTCATATGTATCCAGGTTGAACCTCTTCTCGATCAACCTCTCCTTGATGGTCTCGAGAACCACGGCCACCTCGAGGTGCTCCCCCTTCCGCCGTATGGTCTCTTTCATCTAATTACCCTTCCTCCGTAACCGTTTCAATCTCTCACCAAGCTTGTTTCGGATGCCCACATACTCGAGAAGTACCACTTCCCCGCCTTCCTTCACCCTCAACCTTTCCATATCCTTCTGTCTCAGGGAGACCATCCCCCTTGCCATGAGGTCGTCGGCAACGATGCGGACGACCACTTCGTACCTGCCTTTTCTCAGCAGTGCGGGTTTGGCCTCCGCCAGAGCGGTTCCCTCCAGTACCGATTCATGCACCCTGATGATCCCCGAACCTGAGATCGGGCTCCTCTTGACCTTCAGGGTTATGCCCTGCTCCTCGTTCTCTTTTTCCTCGCTCATGCTACCACCTGCCGAGGGATGAGAGTTCCTCCCTCATCCTTGAGACCAGCCTTTCGGCCTCCGCACCTGCGGCCGGCCCAAGCTGCCGAGGTCCGCCGGACCTCTCGAATGCGAACATGATACCCCTGGATGAATTTATAACAGCGCCATACCCCCTGCGGTCCGTTCCTGACCTGAGCGTCTCCCTGAGGTCACCGCCCTGAGCCCCTATCCCCGGGACCAGAAAAGGCATATCGGGTCCCACCCTCTTCCTGATGCTCATCATCTCCCCGGGACTGGTGGCACCCACCACCAGACCGATGCTGTCCCCTTCGTTCCAGTTAACTGCAAGGTCGGCCATGCGTAAGAAGAAGGGATCACCTCGGACCTCAAGGTCCTGAACCGCACCGGCCGACCTATTGGAGGTCCTGCAGAGCAGAAAGACCAGGGAACCATCGTATTCCAGGAATGGCTCCACTACGTCCTTTCCCATGTATGGGTTCAGGGTGACAGCGTGGGCACCCATCCTGCCGAATATCGCCCTGGCATATGCCTTCGAGGTGTTTCCGATATCCCCACGCTTGGCGTCGATTATTACGGTCGCTTCCGGTGCCTCATTCAGTATCATCCTGACCGTCGCTTCGAGGGCTTTGATCCCCTGGGTACCCTCCGCCTCGTAGAAGGCCATATTGGGCTTGTAGGCAACCGCATACTCCCTGGTGTGTTCCACGATCGCCCTGTTTATCTCAAGCTGGGGTAGTTCTCCCCTTTTCAGATCATCCGGCATGCGTGTCATATCGGTATCGAGGCCAACGCAGAGGAGCGATCCCTTGTCCACGACCGCCCTTTCTAGCCTTTCTCTCCAGTTCATGCGACATCCAAGGTATGATTGGGATATATTATTTACCCAGATGTACGCAGGGGGCGGTATGTCACAACCGCAAAAACCCGCTCCCCCCCACGTGTGCCAGCCGACAGGAGCCAACATTTTGGGCCTCTCACGGGGACATCCCATGCAGCGCATCAGGGCCGTTTTTCTTGGACCATCACGCGGATCCTCTCGCTCAACCTCTTCTCCAACACCATTATCCTGACGGTGACATCCTTGGAGGTCTCCAGGTATTTCCTCCCCACATTCGAGACAAAGAATTCGGTTAACCTTAAAACGTCGTCGAGAGTGTAGTTACGGTCGTATATGTATGCAAGGTCCCCAAGGAAATCCTCGTATCGTATGCTGTCCCTCAGCCCCCGCCAGAAGTCCTCATCGAGTTCGGGGTGGGATATCCTCTCCCCCTCCACGAGGCCGTCCACCAGGTCAACGAACAGACCGGGGACACCGGTTACCTCCAAAAGCCGACATATCGCCTCGTATTTCCTATCCTCCATCCATGTTACGCTCCGGGAGCCCCTTATCGGGTTAGGACCTACTTGTACCTGTTGTTACCTGTCCAGGACCCACCGGTGTTCTGTCCCTCATGAGGATAAAAGCGGGTGATACTGCAATGTAGGGTGTTGCGCCCCTTCCCGCCTCAATCGAAACGCGAAAGGTCGAGGCCAGAATCCACCAGCTCCCCGATGAGTTCTATCCTCTCCCTGTTGGATGGGCTCAAAAGCGGCTCCATGTCATCCACCTGCTTGGCGGCCCTGAAGGTGTCGGCGGATACCAGAAGAAGCGGGATACCCCTCTCCTCGGCCAGAGAGATCAGCTTCGTGCTGGGTAGGATATTGTTTGTCAGTAGTATTCCCGCAGTGTCCGCTCCGAGCGATGCAAGTACCAGATCGTGCCTGTCCCCTGCGGTGATTATCAATTTCCCTGGTTTGTTGAAGAGGGGATTGCTGAGTGCGGAGTTGGTGGACTGTGCCCCGACCAGTATGGTCTCCACCCTGTTCGAGAGGGAGCCCTCGCCTGCAAGAACCTTTGCGAACATGGAGTCGGAGATAAGGTCCATGGTGAGGTAGGTGAGTTCTTTCCTGTACGGGACGACCCCGAGGACCTCTATCCCCATCTCCTCCACCTTGGGCAGGTAGTTCAGCCTGAAATCCTCCACATCGTGCACCTTGTTGCAGATCACCCCTTTGAGTTCCACATCATCCAGGCGGACGTTCCTATTGAGGAAGGTGATATCGTCCAATATTGCATCGTCCTGACCGCTCACGACCAGAACGAGCGATCCTTCGAGTGTCTTTGCGATGGAGATCGGATCCAGTTCTACGGAGGACCCGTAGGTCAGGTCCCCTCCCTCCACTATGAGCATATCCCTGTCCTTCTCTGCCCTGCATGCCATCTCCTCCAGCTTCTCCCTGGTTGTATTGGAGTCGTACATGTACCTCAGCTTTGAATGGTCGAAACCGATGCTCATCTCCTCCGGGTCGTCCTCGATACCGAGTATCGACCTGATCACGACCGAATCGTGGTCAAGGAGCCTCTTCTTCCTGTAAAGGATGCGCTCACCGAAGGGTTTGATGTAACCCACCTTCTTTCCCATGGCCCTTGCCAGACCCACGATCATGGTCGTCCTTCCCGCACTTTTTCCCGTTGATGCGATGATCAATCTACGCATTATATCGACCCCCCTTATCATCCTTGGATAGAAGGACCCTGACGTCGACCGCCTTGACCCCCTCTCCGTTATCGTAAGCAACCAGTGGGTTGATCTCTATGTCGGATATCCCCGGTACGCCAATGATCAGGGCCCCCAGTTTCAATATCGTATCCACAACCTTGTCCATGTCCTTCCTCTCTTCCCCCCGGACCCCCAGAAGGAGGGGATACGACCTCGTCTCCTTTATCATATCCATTATCTCACCCCTTGTCAGCGGCAATGCCCTGAAGGAGACATCCTTCATCACTTCGACGTATATACCGCCCAGCCCGAACATCATAACGGGGCCGAACGAGTTGTCCATGCGGGCCCCGACGATAGTTTCCACCCCCTTTTTCACCATCTCGACCACCTCCACACCCTCTATGAGGGCATCTGGATCGTAGGTTATGGCGTTCCTCATCACAGCCTGGTATGCGTCGATTACCTCACCGCGGTCCTGCAGGTCCAGGGCCACACCCCCGGCGTCGCTCTTGTGTATTATGTCCTTGGAGACGATCTTCATCACCACCGGGTAACCGATCTTCTCGGCGTATCTCACCGCCTCGTCCATGGAGCGTGCTACCATGCTCCCCGGAACTGCGATGCCGCATGCGTCCATCAGTTCCCGTGCCTCGTGTGCCAGGAGGAATGTCCTCCCGTCCTCCCTGACCCTGTTTATGACCCCGGTAGCCGTCCCTGTGTCAATGTGCACCTCGGGGGGTTCCTCGACCTTTTCCTTGAGGTGGTTGTAATGGCGGTAGAGGGAACCCAGGGTCTCGACCGCGTCGTAGACATCATTGAAGACCGGTATCCCACTGTACCTCAGCTCCTCTATCGTCCTTTCAACCTGGTCTCCGCCGAAGAGGGAGAACACTATGGGTTTTCCGGCCTGCCTGAATCTTCCATAGGTGCTCTCCACAAGGGACGATAGGTTCTCCATATCGAAGGACGAGGTGGCGCAGTAAAGGGCGATGACTGAATGGATGCTGTCGCTTTTCACCGCTGCATCAAGGGCCATATCGTAGTCCTTTGAGGATGCACCACCGGTAAGGTCTATCGGGTTCTTCGTGGAACCGAAACCGGGGGTGACCGGTGAGAAGATGGAACTGGTATTGTTGGTATCGTCCAAAAGCTTGATATCGTACTTCTCGCAGGCATCGGTCGCCATGACCCCAATCCCTCCGCCGTTCGTTATTATCACGTTGTTCTCCCCCGGCGGAATGGGAGCATCCGCCAGGAAGCGACACCAGTAGAGGGCCTCCTGTATGGATTCGGCCCTGAGAACACCGCACTGCCTCATCACCTGGTCGAAAACCTTGTCGGAGCCGGCGAGCGATCCTGTGTGGGAGGCCGCTGCGACGGCACCCCTCTTCGAGCTGCCCGATTTGATCGCAATGACCGGTTTCTTCCTGGTAACCCTCTTCAGCACCCTTACCAGCCTGTCCCCGTTCTGGACGCCCTCGATGTACATCAGGATGGTGCTGGTATTTTCATCATCCTGCAGGTACTCCAGGAGGTCTGACTCGTCCAGGTCCGCCTTGTTCCCGAGCGAGATTATCGAGGAGAGGCCTATCCTCTCGAGAGCGGTCTTTCCTACCATCGCTATCCCCAGTGCGCCGCTCTGCGTGAGAATGGAAACGTTCCCGGGCATAACGTCCTTTGGTCCGAAGGTGCAGTTCAGGCTCTTCTCCTTGCAGTATATCCCGAATATATTCGGACCCAGGACCCTCATTCCGTGGGACCTTGCGTGGTCGACTATCCTTTTCTCCTCGGCGCGGTTGCCCACTTCGGAGAACCCCGAGCTGATTATTATCAGGAACTTGACACCTTTTCTTCCGCAGGAAACGACGGAATCATAAACGAATCTGGCGGGTATGACAATGGCTGCGAGGTCCACCTCCCCGTCGATCTCCTCGATCGAGGTGTAGACCCTGTTCCCGAGTATGGTCCCCCCTTTCGGGTTCACGGGATATATCATGCCGGAGTAACCGTCGTTCACCATGTTCTCCACGATGTTGTAGCCTATCTTGCTCTCATCGTGGGAGGCGCCTATCACGGCGACTGACCTCGGTTCGAACAGATACCTTATATCCGGTGTCGTTTCGCTCATCAGATCCCCCTGAATGCCATCCTCAGCTCGTAGACACCCTCACCCCTCCTCTTCTGAATATCGAAACCCATCTTCTCGAACAGGTGGAGCATCGCCTGGTTCTCCATGAGGACCTCCGCAGTGAAGCCCAAAAAGCCCCTCTTTTTGGCTATCTGCGTGAGGTATCTCAGCATGGTCGTGCCTATTCCCATCTGCTGGTGGTCGTCCCTTACCACCACTGCCACCTCGGCCGAATGTGTGGTCTCGTCTATACCGTACTGGGCCACCCCCACCACCACCTCCTTCTCGTCCTTCATGATCGTGGCGAGTATCACCAGCTCTCTCGTGTAATCAATAACAACGAACTCCTGCAGCCTCTCATGCGGCATGTCCTTTCTCGCCGATATGAACCTTCGGTAAATGGACTGGTCCGATAGAGAATAGAAAAAATCCTTCAGAAGGGGCTCATCTGATATCTTTACGGGCCTGAGCTTGATCTCCAGTTTGGAGCTCGTGACCCTCACGACCTCCAGGTCCTCAGGATACTCCCCCCTCTTCCCCGGGATAAATGCCTGGTCCCTGAAGATGAGACCCTCCGCCTTGGCCCGTTCTATCAGCCATGGTCTGAACTTTGGATGTGCTATGGCGATGAGGTCCATCGCCCTCTCTCTTATGTTCTTTCCATGGAGGTAGGCTATGCCAAACTCCGTGACCACATAGTGTATGTCCCCCCTGTTCAGGGTAACCCCTGAGCCCTCCTCCACGAAAGGCACGATCCTCGAGATCTCTCCGTCCTTTGCCGTCGACCTGATGGTGAGTATGGACTTTCCCCCGGGGGAAAGTACGGCACCCCTCATGAAATCGGCCTGGCCCCCTATCCCGCTGTAGAACTGTTTTCCGATCGATTCCGCCGATGCCTGGCCGGTGAGGTCTATCTGGAGAGCGCTGTTTATCGCCACCATGTTGTCGTTCTTGGCGATATTTATGGGATTGTTGGTGTACTCGGTCGGATAGAACTCCACCGAGGGATTGTCGTTAATGAAGGAGTAGGTCTTTTTGGTGCCCATGGCAAAGGAGGCTATCGTCTTTCCCCGGTGTACGGACTTGTTCTCGTTCGTCACCACCCCATGTCTTATCAGATCTACTATGCCGTCCCCGAGAAGCTCCGTGTATACTCCCAGGTCCTTCTTGTCCCTTAGGTTTGCCAGGACTGCATTGGGTATGGCCCCGTATCCGACCTGGATGGTGTCCCCGTCCTCCACTATCCTTGCAACATATCTGCCTATGGACCCCGAGATATCATCGGGGACTTTCGGCTCGTAGGTGAGCAGGTCCTCGTCATGGGGGAGTATGAAATCCACCTCATCTATGTGAATGAACGTATCACCGTGGGTCCTCGGCATCATGCAGTTAATCTGGACGATGAGGCGCCTCGCCATGTCCGCTGCCGCCTTCACGATATCCACGGAAACACCGAGGGACATAAATCCATGCTCGTCGGGTGGGGAGGTCTGTATCAGCGCCACATCCACCGGTACGATGCCTCTTTTTATCAGGTCCGGCACCTTGGAGAGGAATATCGGGGTGTAATCCGCCATTCCCTGGTTCACGGCGCTCCTGGTGGTATTGCCTATGAAAAAGGAATTGTGCCTGAAGTTCGCCTTGAACTTCTGATTGGTGTAGGGGGCGACGCCAAGGGTCCAGACCTGGAAGACCTCCGCATCGAAGAAGGCCTTGGGATGTTTGTCGATGAAATCCGTGAGGCACTGCATCAGATATTGGGGTTGGCCGCATCCGGTACCAACGAAGATATGGTCACCCCTCCTGATGTGCGAGAACGCTTCCGATTCCGATACGAACTTTCCCTTGTACTTTCGTTTCAGGCCTTCGGTCCTTTGCATACCGCTCGTACCTTCGTCCTTGGACAAAACAGGAGACCCCCGCGTTCGTATCTGCTTTAATCCAACGTAATATAATAACTTTGTTGATTCGATATCACATAATATTAGGGCGATAATGAGCGTTCCGTTAACATATTTTGCCCCCCTACCATACGTATGGTAACGGATCTTGCTATGAACGTTACAATCAGGTAAAAATATCCCATTGTCTGGGCCCGGCAATGTCATCTCCCGAAAAGGGTATTAACCGCTGATGGAGGTACCCCGTACCATGGACATCGGGGTCGATGAGGCCGGAAGAGGTCCCATACTCGGGCCCCTCGTCGTTGCCTCGGCTGCATTCGACGATGACGGGAGGCTGATCGGTCTGGGGGTGAAGGATTCCAAGGACCTGCACCCCCGAAAAAGGGTCGCGATCCACGATGAGCTGGTCAAGATGTGCCCGCATGCGACCCTGGTCGTGCCCGCACATGTCGTTGATGAGGCGAGGTCGAAGATGACCCTGAACATCCTGGAGGTACTCTGCTTTTCGTCGGTGATCGCATCCTTACTGGAGGGCAGGTCGATCCTGCATGATCGGATTCCCGACGGATGCACTATAAGTACCCGGGAAGGTGCCCCGGGTCCTGAAAGGATACTTCTGGATGCCGCCGATGTGGATGAATTCCGTTTTGGAGAAAGCGTCAGGTCAGCCCTCTCCGAACTGGGTTTTTATCCCTCCTGTTCCTGGGTACCCGAGCACAGAGCGGACGGAAGCTACCCGGTGGTTGGCGCTGCCTCGATCATCGCCAAGGTAACGAGGGATAGAGAGATAGCCCGGTTGGAAGAGGAGGCGGGGGAACCCATCGGTTCGGGTTATCCGAGTGATAGGAGGACCATGGAATTCCTCAGAAGGTACTATCAGGCAAACGGCTGCCTTCCACCCTACGCAAGAAGCACCTGGAAGACATGCCGCGGCATACTGGGTCAGCAGAGCAGCCTGTTCGATTTCTGAAGCTACCCCCTAATGTCCGTGAAAACGACCCTCCTGACCTTGAGGGGTATGAGGTCCCGTTCCAGATCGAAGGGGAGGGGGATGTGACCTTCCTCCACCTCGGGCTGCGTTAGTTC
>Ga0272443_10004263_pt1 | contig 15818 bp, 7 predicted proteins | sample SSMAcet12_FD_193581 | JGI IMG/M metagenome (GOLD analysis project Ga0272443, IMG submission 193581) | Marine sediment archaeal communities from Little Sippewissett salt marsh, Falmouth, MA, United States - SSM-Acet-12 | ecosystem: Environmental > Aquatic > Marine > Wetlands > Sediment ...
TCAGGCGTGAGGTCGAGGACCTGATGGACCTCTATCTGTATCAAACCGAACTCATAAAACTGAGTTTTATCGACCCGGAGGTCGAGCGAACACTCACCGAGCAGAAGGGGATTTCCAGGTACCCGTCAATATATTTCGAGATGGGTGAGAACAAGTCGATTATCAACGATCTGGATGAACCGCACATTACCTCTGCGCTTCTCGCAGTCCAGGGACAGCTTACACGAAAAGTATACTTTCTCACCGGGCATGGAGAACCGAACCCTTTTTCCGATTCCGAACTCGACATGAGCAGATTCAGGGAGCAGCTTGAGCTTGAGGGTTACGAAGCAGACAGGCTTAATCTCGCGTCTGAAAACGGCGTTCCCGAGGATGCAAGCCTCCTGATAATTGCCGGTCCGGACAACACGTACGATCCACGTGAGGTCAGGCTTCTGTCGGAATACCTTGAGGGGGGCGGCAACCTTCTTGCACTACTTGAGCCGGAACGCGAGACCGGGCTTGAGAGCCTTCTCGGTGACTTCGGCATAGAGCTTAACGATGGTGTTCTGCTTGATGCTAGCAACAATTATTTCGATGAACCCGACAGTCCGGTCGTTGTGGGAAATCCCGCGCACCCGATCACCGATTCCCTTCCGGAAATGGACGCGCTCATGCTCGTCGGTGCCGGAACACTCACAACCACAAGGCTCGAGAACATTGAGATCGAGAATCTTGTGAATTCGAACTCAGCAAGCTGGATCGAAAAGACCGATGATCTTGAATACACCGATGGTACCGAGCAGAAGGCATCCTATGTTGTCGGAGCTCTGTCGGTAAAGGCGCTTGGGCCCGCTCCTTCCGAACCGGATGAGGAATCTCAGCCGGTGGAAGCGGAGGGAGCCGACGGTACCTCCGATGTTTCCCTGGAAGCATCGGGTGAAGGAGTACCGCTGATCGCGCAGGTGCTTGCGGTTGCGGATGGCAGCTTTGCGCAGAACGGTAACATAGAGAATTACAACAACCTTGATTTCGCCATGAACGCGGTGAACTTCCTGGCATCAAGACAGGACCTGATAAGCATAAGACGTACACCGGGCGAGGACAGGACGCTCGAACTGTCAAAAGTTCAGAAGGGATTTATTTTCGCTGTAAGCGTGATACTGACACCATTACTCATCGCTCTATTTGGCGGTCTGGTCTGGTGGAAGCGCAGTTAAATAATCAAATTAGAAATAAACCGGGTGAATCATGAAAATTCGGTATAACTACATCTTTATCCCGATACTGGTAATCATTGTTGCCCTGTTCGTCTGGCTCAACATGAAGAACCGTGAGAGCGAGGACGCAAGGCTGCTCGTCGACCGTGCGCTGCTCGAATTTGACCAGGTTTCCGCAATAGAAATCGTGTCAGCAGAAACGACAATCAAGCTGGAGAGACAGGTTATTTCGTCCGAAGGACTCGGATCATCACTCGACTGGCTTATAACCGAACCGTTCCACACCGGCGTGTCCGCTGACAGCTTCGATGCTTTCGTGCAGGCCTTGACCGAGGCGAAAAGCGCGCGGGATATTGTCGGCCTGTCACCAGAGCAGCAGTCCGAATACGGTCTCGATGAGCCTGCATGGAGGGTGACGATGATGTCGGAGTCCGGAACTGCGCTTTTCGATCTTGTCGTTGGCATCAAGACCCCTGACGAGACATCGTGGTACACGGCTTTCGGTGACAGGCTTACTGAGTGTTACCTCATACCAATTTACAGTATTGAACCAATGATGATCGAGCCCGGTGAGATTCGCGACACGCATGCGATGGTCTTCAACCGGGATGACATGCAGTTCATCCAGCTCTCCAGCGTAACCGCGGAGATCCATCTCGAACGTGAAGAATCCGGCGACTGGATCATGACTTATCCGGAATCGTTCGGTGCAAGCCCGAACAGGATGGACAAGCTGTTCCATGATATTGAAGAGCTGGCCAGCGTAAGTTTTATCGAGCCCGGTGGTGAGTTCGCGGAGCTTAGTCAGCTTAATGTTGAAGTCATGATGACCGCGGGTGATGGATCGCGGTACGAGCTTTCTATACGCGGAGAGAACACCGACCGTGATGCGGTAAGGGGAGGTTTCTTTGCAACCTCATCCTACCAGCCAACACCTTTTACCGTTGAGGATTATATCTACGATGATCTTGCGATAGCGCCCGAGAATTTCTTCAAGGCTCTTTTAATTGATTTTCCGACTGACCAGATTCAGACGATTGTTGTCCGCCAGCCCGGTACAAACCTTGAAATTGAACGAACGGGTGAGGGAATGCAGGCATGGAGTATTGTTAAACCGGACGGGCGAGTTGCGAACTCCCCGGCGGATTTCGAGAATTTTTTGAGCGCAATGTTCTCTATCCGTCCCGAAGCGATCATTCCGCCGCCTGAACATCCCGGGGATTACGGAATTGATCCGGCATACTGGGTGAAGATCGAAGTCGCGCGCGAACCTGGGCAGGAGGGTGCGGAGATATATTTTGGCAATCAGAACGATGACGGGTACTACTACGCAACGCAGGATCGGATCAGCTATTTCCTCGTATCCGAGCGAATCGTGCAGCAGTTCATGACCAGCAACAACGTGCTAAAGGGCTCAACGGACTGATTGAATATATTTGAATAGAGTTAACTAAAAGTACACTCCGGTGTGCTTTTTTTGCTTGTCATGTAATATCAATACTTGATAAAATATTCCTGCCTGAATTCAGCGGCCTTTATTATTCTGCCCGGGCAATTCGAAATACGAGGTGGTCCGGAATGTCACGTTACATCCCGTTAATTATTTCCTTCCTGCTGTGTCTTGTTATGCTCCCGGGATGCTCCGGTTCCTATACCGACAGCCCTTTAGTTCCGGGAGATACATCGGCAGCTTCGGGAGCCGACTATGGAAACCGTGTTCCCTGGGGTTTCTTCAGAGTTTCAATCGATCGCACGAATGGTGAAGTTGATCTCGTCCCGCTACGTGGTGCGATGTTCAACTGCAACGTACAGCAGTTCCTTTCACCACCGTTTGTACCGGTTCATCACATGTCGGTTGTGATCCTTCCTGCAAGCGACCTGATGGCGGGGTACGTGGAATGCGAGGTCACGCTTCGACATCCGTTTCTTGGCCTTGAAATGTACAAGGGATTCGACGTCAGGGGAATCTTCATGGCGGACGGTTCGGCCCAGGGCAACCATGACGCCGGATTATTCTATGGCAGCGAGGATTCCGGCGATGCTTACATGCTGAATCCTGATGGTTACACTCGCTGGTGGAACTCGGCAGAATTCACAGACAGCATGCCGCTGTTCGCCTACAAACCGGGTGCACTCGGTAACTGTCCTTATCCGACAGCAACTCTCAATCCCTATAAATACTTCGCTGACGAGCTCAGCGACGTAGGGGATGTCGCGTGCCTTGACCCGGCCAACCGGGGAGTGTTCTGCCCCACAACGTCGCCGAACTCAAGGGTTTACCAGATCCAGTTCCCATCCGATGGCAGCATGCCGTCATTCGATTTCAATTACGCCATTGATGCATCATGGGACGAACCGGATCCGGACATGGAACCATACTACCCCCTTGAGGCTTTCGGCCCGGGAGCACAGTGCCATGAAGCTTATTACGTCAGGATGGACGACACCGGCACCGATGCATGGTACTCCGATGGTGAGTATGGCGGATCGGTTGTACTGAACGTCGAGGTCTTCGACTGGCAGGCGCCATATAATCCCTATGGAGTTCCCGGTGAGATTTCCGCGCTCTGGGTTGAATCGGATATTTTCACAACACCTGTCGATATTCTCCCGATCGCGACCGCATCCGATGGAATGGCGACCTCTTCGGTGTTTACCGTGGAAATTTCAGGTGCGGACCTCGGCATTCCGGCTGCGGGAGAATTTAGTATTCTCGGAACGGTTGAATCCGCATCTCCCGACAGCTACCAGCCCCAGCTTGAGGGTGGCGAGATGTTTACTTACCCGGATGCACCGCTTGCGGCATACTTTATGGGTGCCGTTACCATTATTCCCGATGCTCCGCCGGAGGGACCGATCGTCGACTCGATTGATCCCGACGAGGGTTACCTTGATTTTACCTATACCGATGTGCTTGTTAATGGCAGCCTTTTCGAGGACGGTGCCACGGTTAAAATTATCAAGAACGATGATCCCGGGGTCGTAATCGATGGCGAGGATGTCGCGTTCGTCAATTCAACTCAACTCACATGCACACTTGATCTGAACAGCATGACCGGTATCGCCGAACTCGGCACCTACGATGTCGTCGTGACAAATCCCGACCTTCAGTCGGGCACCCTTGAAGGTGGTTTCGATATAGTTGAATTCCCGTGCGCTCCGAATGAATGGGGCGATGACTTCGATTCCTTTTACCCCGGGCAGTATCCAACCGGATGGGTGAATTTCTGGAGTGGCCAGTCCGGTGTTGTGTCCACTGAGCAGTTTTATTCCGCACCGAACTCATTCAAACAGGTTGCGTATGCGTACTGGGCACGTTATGACGGACACCCGTTTACGGCCGCCGGAAAGACGTACGTATGCTATGAAACCCGCGTGATGATAACCGACGAGACGAAGGGCGCTATCATGGGCTTTGCCTGGAAGAAAACATCCAGTACGACCGGTCACTACGCGGCCATGGTTATAAGGGGGCCGAACTACCCGGAAACCTATCACTGGTATCATGTGCTCGCTAAGATCAACATGACCAACAACACATGGCATGTATGGGTGGACGGGGAGCTTGTGAAGGATGGCACCTCATGTGGTTCCGAGGATTCGCGTGACTCGTTCACACACTTTATTGTTGGTCTGACCAATTTCTCGACGGGTGGAATGTCGACAGGATATTACGATGATGTCTACCTGTACTGGGAATAAATTCTGAAAACAACCAAGCTGAAAAAAGTACCGCTTGTCCGGTACTTTTTCATTTTCTATATTGTTACCGTCCGGGAATTTCTACCATGTGCCGTCCGGTAATATTTTTATTAAGAAGGCATCCGGATTAACAACCTGGCTGAGATAGTTAAATCCCTCATCCGGTGTATAAGTAAGTTCACCACGGAACAGGCCGGTTGAGTAAATATTTCCGGCTGCATCTGTTGTTATACCGGAACCGAACTCGTTGTCGGTTCTTCCCCACACGATCGACCAGTCATAGTCTCCCGACGACAGGTACCTTGCGACGAAAACCGCTCCGAACTGCTCATCGACCGCATCTTCATCGCGATCCGGATTCATGTCCGCTTCGCCCGTCACCTGGCCGGTGACTATTGCATCTCCGGAGTTATCCGTCGTAACAGCCATGCCAAGTCCCAGGCCCCATGACCGTCCCCACAGAAATCCGCCACTTGAGGTCAGTTTGCTGAGGTATGCGAATCCACCGACACCCGCGTCATGCTCATCGACTTCAAAACCGGGATCGAGATCGCATATGCCTGCAATCCCACCTGTTATGTAGACATTTCCGTTTCCGGTTGCGGCAACATCGTATACAACACAACTCGATTCGCCTCCCCAGGTCCGAACCCACTGAGGGTAGCCCCGTGAGTCCAGCTTGACTACGTACGAGTCCTCCATGCCCTGTGAGGAGTGCCAGAGGTTCATCTCGATTCCGCGAAGGCCCGGCACCTCAAATCGCCCCTGGAATCTCCCGCCTATGATCGCATTGTTTGAGCCGTCTATGGTTACGCATGTCCCGGTGATCTGGTCGAGTGACGGATCGTCACCGCTCCATGTAGCAGCCCACTGGAATGAACCGGCGGATGAGTATTTTGCCGCGTACGCGTCCGATCCGCTACGCGCGGTTCCGATGGCACGTCCTGTTGATTCCTCCTCGGGATCATCAGGTTTGTCAAAGTCCACTTCCCCCGAGAACCACCCGGTAATTACTGGATTGCCACTGCTGTCAACGTCCACGCCTTTTATTTCAATCTGTCCGTACCAGTCTCCGATTGTCCTTACCCACCTGAAATTACCATCGCTGTCGAGGCTTGTAAGGTAAACGTTCATGCGTCCCTCGGGTGTACGTTCCGCGACAGCATCCTCAGATTCATCGGGATCGAAATCGACCGTGTGACTCATACTGCCTGGAATATAACAGTTCCCATTCCGGTCTACCGCAAGTCCACTTGTGAAGTCGTCTCTTCCACTTCCCCATGTCTTCACCCACAGTAGGTTTCCCTCACCGTCGAACTTGCTCAGAAAAACGTCGTAGTCCCCGTTTGATCGTATCTCCAGTGTTTCCGGGCCCGGCATGAAATCTGCTGTCTGGTTGTAGGTTCCGGACACGTAAATATTTCCGGACGCATCCATGTCAACTCCATAAATTGCAGCAACCCTTCCTCTTCCCCACACCCTAATCCAGCCATCAAGATTGTATTCCGGTAGCGGTTCAATGTTCGATGGCTGAGATGCAACAGGTCCTCCTCCGGAAATACTACCCGTTTCGGCAGGAATCTCATTGTCCTCACCTGTCGGAGCGGAAAATGTGTCAAGCTGCTGACCGGTTCCGGCCAGTTCTTCTGTGTTATCAGCAGGTGTTTCGCCCGCCTGAGCTGATTCATCCACCTGAACGCTGTCCGCGATCTGATCGCCCGTATCGGATGCAGAGCAGGACATGCAGAAAATTATTAAAATCGCGATGATTGCCGGGAATAAAGTTCGTGACCTCATATCAATCCTCCAGCAACTATTATAGCCGATAAACAGCCGGGGTTTGTAACTCCCCGGCGTGCTTATTGTTTAATTCTAAAATCCCGGGAAAATTAACTGGATTGCTATATTAATGAGACTTATTATCATGGAACAGGGTTCAGTGAGAAAAAAATAAGCCGCCTGATTCTAGCGGCGGCTTTGATGTGATTTTCATTGTCCGGAAATATTACCAGGTTCCTCCCGGACCACCGTATGCGCCCATGTCGGAGTCTGTTCCGTCATGATCCGGAAGTCCCGGATCGCCACTGTTGATACACGGTGAGATCGGGCTCAGGTGGAAATCCCTGCTGCCGAGATTCAGGAAGAAGGGATTCGCGCTGATGCATCCCGTTCCGGGGGTGACATTGTCGTAAAGACCATCGGAACAGATATATACGTCGCTGTACTCGAATGTCCCGGTTGAGCCGCTCTGAGAAACTCCGTAAGCCCTCGCGGTCTCGAGGCTTCTCCGGACGTAATCAATGATGATATTGCGTGCATCATAACCATTGCTTAAATCAAATCTGATCCCGTATGCAAATCCGTTGTTGTAAGTCTTGTAGATATCGAAGATTACTAGGTTCTCAAGCATTACATCATCCGAACTGTAGACCTTTATCCCGGAGACCTCGTTGTTGTGTCCCCCGCTGATGCCGTAAATAATCGAGTTCGCTACACGTGTCCCGTCCGAGTGGTCGATATAAATTCCCATTGGCCTGCAGTTCATTCCGTTGTAATAACCGCTTGCGTAAACATCATGAATAATCGTGTGCTCGATCACAACTCGATCATCACCTGACGCGGGGCAGTACTCGATGTTAATTCCGTAGAAATCCGTGGCCGTGTTAAACGTGTTGTTGTTGATATCGTAGATCGTCGCGTAGTTTATGTACGAGTGAGAACCGTTCACAAGCCAGATTCCCGCTGCCTGCTCATGATAGAAATCATGAATCGTACAAAGTTCGATGTTCGGTGACACTCCGTTGCAGACAATCCCATTTGTTGCCTTCCATGAGCCGTTCATGCCAATTATCTCGAATCCCCTGATCGATGCATTGTCAGCTCCGTATACAACCGTGCCGTACCCAACCGACGGGATTATCGTTGCCTCATCGTCACCATCGCTTTCGTCCCAGTTAATCGACAGCAGATCGACTCCCTGCTTCATCGTAACCTGCTCCACGTACGGAGTATCGGAATCATCAACCCAAATCGAGGATCCGGCCCCGGTATAATTCAGCGCGGAACTGATCGTGGAGAACGGGTAATTTTCAGTTCCATAATACGGACCTGTCGTGTTGGATGAGTCGACGTAAATGATCGATCCGATGGAGGTTGCCGTAAAACCGTCTTCAAGCACGCCTTCCATCTCGCTCGGATTCACCACAATCACATCGTAAAGCCCCGTTGGTGCACCGGTAAGGTCAAGCGTGCAGGAAATCTTTGTGCCGTCCGAATAGGTCATTTCTCCCGTTGCATTTACCACGAAGGGCTGGCCTGCATCAGCCTGCTCGAGCGAAACCTGCGCGCCTTCCGCGAAGTAAGAACCGAAAACCGTCGTCGGTACACTACTATTTATTATGCCTTCGTCAGGCGTAATTGCCGAAACGACCGGAACCATCTGCGGCTGGATATCCGTTACTATGACCGATGATCTGAAGTAGGCCGACAGATTTCCGTTCGGCCAGCTGTACGGAATTGTTGACTGTGGTATCTGGGGTTCGTAAGTGTCCGGCATCGAACTTTCCACAACGAGCCAGAAATCGTACTCGCCTTCGTGCGTCAGATTAAGTTCATCCATGATTACCCTGAAAATTCCCGACACTTCTCCACCCGGAAGAATTTCCGCATTATCTAACAGATTAACAGGTTGTTCGACGATATCTCCATCCAGCCAGATCGTCCCGACTTCCCCGGCAATACCATCCGGGTTATACGGCATCTGCCAGTCGAAAACTTCGATGTCGAGTACAAGATATCCGCCGTTATGATTTTCATCCACGTACCATGCGGTGCTTCCCGCATCGGTTACGCGGACATTAAACGCCTCCGCCATGTTGGCTTCGGGGGGGAAGCTGTCGACCGGGAAGTATGGTCCTCCCGACGGGTCGGGATCGTACCACGATGCGTCCACCGCGTAGGCAAACCTGTACTCCGGCAGCCCGTTATCCATTGGGAACTGAAGCTCGTAGATCCTCGTATTTGTTCCGGGAACGGTCCCGAATGTACCGCGCGTTTCAGGATCGGGATCGACCTCGTCGTTCTTGTCAATCGAATCCGCGAAATACTTGTAAGCGTTCAGCGTTGCACTCGGATGGAAATCCGGTGTCGCCAGTTTTCCCTGGATGTAACCGAACAGGTTTCCATAGGTGATAAATTCGCTGGCGTTCCACCACCTGGTGTACCCGTCCGCGTTAAGGAGTGTAAGGTCGTTTTCGCCCGCATGGATCATGTGCTGGTCGTAATCGAGACCGTCCGAGCCACCACCCATGACAATTCCTCTTACGTCGAATCCGCGGAACTTTTTCTCCCACGGGAAGGGATGCGAAAGTGATACGTGACATACCACGTAGCCGGTGTCGAAATCCGTGAGCTGCTCATCGATTATGATGTCGATAAGATGCGTCGACATCGGCGGCTGAAGGAAGTTTGTCACGTTGCAAGTGAACTCCGCGCTTCGTGGCGCGATGACTTCCGCGGTCCCGCTGATAGGATCGAGCGTGACTTCGTAAACACCCCATAGAATTCTGGAAGAGGATGAAACCCGGCTGATGTCCGGGGTTAAATGCGAACTCATGTCGGCTGCTACCGGGTCACTTCCTCCCGAGCATCCGTAAAACCCAAGCGTTGCAGTTAGTACGCAAGAAAGCAGAATGGCTGAAAACTTTTTCAGCATTGGAGAAACCCTCCTGAAGTTGTTTAATGGGATTACCCGACAGGAAAAAAATCCCACAATACATTGGATGCAGGATCGAGCTGCAATATTAAGATATTACTTATAATAATGATATAGAATATCATCCCCCCGAACCCGAGGATGTGAGAAACACAGCCACGCCTCTGTCCATGAAATTAGTGGACGATACAATCTCGTTTGTCTGCATTTCCCATTATAGGGGATGGGAGTTCATGCACATCGTTACATTGGCCGTGAACGTCACGATTCGTTAACTGACTATAATAAAAAACCCCGCCTTATCGACGGGGTTGTAACTTCTATCTGATGATGATGTTACAGCTGCGGGTATGGCTGATAATTGAGAAGATCAGGCATAACGGAGAGCAACTGAAGTGATCCCTGGTTTAAATCGCCCGAAAGCTGGAGATTTGTTACCTCCGACATCATCACTGCTTCACCCTGCATCCATCTGAGGAACAGGAGTGTCGCATGGATATCGTCGGCAGTGATCTCATCGTGGAAGCACATGTAGTTCGGATCCGCGAGAAGCGCCTTGTTCAGGACTTCCCCGGCCTCGTCAAAGTACCAGTTGATGAACGTGTAGAACGGAATTTCCGGTCCGATCAGGACCGGTTCCTTGTTGGCCTGTCCGAGAAGTGTCAGGTAGGTTCCGCCCATTCCGACGTAAGCATCGGCATCGTCGGGGTTCGTGATCGCACGATCGAAATTAAGAAGGGCCTGGTCCCACTCGTATGAGTTGATGGTGTCAAGCCATTCACCCGTGTCCGGATCCACGTACTGAAGGCCGGTAGTGTGGTCCTTTCCTCTCTTGGCGTATACCCAGCCAAGTCCCGTGTAGGCCGAGGATGAGTACGAGAGATCGGCCTGGAGGAACCTGTCGGTGAAGGCGCGATTGAAGTTGAGGATCGCAAGTGAGTAATCCTTCGATACGTACGCGCTCCAGCCGTTGTCGAGGAAATCATTCTCCAGGACAATATCGCCGAGGTTGAATGTTCCGGCCGATGTAAGGGTGAGGGTCTGGATATATCCGAGGTTTCTTCCAAGTGAAACCTGGAACAGTCCGATTTCAAGTGTGACAGGGATTCCGCTGGGAAGTCCGATGAATTCGAACACACCTGCGTTCGGACCATCGTCCACCGGGAGCATCGACGGGGTTATGTTCCCGCCGCCCTGGACCTTGAGTGAAATCTCAACCCAGGGAGTTCCAACCGGTGTTCCCTCGCGGTCAAGTATCCGTCCGGTAAGTGTTGCGCCGCCGGTGTTGGCCTGAGGATTGGAGTCATCAGGCTGTACCGGGTCGCTTCCTCCACCACCGCAGGCTAATGCCCCGGCGGAAAGGAGGACTATCAGAATCGTTATGGCTATGTGTCGTAGTTTCATCTTATTTTCCTCCATCAGCATCCGGGATTAGCCGGGCAGATCATAGTTGAACTCGTCAATCTGTATGATAGTTGAAGCCGAGACTGTTTCCGGAAGGCTCGTATCGAACTTCCTGTCGAACGGTACCCCGATGAACTCGATTACAAGCTGCCCCATCGGATGCGGATCAGATGTAATGTTCGGGGAAAGGTCCTGCGGGAAGTGAACGCGTCCCACGTAGGTCGCGCTGTCGACCTGTCCGAAGTAAACCTCGTGTCTCCAGTAACTTTCGTTGAGAAGGTAGACGTACGGGAACTCAAAGTCGACCCCACCGTCAAGATCGTAGTCCCATCCGATAATGTACCGGAACGGGAATCCGCCGTTGATCAGTGGCGACATCGGATCCTCGGGATCCTCGGGCGGCGCTGCGTCTGTCGCGGCGAGGATGTTGTAGTGCGATCGGACCACGAAGATCACGTCACCGTGAAGAATCGGGTTCGTGAACGCACGGATAATAACGGGATCGTTTGTCGGGTTCGGCGTGAAGTTCCGCTGCAGGCTGTCGAGTGCGTTGATCAGTCCATGACCGCTTACATGGTCCGGACCGAGATCTCCGAGAAGATCCGCATCCGCCCCGACTATCAGGGTGTCTATGACTTCGGCCGGTGCGAGGAACGGGTACTGTGACCAGATCATCGCGGTTACGCCGGTTAGACATGCAGCCGAGAACGATGTTCCGGTTCCGACCGCGTAACCCTGGGAGAGGCTTAACGGGTAGGTTGAAAGAATATCGACACCCGGCGCCACGAAGAACGCTTCGGTCTCCGGATTGGCACTCAGCGGAAGTGTATTCGTGTCGGGCCAGAGAGCGTTAGCCTGGTCTGTCGCACCGACAGCGATAACACCGGGATAGCTTGCGGGGTAGATCGATGTGGCACCGTTATCAAGTGGCCTTGCTCCATCACCCGCGGCTGCTACCAGGAGCGCCCCGTGATCGATCGCGTATTCGATAGCCGCAAGTTCCATCTGGCTTGGCCCGAGCACGTTGCTGACTTCGTAGCAGTAACTCATGTTGATAATGAGCCGCGCGTTAAACGGGTTGTTGAAGACGAAACCTTCGTTGTCGAACGGATCGAGCTTGTTCTTCTGCTCCAGGAAGGTGTGAACCGCGTGCCAGATACCGTCTGTGGTATGCACGCTGTTACCGTTACCCTCGGCGTCCAGAACCTTGACCGGGATGATCCTGGCGTTCCACGCGATCGAGGCAATACCAGCGGCGTTGCCCGTAAGAGCGGAACAGATTCCGGAAATCATGGTGCCGTGTCCGTTGTCGTCCTGCGGATCGGCATCGCCATTAATAAAGTCGAATCCGGGGAACACCCTGTAGTTCTCGTAAAGGCTTGGAACACCTTCCGGGTTCAGGTCTTCATGGTAGTAATCAAAACCGGTGTCGAGAACGGCAACCACAACGTCGCTTGCGGGCTGCGGGTCCTGGATCGTCGGTTCGCCCGGGTATACAACCCACGCTTCCGGTACGTCCATGTTCTCGAGATACCACTGCTCACCGGCGAGGAACCTCGCGTCGTTTGGATCGACACGAAGAGCGCTCATGTGCGAGCGGTATACCGGTTCGGCCACTTCCACACCCGGATTCTCGCGCAGCTGCGCGATCGTCATTGCAAGGTCCGCGCCCTGCGGAAGTGCGAAGTGGTAGAAATCAATAAATTCCTTGTAGTCGATCAGCGTGAGATTCCACTCATCAACTATAGGCTCTACATCCACTCCCTCTGTTAGTTTGAGCGAGATTTCAGATGGGAGAACACGGTCCGCGGTGTATAAATCGCGTACTGCGGTCTCAACCTGCCTCGCTGAAAGGGGAGCTGCGATCACTGTTTCCATCGAGCGGTCCGGAGCCGACGGTGAATCGGCTGAACATCCCGCTGCCAGTATTAAAGCGACCGATGTTATCAGGAGGATTATGCGTAAACGAGGGATCAAGGCCTGGCCTCCATCATCATTTGATCATTAAAATTTTTATCTTCCCTCACCCGACCCGTCCGAAAACTTCCTTTGTCACCCGCTGACACCTGTTTTTATACCTATTAAGATATACCAAAACCGGTGCCTGCCTGGTGGGCCAAAGCAAGAATGTGAGTATACCGGGCAGGACTCTCAAAGTCAACAAGCTTCGGTTACCTTCTATCCTTACTAATACTTTAACCCGGACAATAGCTTCGAACGGTATGTTACAAAAGTTTACCACTACTATCAATAAGTGTCAAGCCGGTGAATCTACTTGTTTGTCATCAATGGATAGCGAATTGCGTCCCGCAATTAACGTTTGATTTTAAATCCGTATTATCACTGAAGTTTCGCGGAAGGTTGAAGGTTGTTTTTGATGGCTTCGTCCGCAGATATTTATGGATTTAGCCGAAAATATAAAGCCCCGATTCCTGTCTATTGCTGATATTAATAACAGTGTAGCCGGGGTGCGGTGTTACATGGTGATAATCGCTTCTCTATTGTGCCGTGCACCCGCGGACCTTATAATCATAGTGAGACGGACGTAAAACGCTTACCAGCTTACATGCATCTGGGACTGAAAATAGCACCAAAACAGGTTCAGACACTGAAGCCGACGCTGCAGCAGCTTCAGTACTATCGCCTGCTCCAGCAGACGAACCTTGAACTTGAAATCGACATCCGCGAGGAAGTTTCACAGAATCCGGCGCTTGAGGTAGAGGAAGTACGACGGTGCCCGAAGTGTGGTGAGATACTTCTGGACGGACAGCCGTGCGTGACCTGCATGTCGCGCAAGGCGGAGGACAGTGACCGGGACGGGATCAGTAACGAGAAGCTGGACATGATGGAGGAGATCTACTCGAACTCCTATGGAACCTACGAAGCCAGCACTTATGAATCTATTCCCGAGGACGAGCTTCCCGATGCCTTCGCGGGAATGGTGAGGGCGATAACGCTTGAAGAACACCTCAAACAGCGGATCAGCCTGGACCATCCAAACATTACCCCGGATGAACTCGAACTTGCACTGGACATTATCGACAGGATAGATTCCGGAACGGAAACCTCCTTTGAAGAAAATGAAGACAGGGGTATCGAGAAGGTTGTCGTGCAGCAGGCGAGGCTCGATAATCCGGGTTTGATAAAGGCATCCGACGAAGAGCTTGCGGCAGAATTTGGCGTTGATATTGAGCTTTTGAAAAAGGTCAGGAGGAAGGTCGCGGATATAGACCCGATCGGAAGCGGACTTGAATCATCGCTTGAAGTACTTGCGCTCCAGGCAGAACTTGCCGATGCACTTCCGGAGGATGAGAGGCAAATTCTCGCGACGGTTATTCGTCATCACTTGAAGGATATCTCCACCGATCATTACATGAAGGTCGGGAAGAAGGTCGGAGTGCCCGCCAAACGGCTGAAGGAACTCATCGAGTTCATGCGCCGGAGTTTCCATATACATCCGAGGCGGATGTTCGAGGAGAGCGAGGTCAACGCGGAACGTGAGAATCCGTACGTCTCGCCTGATGTCAGGATAAGGGAAATAGACGGGGAGTACGCTGTGGAGATCCTGGATTCCGGTCTTCCGCAGCTCAAGATAAACCGCTTCTACATGGAGAGTTATCGCAAGCTGAAGAAGGATCGCAACGCATTCAACAGCGAGGAAAAGAAACACATAAGGGAATATTTTGAAAGGGCGAGTACTTACATCGAGAACCTGAATTCACGCCGACGGACGATGCTTGAGATAACCGAGGAGATCGTCAGGCATCAGGCGGAATTTTTAAAGAACGGCCCTCTTTACCTGAAGAAACTGACAAGGAAAGAGGTTGCAGAGAAGATCGGTGTGCATCCATCGACCGTAAGTCGCGCCCTCGCCGTACGCTACTGCTGGCTCCCCGACAACTCGATTGTGTCATTCAACCTGTTTTTCAATCCCTCGGCCTGCTATATCGAGATGATTAAGCAGATCCTCGACCGTGAAACACCGGAGAAGGTCTTTTCCGACGAGGAGATCAGGGACCTTATGGCTGAAAGGGGACATGAACTTTCAAGAAGGGTAATAACCAAGTACAGGAAGAAAGGCAAAATACCCGCGTCCGGTCGCCGCAAGAGAATTCTCATCAAGCAGTGGAAGGAAGGGTTGCTGGATTACGATCCATCGTCGGAGATCGGTGACGATGTTACGGATGAAACCGATGGTGATGATGTCATTAGCCAAACGAGTGACGAGGAGCCTGAATCAGACGTTGATAACGGGAATGGCTCTTCCCCGGATTTAACTGCTGATGACAGTCAGGAAGGTCCCGAAATTGATGAAGAACCGGTTGTTGATGATCCTGGTGAGAATACCAGCACTTCGATTTCCTGACAGTAAAAAAATATTGACCGAAACTCCGTGACAGGCCCGAAGGCCTGATTTTTTATTATGAAAAACGCGTCCCGCTTAAGGACGCGTCATCTTTGAGATACGATCGAAAAATCCCGCATTTGCGTGGATTAATCATTCTGGTTAAGAGTATTTATTCATCCGTTTCCCCGGTATCCTGCTCATCGGATTTCAGCGTTCTTTCTCCAGCCGGCTGAAGCAGATCGTGGAGCACCTCAACAAATTCTGGCTCGAACTGCGTACCTGCGTTTTTTCGAAGTTCAGCGAATGCGGTTTCTGGCGGAAGCGCTTCACGGTACGGGCGATCAGCCGTCATCGCGTCGTATGCATCGGCGACAAATGTAATTTTCGCTTCAAGCGGAATCTGGTTTCCGGTCAGTCCGTCCGGATAGCCCTTGCCGTATATGCGCTAATG
>Ga0272443_10004264_pt1 | contig 15815 bp, 10 predicted proteins | sample SSMAcet12_FD_193581 | JGI IMG/M metagenome (GOLD analysis project Ga0272443, IMG submission 193581) | Marine sediment archaeal communities from Little Sippewissett salt marsh, Falmouth, MA, United States - SSM-Acet-12 | ecosystem: Environmental > Aquatic > Marine > Wetlands > Sediment ...
AATGGTCTCTGAGATAGATTACATCATTCCTGTACCACTTCACAGAACAAAGAAAAGGGGAAGAGGTTTCAATCAATCTGATGTAATCGCCGATGCGTTATCAGAACGTATAAAGATTCCTGTACTTAAGAAAACGGTGATCAGGAAGAAATTCACAAAAACTCAAACAGCACTCAAAAAAGAAGAAAGAGAACAGAACGTTTCTCGAGCATTTTCATTGAGGAATCCTGATATGTTAAAGAAAAAATCTGTCGTATTAGTTGATGATGTATTGACAACAGGCTCCACTATGAAATCAATTGCACTTTTACTACGAGAAAACTTGATTAATAAAGTATATATTGCAACTTTGGCGAGAGCATAAGATATGGACGTGATTGTAGAGATCTCAAAAGAAGACGCTCATGAACTGATGGACAGAACTGCGAAGTTCATTGTTGAACGGAGAATGGGATCTGCGGCATTGCTTTTTATAGAATCTCTGCGACCGTTGAATTTTATTGCAAGCCAGCTTCTGTATCTTATTGCGCCATTTGCCGAAATTATTTTTAAACCGAAAGAGTATCAGAAATTTGCCTGTGCATTGGAAAATGAAGAAAATGTGAAATATTTAATGGAAAAAATTGATGAACTAGATACTGAATATCATAAGAAGATGAAAATGGAAAAGAAAAAAACTAAAGAAATCAAACAGAAGAAAAAAGAAATAAAAAAGAAATTGCAATAAATCGGAGGAAATATGGCAAAAGAGTTACGATCAATTCTGGCTACTGACTGCGGTAGTACCACAACAAAAGCCATATTGATTAAAAAGATCGATGACGCATACCGCTTGATAGTTCGAGGTGAAGCCCCCACAACTGTTGAAGCACCATTTGATGATGTAACGAAAGGTGTCCTCAATGCTGTGGAAGAGGTAGAAGACCTTGTTCACATACGCGGTGAAAAAGATCGAATGATCATCAAAGATGAAACCATTGAAGTACCACAAGATGGAGAACATGGTGTAGATGCGTATGTCTCGACCAGCAGCGCTGGTGGAGGACTGCAGATGATGGTTGCTGGTGTGGTAAAAAGTATGACTGGTGAAAGCGCAGAACGTGCAGCCCTTGGTGCTGGCGCGATCGTTATGGATGTGCTTGCAAGCAATGACAAACGTCTTCCTCACCAGAGGATAGAAAGGATCAGACATCTACGACCAGACATGATACTTCTTTCCGGAGGAATTGATGGTGGAACGACCAAGCATGTAGTCGAACTAGCTGAGATCATCGCAGCAGCTGATCCGAAACCCCGTTTGGGTTCTGAATACAAGCTGCCTGTAATCTATGCAGGTAACAAGGATGCCCGTGATGCAGTAAAAGAAACTCTGGGTGATAAGGTTGATCTCATTATTACGGATAATATACGCCCAGTGCTGGAAAGAGAGAACCTCGGACCTGCCCGTGATAAGATTCATGATCTTTTCATGGAACACGTAATGGCACAAGCTCCTGGCTATAAGAAACTTATGGCATGGGCACGAACTGTTGATGAAAACGGAAAAATGGAAGAAGTTCCCATCATGCCGACACCCGGAGCAGTGGGTAACATCATGCAAACCATTGCTAAGATCGAGAAGATCGAAGTAGTTGGTGTTGATATTGGTGGCGCAACGACTGATGTGTTCTCGGTGTTCACAGAAGAACAGGTTTTCAACAGAACCGTGAGTGCAAACCTTGGAATGAGTTATAGTATTTCAAACGTGCTTGCCTCAACAGGTATCAAGAATATTTTACGATGGGTGCCCTTTGATATTCCAGAAACACAGCTGAGGAATATGATTAAGAACAAAATGATCCGTCCCACTACGATACCCTTCCTTGCAGAAGAACTCATGCTGGAGCAAGCCATTGCAAAAGAAGCACTGCGCCTTGCTTTCGAACAACACAAGGAGTTCGCAGTCACACTAAAAGGAACGCAGCGAGAGCGAGAAATTTCTGAAGCATTCTCACAATCCACATCTGGAGAGACGATCGTCAATATGATGACCCTTGATATTCTTGTTGGTTCAGGTGGAGTACTTTCACATGCTCCACGTAGAAATCAATCAGCTATGATGATGATCGATGCATTTTTACCAGAAGGTATCACACGCCTTGCAGTTGATAGTATCTTCATGATGCCCCAACTTGGGGTATTGGCAACAATCAGCGAAAAAGCTGCAACAGAAGTGTTTGAAAAAGACTGTCTCATTCATCTTGGAACATGTATTGCACCGAAGGGTAAATGTAAACCTGGAAAGAAAGCCCTTGAAGCTAAGATCGAACTTCCTAATGGTGAGATCTTTGAAGAAACAATAAATTTCGGAGAGATGAGAAAGATCGATCTCGGTATCGATGAAACAGCACAAGCAACACTTAAACCACTCGGAGGAACAGATATCGGAGCTGGTAAGAATAGCGAAATAGAAACAACATTATCAGGTGGTGTGACAGGTATTATTATAGATACACGCGGTCGTGAACTTTATTTTGATGAAATGCTCAAAAAGGAAACGATGAAAGCATATATACCTGAAGATCATGCAGAACGTGTAAAAGCGTTAACACAATGGATGAAGGCTCTTGAAGTCTATCCTAAAGAATGGTTATCATAGGAGGTACTCATGGCACAAGCATATACTCCCGGACTTACTATTACAAAAAGCACCATCCTGAAAAAAGACAGGATTCTCCCTATTAAAGGTGAAGTGGTCGTGAAAGTTGGTGATAAAGTAAAAGCAGAAAACGTCGTTGCCAAAACTGATCTTCCTGGTGACGTGCAACCTATCAATATTGGAAATAAACTTGGCGTACCTCCTTCGGAAGTAGAGCCAAATATGATAAAAAAAGAGGGTGAAAAGATCAAAAAAGATGAGATCATTGCTCAGACAAAAAGTTTCTTTGGTCTCTTCAAGAGTTCTGTAAAATCTCCTGTTACTGGAACGATTGAGAATATTTCAAGCATAACAGGACAGGTACTCCTTCGCGAACCACCTGTTCCAATCGACGTGAAAGCATTTGTTGACGGTGTTGTGACAAAAGTGTATGAAAAAGAAGGAGTACAGATTGAGAACAAATCTGCTTACATCCAAGGTATTTTCGGTATTGGTGGCGAGATTACTGGTGAGATCAAAGTACTCGTTGAGGCACCGGATCAGGAATTACTACCCGAACAAATAGATAACTCATGTACTGGAAAGATTATTATTGGCGGTTCTATGGTTCGTCTGGCTGCGATAAAAAAAGCAATTCAGGTGAATGCCAAAGGTATCGTGGTTGGTGGAATTGACGATCAGGACCTGAAAGATCTACTCGGGTTTGACATCGGAGTTGCGATAACTGGACATGAAGAAATTGGTCTGACACTCGTGCTTACTGAAGGATTCGGTCCTATTAAGATGGCAACAAAGACGTTTGATATATTGAAACAATTCGAAGGATATAAAGCTTCTATGCATGGAAAAACTCAGATACGTGCAGGAGTGATGCGTCCCGAGATCATCATCCCAATACCCTTTAAAGAAGACGAACTAAAGGAAAAACCTAAATCCTTCACTGGCTTGAAAATTGGAAGTATAGTTCGTATTATCCGTCAACCTCATTTTGGAGAGATATGTACTGTTACTGCACTTCCCGAAGAACTTGTGGTCGTTGAATCAGAAACGAAAGTCCGTGTCCTCAAAGCAAAGATGGAGGATGGAATCGAAGTTACTATCCCCCGTGCGAATGTCGAAGCGATTGAAGATTAATTAGTTCCAAAAATAGAATATTAAAAGGAGTTCGATACAGAGCTCCTTTTTTACTTCATCAAATTTGTCATATTTGACAAGAAATATACAAGAATCTTTATCACAATATGATTGAGATCAAAGAATTTCAAGAAATTCCTCTTATAGAATTAAGACGTATTGCTGATGGATATACATCAGACTATATCTATGAGATCTTCAAGGACGAGAATATAGAACAAATCAGCTTTCAATTAAAACGTAAAAAATCTGAAAAGCAGTTCATAAAGCATGATCTTTTTGATCCAGATTCCTATGAGCATTATGTCACATTAATGGGTAATGGATTTTGCATGGGAGTGTATGATAAAAACAAGTTGATTGGTTTCTGTATAGCAGAACCAGAATCCTGGAATAGTAGTCTTTGGGTATGGGAATTTCATATTTGTCATGATTATCAACGCCAGGGCATTGGGAGGAAGCTAATGGTAGAATTAGAAAAAAAGGCTGTAAAACACAATCTAAGAATTATCATCTGTGAAACTCAAAATACAAATGTGCCCGCAATAGACTTTTACCGAAAATGTGGATTTGAATTAGATGGTTTAGATCTATCATATTATTCAAACGAAGATGTAAAGAGGGGAGAGATCGCTGTATTTATGAAAAAGAAAATCTAACTAGGACTTTACAATACCGTGAGGGGTATAACCAATACATTAAAACTCAGTTCCGCTTGAAAAATTAAAATTCTCGATTTTCATTGCCGGAACCAGAAAGCCACCTCCAAAAAATGCGCCAGCCATCTCGTACGTGCTTCCAATCTCAATAATATTTGAAAATACATTGATCACACTTTCTGTGAAACGCATATTCTTAAGAGGTTTTGTGATTTCCCCCTTTTCGATCATAAAAAAACCATCCCGTGTCATGCCGGTGGTTAATAACTCAATAGGGTCGATCAAGTTAGAATAATGAAAATGTGTTACCAGAACACCTTTTTCAGTATCTTTAATCATTTGGTCCACAGAGCTGTCACCATTTTCAATCCGCATCCCAAAGGGATATGCCCCCTGCCTGGGAAGTGGAATAGCATGTCCGTTGTTCTTTACCTTTGCCTGCTGTGCAATCCAGCGATTTGTTACAAAATTTTTTGGAGAACCTTTTTCCACAAGTATAAGAGGTTCAACAGGCATTCCTTCATAATCAAATGGTTGGGAACCAATTTTAGGGTTGAAAGGATCTTCATATATGCTAAATTTATCAGAGAAAACTTTCTTATTCAATCCTTCTGTAAGAAAGGTTGTTCCCTCAAGATAATCCATTCCATTAAACCCTTTCCACAAAAGGAATATGACAAATTCTGCAACAGCAGCAGGTTCCATGACTACTGTGTACTTACCAGGTTTTAATTCCTCAGGATATGCACTTTTTAATGCTTTTTCACAAGCGATTCGTGCTGCATCTTCTGTATCTATATGTGTTGCATCTTTTCTTATGATCTCTCTCCAGCCGGATTCTGCTCCCTTCATTGCTGTAATACTGAATTCAGCTTTAGTAGAGATATCATATCCGAACAACCCCTTAGAATTAGCAATGACTGCTTCCGTTGTATTGGTAGAAAATATCCCAGCCCCCTCAAGTCCGCTCTTCTTGCATATTGCGACAGCTTTAGAAACACCTTCAGCTCTTTGCATGGGACTGAAATAATCTGTTTCGATACGGTAATTATCGACTGTTCTATATTGTTGTTTGCCAGGCAAAGGGAGCAATTTATCATTATCCTTTTGCAATTTTGTTGTTTCAATCGCAGCAAGCAACGTTTCTTTAAGAGATTCATCGTCAATCCTGTTCGTGGATGTTGTTGCAGTTTTCTTTCCTATGATAGGACGCATGAGTATCTGATAAGAAGTGTCATTCACATTTTGATGAATATAATTTTCAGCATATCTGGTTAATGAAAAATTACTTTTCCATATCATTACTTCTACATCAGTTTTACCGGCCAAATCAATTATCTTCTTTGTGATCTCCTGCATTTCAGCTTTACTGTTCGTTCTCATTGATGACTCCTGAGATTTACTTCGTTGTTTCTTTCTCATTCGAAATACATTATGTCAAGACTTTCAATTGCTGTTCGATTTTGTTGACATATAGTTTAGTCCATCTGATATGTAATCAAGAATCACAAAGTGAGGTTAGAAATGCCAGTAACTGTAGTTTTAGGAGCATTATGGGGTGATGAGGGAAAGGCAAAGATCGTTGATGCGCTTGCAGAGAATATGGACGCTATTGTGCGCTTTCAGGGTGGATGTAATGCAGGACATACAGTTGTACATGGTGATGAAATATATAAATTCCATATCATACCTGTTGGTATCCTTGATCCAGAAATGATTTGTATCATTGGCAACGGGGTTGTAATCAATCTTGAGAGACTGCTGCAGGAAATCGAGGAGACCAGAACAAGAGGAATTGAACTTGCAGATCGATTCTTTATTAGCTCACAAGCACATGTGACGCTTCCTATACATACATATATTGATGAACTGGGAGAAAAACTCAGCGGAAAACAGGCAATAGGTACGACCAAAAGTGGTATCGGACCAACGTATGCAGATAAATCTGCGCGCCTTGGACTTCGAATGGGGGATCTGCTTGATAAAGATTATGTGAGTTATCGATTAAAAAATATGCTTTATAATAAGGATGGACTAATCTCAGACTGGCTTGAAGATCTCAATTTTGAAGATTCTGTAGATATGCTTTATGATATCGGGATTCAATTCAAACCTTATATTACGAATACTCCATATATGATCCATTCGTTGATTAATGGACATAAGAAGATACTATTCGAAGGAGCACAGGGAACCTTGCTGGATATTGATTTTGGGAGTTATCCTTTTGTGACCTCTTCAAATACAACTATTGGGGGTGCTCTCACCGGTTCTGGAATCTATCCTCAAGAAATTGATAATATAATCGGTGTAATGAAAGCATATTTTACACGCGTTGGTAACGGAGCATTCCCAACAGAACTCGATAACGAAATTGGCAATTATATTCGAGATAGAGGAAAAGAATACGGAACAACAACAGGTCGTCCCCGTCGATGTGGCTGGTTTGATGCAGTTGCAGCAGGATATTCATGTATGCTCAATGGGTTCGATGAGCTCGCAATTACATTGCTGGATGTATATTCAGGACTTGAAAGAATAAAGATATGTACAGCTTATGAACTTGATGGTCAGGAGTTGGAGTGCTATCCAGTTGAAACGAAAATTCTCGAAAATGTTGTTCCTCGATATATTTCTGTGCCTGGTTGGAAAGAGGATATTTCCTTCATTACATCTTTCGAGGATCTCCCGGACAATGCACAACGTTTTGTCATGAGAATTGAAGAATTACTCGAGCTTCCCGTCAAGATCATATCGGTGGGAGCAAAACGCTCTCAAACGATATATAGATAACCTGAGCATTTATGGGCATTCGCATTGAAGATGTATGTTTCTCTTATAAAAAGAAAAATTATTCCTTTAGTTTTCATAATTTGAATTTGCAATTGAAACCATCAGAAAAAGTGTGTATCCATGGAGCAACCGGCTCTGGCAAGACAACATTATTTAGGTTATTATTCAGAGACATCACTCCTTCATCAGGAAATATTTTCATCGATGAAGTACCATTAAAAAAAGAAAAATCACTCCACAATAAAGTAACGTTTCTATTCCAGAAACCCGAAGATCAATTCATTTTTCCTGTGATAAATGATGAAATCTTATGTAAAATAAACAATAATTTAAAAGAAGTTATCTCTAATAATATCAGTGAATTATGTGAACTCTTTAAAGTAAAAATTGAGGATTATGATTCTCGGGATATCTATTCGATTTCTGTGGGTGAGTTACGTCTATTGCAGCTTATATTGAACATCTCACAGCCGTCAGAATATATAATCCTGGATGAACCAACAACTTTTCTTGATAGCGATCATTGCAATCGATTTCTTTCATATATCAAGGAAATGAAAAACAAAGGAATTCTTATCTTAACCAAATATCCAGGCATCTTCGATTCATTTGTAGAAAGAAATATTTCGCTTTCAACAATCCAATCATGAGGTCTTTATGAAAAATTTTATTATTATAACAATTATATTACTAATACCCCTGTTTTTAACAGCAGGTGTGAAAGAGGATTTTGAGTTTGCTAAGAAAATGTATGATGATACGCTGTATGAAGAGGCAATCGGTAAATTTCAGAGTATTATTCAGCAATATCCTTCTTCAAATTATGCAGAGCAAGCTCAGTTTTTCCTTGGTAATTCATATTACGAGCTTCAGCAGTATGTGAATGCAATATTTGCCTATAAACGTCTGATAGAAAATTATCCATCTACAACACTATATCCGCAAGCAATATATCGCCTCGCAGAAGCACTGGTCGAGAGCAAGAATTATTTCGAAGCAGCCCAGTATTACCAGGATCTTATCTATAATTACCCTCAAAGTCCGTATGCATTGCAATCACTTAATAAGATCATACAAGCCCTTGAAGAAGTTGGTATGTATAATGAAGCTATTTTGGTATCAATGGACATTATGGAAAGTTATGCTGGAAATGAACAGATGCCTGCGATAATGCATTCCCTTGCTGATGTGTACAGACTTCACAATATGCCTGCAGAGTATGAATCAACGTTACTTACACTGATTTCTGAATATCCCGAGTCTGAAGAAAAGTGGGAAGCAATACACGATCTATCAAAATATTATTACGATAAAAATGATACCTCAGAAGCTCTACAATTGCTAAAAAGCAGTCTTGTCGAAACGATCCCGCGAATGTATGAACAAACGCTGCTCTTATTATATGCCGAGTTATTAAATAAAAGTGGAGAAAAAGAAGAATCACTAAATCACTATGAAGAATTTTATCGAAAATTCGATACCTATCCAAAGAGAGATCAAACAGGATTACAGATAGCGACATTGCAATATGAACTTGGAGAGTATTCAAATGTCATAAATACCTGCAAGGAATTTTTGGATGAATTTCCTAAAAGTTCATACACTGCGAGGATCAAATATCTTCAGGGTGCTGGATTGTTCAATCAAAGTGATTATACTCAAGCGCTGCATGTATTACAGACGATTGGTGAACAAGACGTAGATGTATCAATTTTAAAAGATGTTGAAGCACTCCGGGCTGAAATATATCTCAAACAGAAAGATTTTACAGAGGCAATCTCGTCATATCTAACCATCACAAAGAAGTTTCCTCATGTTGTAGCTGTTGACTCAGTGTATTTCATGATTGGGCAAGTATATCAAAATATGATGATGAATTTCTCATCTGCGATTAACTATTATATCATTATCCTGACAACATATCCAGAAAGTGAACTTCGTAGCCAGGTACTCATCAATGTAGCAGAATCTTACGAAGCTCTAGGTAATTATGATAAAGCAGTACAGTACTATATACAAGCACTCTCATCTCGACAAACTGATGCTGGGGAACTCGAAAAAGTTGATAAAAAGATCGAATATCTGAGAGAATTCACGTTAAAAGATCATGATAAAGCATTAGAGAATCTTGTTCAGACTTTTGCACTATTTGTAAGAAACAATGATTATATTGAAACCATTTATGCCCTTGTAGAAATCTATAAAAATGATCTTAAAGATTTCAGCCGTGCGCTCGAACTACTACAAAGCGACCCACTCTTTGAGCGAGAACCAAAACTACTTCTTCTTAAAGGAGAGATTAATTTATCAAGAGCAAAGAAAGCAACCTTTGATGAAAGTGATGAAGCAGAAAAATATCACGCACAAGCTGAGCAAATTTTTGATACAATCGTAAACGATTATAATGATATTCCCGAAAAAGCATATGCTGAATTCTATCTTATTAAGTTGAGAACCAGATCACTTGATAAGAGAAGTGATGAGTATGTGACGGAATTGCGTAAGTTGTCCCTGGATTTTATCGATTCTTACGGCACATTTCCTTATATCGGTCAGGTATACTTTGATCTTGGATCTGCATTAATGGATTATGGTGAATCCCGTGAACAAACGATCATGTACCTTCAGCAGGCATCTAACCTGACTCAGAATGAAAACATCCGTAACAAGGCTAACGAATTTCTGGGGAATATGTATCTCGAGAACGAAGGATATGTAGCTGCTCGAAATCAGTATCAGAAGATAAATAATGAGACTATCTATGCTGACCCTTACCTTCTGTATAACGTGGGATTCGTGTATTACAAACTGAATAGTCTCTCACAAAGCATTGCTTATTTTGAATATTATGTGCATAATTATCCGCGCCAGGAACACTATCTTCAAGTACTCGATTATCTTGGCACGATGTATATGACGATGAATGAAACGAATAAGGCGATTCAATACTATGCCCTTCTTGCGGATAATCAACCAGAAGATGACTTGCTAAGAAAACTCCGGGATCTCTACATTCTGGAAGATCGTTTAGATGAAGCGATCAACACTTCGCTGAAGATTGAAGAGTTGAGTAATTCAGACAGAAGAAGCCTGGCTCAGATATATGAATCTCAAGATAATCTCGGTTATGCAATTTTACAATATGAACGCATAATAAGCAATGACACTAACGAATCTGATATGCTCAAAGATACAGAGCAGCTGGCACGACTGCATTTTCTAGTCGGTGACATGGCAAAAGCTTTAAAAAATTACCAAAAAATCTATAATATAACTGGAAGTTATAAACATTCTTTTGAAACATATAAATATCTTAACTGGAAGCAGATTGCAGAAAACACGATTATTGGGTATTATAAGCAGAGAAACCGTACACAGGCAGAAAATTTTGAGAAATATTACAAATCTATTATCAAGGATGATGACACCATAGAAGCCCATATCACGATTGAGAGAGGTAGATACTATGCAGAGCTCGATAAGAAGAAGGCACGCAAACTCTATGAAGAAGTAATTGATGATTACTCCCAATCCGAGTATGCTGATGATGCCTATCTTGAATTTGCTATTCTTGAACTCAGTGAAAAGAACTTCGAAGACGCAACTGAATACTTGAAGATTCTTCTCGAGAAATATCCAGATTCCTCACTCTCGAACAATGCATATCTCAAACTCGGTTCAGTACATTTCAGCCAGGGAAACTATCAGCAAGCGCTCGAGTATTATCAGAAAGTTATACAACGTGATACAGAGGGAACCTATGCCATGCAGGCTATTGAGAATTTTGCACTTACCTGTAAAGCAATGGGAGAATGGATGCTTGCGATAGAAGCATATCAGATGCTGATAGAGCGTTTCGGTTCGCCCGAATTGACGCCTGAGACCATCTTCGAGATATCATATTGCTACTATATGGACAAAGAATACAAAAAGGCAATCCAGCTCTTTAATACCATTCAGGATAAATTCAAGGATAGTGAGGTCAAAGCAGAAATTATCTACTGGATTGGAGAGTCGTATTATGGACTTGAAGAATACGACCGTGCCATTGAGACTTTACTTAAAATCGTCTATGATTACAGCTTCCTTGATCAATGGTTCGTAAATGCAAATATCAAGATAGCCATTGCGTATGAAAAATTGCGAAAATTTGATAAAGCCCGTCTTTTTTACCAGAATATTATAGAACGTTACGGTACTAATTCGAACTGGGGAGCTGAGGCAAAGAAATTACTGGACGCACTTCCCTAAAACTGTAGAAACTTGCACCTCAACTATGAAAAATTTCAAGCTGATATTCTCCTATCTAAAACATTATAAAAAATCCATTGCGCTGGGTGTCCTCTGCTTGATAATTGTAGATGCCATCCAGATGGTCGTACCCAAGATCATACAGCACGTGATAGACTACCTGCATAAACCCAGCTTCACCATGAATACTATTCTTATGTATGCGGGAATTATATTCGGACTGGCGATTTTCATGGCAGTGCTGCGCTTCCTGTGGAGACTGTTCCTTATCACAAATTCATTCAAGATAGAGAAGAAGATCCGAAATGATTACTACAATCATTTGCAAAAACTATCACCACGCTTTTTCCAGAACCACAATACCGGTGATCTGATGGCATATGCGACTAATGACCTGAATGCGGTGCGTATGCTCTTCGGCATCGGGGTGGTGCTTATGTTCGATGTATTCTTCGTGACTATCGCATCCTTTGCTTTGATGAGTAATATTAACCTGAAAATGACCCTCTTTGTGATCATTCCGTTACCCATCGTTACGTTTATTATGATCTATTTTGGTAGAAAAGTTCATAAACTCTTCAAAAAAGTGCAGGATACTTTTGCACATCTTTCTGATAGAGTACAGGAGACTATTTCAGGTGTTCGTGTGATAAAATCCTTTGTGCGAGAACGGTCGTACGAAAACCGTGTGGGCAATGTTGCAGAGGATCTAGTTGATCAGAATATTCACCTTGTAAAAATTTGGGGAATGTTCTTCCCATCCATGTTTGCAATTATTGGCATCAGTATGTTGCTGACGTTACTCATTGGTGGTACAAAAACAATACTTCGGGAGATCACGATTGGTGAATTTGTAGCTTTTAACAGCTATTTGCATCTCATTATCTGGCCAGTCATTGCGATTGGATGGATCGTGAACCTTTATCAACGGGGCACTGCCTCTCTTAACAGAATTCAGGAGATCATGCATCAGGAACCTGAGATTATCGATGAACCCGATCTTGTGAATTATCACATCAAGAAACTAAAAGGGGACATACGCATAAAAGATCTGAAATATGCGTATCCTGACACAGAAACTGAAGTACTCAACGGGGTTGATTTCCATGTAAAACCCGGTGAAACACTCGCAATAGTAGGCAGAACAGGTGAGGGAAAAAGTACGATCATCAAACTACTTACACGTTTGTTCAATCCTCCTCATAACGAGATCTATATCGATGATCATGAGATCTATCAAATTCCGCTTGATACCCTCCGCAGATCAATAGCTGTGGTAACCCAGGAAATATTCCTTTTTGCATCATCAATCACAGAGAATATACGTTTTGGTAATGATGAGGTAAGTCAGGAAGACATCATTGAAACAACTCAGATATCTCAATTTTATAATGATATAAAGGATTTTGATAAAGAGTTTGATTCTATTGTGGGAGAGCGGGGTGTTTCCCTTTCAGGCGGTCAGAAGCAGCGTCTTGCAATCTCACGTGCATTGATAAAAAATGCACCAATACTCATTCTTGATGACGCATTCTCATCAGTAGATACGGAGACAGAAGAGATCATTCTCAAGAACCTTCGTGTAAGCCAGGAAAGTAAGACCGTACTGATTATTGCTCACAGGATTTCTACTATGCAACATGCAGACAAGATCATTGTACTGCATGAAGGAAAAGTAGCAGAATCGGGCACCCACGAAAGCCTGCTCAAGCAGAATGGTATTTATACCGACATCTATAATCGGCAGAAATTGAAAGAAGAACTGGAAGCATAAATGAGAAGGCATTCAAGCGCATTTGAAGAAGAAATAGACACAGGAAAAGTACTTGATGCTGCACTGATGAAGCGTCTGTTCAAATATCTAGCACCATACAAGATATACTTCATTATCTCATTATTTATCCTGATCATCGTTGCCTTTTTTGCAATTGCAATTCCATATATCACAAAATACGCAATCGACGAATACATCAATCCTTCATTAAAGATCCTCAATGTTGAGAACAATCCCGAAATACAGGAGCACTTCTCCAAACGTTATAAAAAATATATCTACGAGCAGCAAGATGATCTGATATTATTACACAGCTATAATATTGATAAACTTCTCCCTAAACATTATAAGATACTTATCAAGGACAAACTGATTAGCAAAGAAATATATGCTGCATATCCTGTTAATGTAAAGAATACCAAGGTTTCTGAAGAATATCCTGAATACTTAAAAAAATTCGGAGACTATTACATCATCCAGCAGGGTGATCTTGGACAACTCTCCGTCGAAGCAACCAGATCTCTGCGTTCAAATGACATCAACGGACTAAAAACACTTGCGATCATTTTCTTTGTTCTTCTTATCTTCAGGTTTGTTTTCAGCTACGCGCAGATCTACCTGACACAATACGGGGCTATGCATTCCATGTACGACCTGCGCATGAAGTTGTTCAACCACCTCATGAAGCTTCCCATGTCCTTCTTTGATAAAAATCCCATCGGACGTCTGCTAACACGGGTCACGAACGATGTGAATGCCCTTTCTGAAATGCTTGGAGAGGGGCTTATCACCTTGGTTCAAGACCTTTTCATGATGCTCGCGATTCTTATTGTGATGTTGATCATTAACTGGAAGCTGGCACTAATAACCTTTGTGGTGCTCCCCTTTGTTATCTTCTTTATGCTCAAATTTAAAGTCGATATTAGAAAGGTTTACCGGCTTGTTCGTATTCGTCTTGCAAAGATCAATGCAAGTCTCAGCGAGAATATTTCCGGTATTCAAACCATCCAGCTCTTCCATCAGGAAAAGACTAAACAACAGGAATTTGAAGATATTACACAGGAATATTTCAACGCAGAAAAGAAGCAATTGCGAGTGTTTGCTGTTTTCCGTCCACTCATCGATGTGATGGTACATCTGGCGATCGCACTAATACTGTGGTACGGTGGAGGAAGTATTATTCAGAATAAGATGTCACTGGGTGTGCTGGTCGTGTTCATCAGTTATGTGCACCGTTTCTTTGATCCTTTATATGACCTCAGCCAGAAATATAATGTGATGCAATCAGCAATGGCTGCACTCGAACGTCTCTTCAAACTCATGGATGAGAAAGAAGAAAATTATCCAACGCTGCCCGAACAGTATGTTCGTCTTAAAGGTGGAATCGAGTTCAAGAGCGTGTGGATGGCGTACGAGAAAGAAGACTGGATCCTTAAGGATATAAACCTCAAGATCCGAGAAGGCGAAAAGGTAGCGCTCGTTGGCTCGACCGGAGGTGGTAAAACTACACTGGTTAAATTGATCAGTTCCTTCTATCCATTCCAGAAAGGTGATATTCTGATTGATGGAAAATCTATCAAACAGTATAACCTTGAAGAGCTGCGTCATAATATTGGTGTTGTGCATCAGGATGTATTCATTTTCTCCGGTAAGATAAGGGATAATATTTCATTATTCCGCAATGATATTACAGAAGAGGAGATTGCCCAGGCAGCAAAATATGTAAATGCAGATCGGTTTATCTCAAAACTTACAAAAGGATATGATGACGACGCAAAAGAACGTGGTTCTGTACTTTCTGCAGGTCAGCGTCAGCTTCTTGCGTTTGCTCGTGTGCTGGTAGGGGATCCAAGTATTTTCGTGTTGGATGAAGCAACCTCGAATATTGACACTGAAACAGAAATGCTCATCCAGGATGCGCTCCAGAAGGTGATGGAAAACCGCACGTCCATCATCATTGCACATCGACTTTCTACCATTCAGCATGTAGATAGAATTGTGGTCATTCAAAAAGGGAAAATTGCTGAAGAGGGCTCTCATCAGGAATTACTCAAACAGCGGGGTATCTACTACAAATTGTATGAATTGCAATATAAAGGTATGGAGAAGTAATAATTAGGGAGTGTTCACTTAACTGTGTCTAGGAAGGCACGTACAGTTGGTTGACATAGGAACTAGTGAAGATCTCAAGCAGAAAGTAGTTATTGATTATGTCATTAGCAAGAGTTCACTACAAGACATAAGAAGACGTTATGGCGTATCGAGATCGACAATACTGAACTGGCTTTATAATATCTCATCTCCAACCATACGGATAAGAATTGATTCTGCACGATGTAGTGGGATCATCCAGATTGATGGGAAAGAGCTCAAGATCAAAGGCAGAAAGAAGACGGTGTTTGTTTCCATAGATGCCAAGACGAAACAGCCTCTTACATCTATGGTGTGTGATGGAGAAAATACGCGCACGGCGGAACAGTTTTTAAAGAATCTTAAGAACCTTTATCCGTGTAAGATACGTGGGATTGTCACTGATTTTGGAAGAGATAAATGTTTCCTTGGTGTG